>Ga0209577_10001553_pt1 | contig 22664 bp, 20 predicted proteins | sample GraSoiAngelo_109_FD_185874 | JGI IMG/M metagenome (GOLD analysis project Ga0209577, IMG submission 185874) | Grasslands soil microbial communities from the Angelo Coastal Reserve, California, USA - 14_0903_12_20cm (SPAdes) (version 2) | ecosystem: Environmental > Terrestrial > Soil > Grasslands...
GTAGATTGCATTCACCCCAAGAAGAACATGACCTACGACGACGGCCGGCCAACGTTCGACGAAGTCTCACAGCTTTACATCGACCCCGTGGAGTGCATAGACTGCGGCGCCTGCGTGCCCGTCTGTCCCGTGTCAGCGATTTTTGCGCTGGATGACCTGCCCGATAAGTGGAAGCATTTTACGGAGATCAACGCGAGCTATGTCCAAGGCGGCAAATTCACGCCCGCAGAGTTCGCCAAACACCAAGCAGCGAAATAAGTTGGCTTTAGGTGGTGTTGATTGGGCTCGTGGTAGGGCATTGGCCAAGCTCATCATGCCCGGAAAAGACCCCGGCGGGTTCATAGTGACGATACTTCTAGGCATTGCGGGGTCGATCGTCGCAACCTGGCTCGGTCGGGCGATTGGATGGTATCAGGCGGGACAGTCGGCCGGACTAATCATGTCAGTGGTGGGAGCAGTGCTGCTCCTCGCCATCTATCACGCGGTGCGAAAACGTTCAGCTTGATTGCCGTCCTGCATAGCAGGGTCAACGCCACGTGCGAGCCTAAGCCTGCGCATGGGTGAACGCATCGTTGGCCCACGGACATACGAGATCCGGCAGTTTGATTTGGCGAATGTCGCCATTTCACCCCGCTCTGTGAGATAGGTGGTGTAATCGCTGTTTATGACGATTATCTTCGGCTCGGATATGGGCCTCGCACAATGATTGCGAAGAAGTGAGCAATTCTGAACAGTCCGCCGTCTTCGAGAGACGTATGTTCAACCGGAGAAGTAAGGCTAAGGCGAGGTTCCGCCACAGAGCGGTCGGACAATCCATTGATTTCGGCGGAATAGGAGACTCTCATGTTTCATATCCGGCTCGTTATCTCTTTGCTACTGACGGTGGCATTTCTGCCAAGAACGCTAGCGAGCCAATATTCCTCCAGCGACTCCGGTCAGTACGTCATCCTGAGCGCCCAGTACGGCACGGCGCGCCGACACGTGGACGTCAGCAATCGTCTGAAGGAACTTGCCCGCCAGGATCGCATCTTCCGCATGGGCAACAGCACTTTCGGCGTCGATCCTGATCCAGGACAAGTGAAGGCGCTGCGCATCTATGCCCGCGGGCCGGACGGGCGCGAACGCATGTTTGAGTATCGCGAAGGCAGCACGGTCGACGGCTCACAGTTCCGCAGCTGGGGCAGAGGCGACTGGGGCAATGAACGCTGGAGTGGCCGTTGGGAAGGTCGAGAACGGGAGAGATAAGCGTGCGATAAGACGCTAGGGCGCCTGTGCCTGTCAGAATTATCTAGCGAGCCGATCCTTCAGCACCATAGCACTCACCACGAGTTCTGAGCGCTATCGCCGATTGCAAAGGCAATGATGTAACCGTCTGGCAAGCGCTCCAGTAGGTTCAAAATGAGTATCTTCGCTGCCGCAGCTTTGAGGATGGCGCAACTGCACGCCAAGAGCGCTGCTACTCCGAAACGCTGCTCGTATCCGTTTCCTTCTTTCTAGGAGGAAACTTCCAAAGCTTTCTCTCCCAATCCGCGAGGTAATGGTCGCCACCTACAGTAGTTTTTCCCAATCAGGATGTTCGTCTCCGGTGTGGAGCATGTGCCAAGCCCGCCTGAAATTCCTCCGGAGAACATACCCGAGTACGCATGCGGGCAATAATGAGAAGGGTTTTTGTCATATGTTCATGCGTGTTCGCGCTCCGACAGGACGCTTTCAACCTTGGCGAAAAAGGGCATAGCTCGTTCACGGAGATGGTGTTCTGCTGCTTTAGCCACCTCGGGTTAACTGCGCGACAAGAACCAGAATGAGGCGCCGATTTTCCGAGCTTGCAGCAACATCACCAAAAATGAATGGAGGAAAAATGGCTGACAGATTGAAATTCGCGTTGTTGAGTCTGCTTGTGGCACTAGTCACATTCGTAGCTGCACCAATTGCTAAGGCGGATGCATGGGACAAGGAAACTATTGTGACATTCAGCAGTCCGGTCGAAGTGCCTGGCCAAGTCTTGCCGCCTGGTACTTACGTGTTTAAGCGAGCTCACAGTGAATGGGATCGCGATATTGTGCAGATCTTCACGAAAGACCAGAGAAACCTTCTTGCCACCGCCGGTTTGAACCAAGGTATGAGATTGATTTTGCGGAAAATCACCGTACAATAAACGTACAATGAATTCGGGATTGCAAGGATTTTTAGGCATTCTGGGCATTGTGGATCTACGCAAATTCAATAACTTGCCTGTTTTCAAGTGACATAGTCAGTTCGATCCCGACTAGCTCCACCATGTTTTCAATCACCTGGTGGGCATCCTCTGCCGAAGAATCACGGCCCCGGACCGCCGAAGTTTTTCGCATCCCGGAACTGAGGCCAGAATCTAATTACACAGCTCGGAGGAGGCCAACCTCATGGCCAGCACCCCCAGACCGTTTGCCCTTGCCCCGCCCCCGGCAATCTTCCAGCAGCGCCGCGTGGACGTATTGTTGTCCTTGCAGCAGGCGGCGCAACAAATCGCCTCCATCCTCGAACTCGACGAACTCCTCGACACGATCGTTCACCGCATTGCGGTGGATTTTGGTTGCATCGAATCCAGCATTCTGCTGGTTGACGGCGATGAATTCCATTTGGCCGCCGTACACGGCTGCACCCAATCGAACAAGGGTGAACGCTGGCCGGTCACAGAGGGCTTGTCCGCCCAGGTCGTTGCCACCGGGAAGTCTTACTATGCCCCCGATGTGACGCAGGAGTTGCTCTACCGCGCCTGCGAACCTCATACCCGCTCGGAGGTCATCATTCCCTTGACTGTGCGCGACCAGATCATCGGTGTCTTCGGGGCATCGCACCATGATGTAGATGCCTTCCCCCGCGCACAGATCGAAATCCTGAAGGCTCTTGCCGGCCACATTGCGGTGGCAGTCGATAATGCACAGCGTTTCCAGGATGAGCGGCGCCAGATGCAGCGTCTGCATGAGGAGCAGGGCGAAGCTCGTCGCATCCAGCAGAACCTGCTCCCACGCACTGCACCGTCGCTGCCCGGCTTTCAACTGGAGGCTGAGTGAGTTCCCGCAGGCGCCGTAGGCGGTGACTGGTATGACTACATTCCGCTCAACGAAGGACGCGTAGCAATCCTTCTCGCCGATGTTTCGGGGAAGGGTATGCCTGCGGCGTTGCTGATGTCAGCCGTTCGTGCAATCGTCCGCTTCTTGGCGCCTCTCACCAACGGTCCGGGCGAGATGTTGTCGCGTCTCAACCAGATGCTGTTAAACGACTTTCCGACGGAACATTACGTCACCATGATCTATGCTGTGCTGGACCCGGCGCGCCGCACGCTCACCTTCGCCAGCGCCGGGCATCCGTGGCCCTTGCTCTGCCATGGAACCGACGTGCGCCCGCTCCACACCGACGCCGGGATGCCGCTCGGCCTGCTTCCCGGCGAGTTTACCGAGCACACGGTGAAGTTCTGCTGTGATTTCCGCCTGCTGTTCTACACCGACGGCATTTCCGAAGCGCTGAATCGTCAGGACCAGGAGTTCGGCAGGTCGCGCCTTGCAGAATTCGTAGCCACACACGACTGCAGCGTCTTCCGGCTCATGGAAGCCATCGGGCAGTTTCGTGGTAAGTGCGCCCAGAAAGACGATGCCACTGTAATCCTGCTGCGCAGTGCCTAAGTGTGTTCTTGGCCGATGCCAATTGCCTCGGGCGGGGTGATTGATGCCGGAGCACTGGGGAGACTACAGGCTGTTGAGGCTGTGTAGGTTACGCTGGTGCTTGGACATATACCATGAGACTGCATCACAATACGGAGCCATGCGGCTGCATTCAAAGTACGTGGTAGCAGTGATGATTTTGTGCGGACTCGCTACGTCTCCATCGTCGGCACAGCGTGAGACTCAATCTAAAAATTTGGGCGCAATATCCCGACGGGCTGAGCAAAATGCCGGCTCGCAGAAAGCGTCAGTTGCCTCTCAGATGGTGAGTGCAGATGACGGCTTGGCTGTGATCGCCGCCGCACTCGATTCCCGCGTCCACGTTCGTGCGAAGCGTGACTGTTCGCATCTCGTCCACGCAATATATGATCGGGCTGGGTTTCCCTATTCCTACGCAAGTTCTTCGGATCTCTATGCCGGAACGCCGGAATTTGAGCGAGTGGCGCATACTCAACCTGGAGATCTAGTTGTTTGGCGAGGGCATGTAGGCATTGTGGTCAATCCAGCGCAGCACGTGTTTTTCAGCGCCATGCGTTCAGGACCAGGAATCGATAGTTATGATGCGCCGTATTGGAAGCACCTTGGGAAAGTCCGCTTTTACCGCTACGTCAAAGGCCTGGCGCAGAATGCCAGCAATGCCCGAGATCACGGTCGTTTCCTGCTAACACACCAGGCAAAGTAGCTGTCCTGTTCTGTTGGACAAAATATGGGAAGCACTGGTGTCCCCTGACGGCGACTCTGCCGCCACCGAAAGGCAGATCTGCGGGTAACTGGAGCGTACAAGGACCTTTCGTAATCTCTTAATTTCGGTCGGACAACCATCATACTCGACGTAAGTACATGACTTGCCTCCCCCAACCATCTCCGATTTTCCGGCCGCCGCGAGTACGCATGACCGATTTCACTCCCGCCGTACTTCGATTCCACGATGGCGGCTGCGCCACGGGCAGCCTGGAAGTCATTTCGCCCACCGGTGGTTTGCTCTGTTTGCCGAAATCGGCGAATCGGGGTTCGCGAGTTAAGCTGATGTTTCTGACCCAGATGGGACCTGTGCTTGGCTCAGCAGAACTGCTGAGTCCTGTTTCCTGGACTCGGCAGCCATTTCGCTTTGTGGGACTTGCTTATGGCGATGAGCGCAGACTGCGGGCGATCACCCAGTCCTTGCAATCGGAGATCCCTATCCAGGACGTGGAGAGCAGTCGGATAGTCGATGGCGAGCAACAATGGATTGAAAAATACCGAGCTGCAATGAGTCATCGGAATCCACCACGCAGACGGCTGCTCAAGCTCGCGCTCGCCGCGCTCACCCTCACAGCATTTGGTTTGAGTAGTGCCCTCTACCTCTTCAGCATTCATTTCAAATAGCCGCTGGGACCAGCCTGGAGGTCACGCTTTGGGAGTGGATCACCAGCAACCCATCCGCCTTGCATGAAGGCGGAGCCGTCTCTATTAGTGGTATCCTTGCCGCCGGCTTCACACTGGTGCACGTGACCTTGGTGTAGGTCCCCGATGCGCAATAGCACGATGCTGAACGCGACAAAGGTCATATCCAATTGACCCGATCTGGCACCCACGGGCCATTCCTTAGGCTCATAAAACTGCATAACATCGGATCACACTTTCACAGTGGGAGATGATTATGCATCGAGAATCGATCCGGGACTGGCTTCTGATTACCTTGGCTACGCGGTACGAGGAAGATCCACACCAGTTCGTGACCTTGTCCAAACGGACTTTGGATTCTTCTTTAGCGCGGGGAATGGTCGCAGAGCTACGGAATGAAGGATACGTCCAGGAACAAGTCCGGGGTGTAATCCGGATGACGCCGCGAGGCTACATGGAATACAGGAGCGAGTCGTCCCTCGTTTTTAGAGAAAGTGAGACTCCTGCTTTCGTATTTTGAGCTTCCATGTCAAAATCTACAGTGATTGAAAGGCAGGAAGCCTTGACCCGTACATCCCTCACACCACACCCCAATCTCAGCGATGCGGTCAATCGCAACATTGTGCAGTCTGAGATCGAGGGAGGCGTGTTCCTCGATAGCTTGCAGCCAGCGACCGTGCTGCAGATCCAGACGCGGCACCATTGCTACACCGCCGTGCTCATTGGTGGAAGCCGAGCCCTGATTTCAGGTCATCCGCAATACTGCCCGCAACCGGTTCTGGTCGCAATCGCAGGCTCGACTTGGGGCGGTTCAATGCTCAAACTGCATTTCGTTGGCCGGGGCATGCATCTGGAATTTCATCACCCGGAATATCGAACCCCAATCATTACGTCGCCCATCCAGGAAATCCAAGAATGCGCGGCGGGCCATCAATCGCAGGTTCACGCTCTCGCTTAAAAGCTCTTTATTAACGTACGCTCAGAGCGCTTACTAACCATCGCCCCACCTCCCGTCTAACCTCACCATGACCGGCTGGCCGTACAAGCCTCGTGGCACACTGAGCCGCATACGGTGTTCTTCTGCTGTATAGCCTGCCGGGCCAAAGCATTCTTTGCCACCATTCTCCTCAGGGATTTTGTCTTTGGGTCTCCGCATTTCACGCCGCTCGAAGCCGCTTCGAGAACAGTTGTTACGGATGAACCATTTTCTCGAGCGCAGGTTTGTTGCGAACAATCAAAGTGGAGCCCTTCAGTTGGAGCAATTGTTTCTTCTTGAAGTCTGAGAACAAGCGACTCACCGTCTCGCGCGTGGTGCCAATCATTTCCGCGATTTCCTCGTGCGTAAGCGTCAGCTTGATTTGGAAAGTACCGTTGGCTCCTGCTTTCTTCGATTCCCAGGAAAGCAGCAATTTCGCGAACTTCTCCGCAGGAGAACTGGCAAGTCCCAACGTACGGATTTCCTCATAAGCCGTGTAGTAGTTCCGGCTGAGCTGTTCTGCAACACGCAGCGCGACTTCGCCATATTCCCGGAGAAATTGGAGCAGCGCATCGCGGGTAATGAAGTTGGCCTGACCAGGTTCGATCATTTCCGCCGTGACTTCATAGGGGTGGTTGGAAATGGTCGCGTTCAGGCCGAGAACATCGCCTGGTTCGGAGATCTTGGTGATGATCGTTTTGCCTTCGCTGGAGGAAGTGGAAAGTTTCGCCTTGCCGGTGCAGAGGACGAACACTCCGCGCGGCTGTTGTCCTTCGATAAACAACATTGTCGACTTAGGATAGATGGCAGTGGACTTGATCTCGTTCAGCTTCTTAACCGCAGGCGGCGGCAAATTGCAGAACAGGTGCTCCTCGCGGACCGGACAGGTGACGCAGTTGTCGAGGATGGTCAGGCCGTAAGGTGCGCGCATGGCAGAGTTTACCGACGTGGAAATTGTAGCACCGGGATTGTGATTACCATCACGAAAAACCGTGACCTCACGCACCGCGCATATCGAGTGGAGGATGGAGAATCGGGTTGACTGTAAGGTGTCAACCTGGAGCGCATCAGTAGGCGTCCGATGGCGTATTTGGGTCGCGCGCTCTGATTAGTCGGTCTTAAGGAAAGGGAGGTCAACAATGGAAGGTGCACAAAAATATCGCATCATTGCTTGGTGGAGTTCCGGAAGAACTGGGCTGGCAAAATCCAACTCTGCTCCCAATGCGATCCACTTCACCGCGCCACCTGAGTTTGGCGGACTCGAGGGCAGGTGGACGCCCGAAGACTTGCTGCTCAGCGCGGTCGCCAGTTGCTACACAACCACTTTCCGCGCCTTGGCGGAATACTCAAAGTTTGAGTATGCAGATTTGGAAGTAGAGGTTGAGGGATCGATTCGCAAAACCGACTCCGGCTATGCCTTTAATGAAATCGTGATCCGTCCGAAACTAACTATTTCCAGCGAAGAGGAGCAGACGCGTGCGCTCCGCTTATTGCAGAAAGCTAAATCAGTTTGTCTGGTATCCCGCGCGCTCTCGGTCGAACAGAAATTTGAACCGCGGGTGCAGGTGGTGGGTGAATCGCGAGTCGAGTTTAGCCAGACTTTGCCAGTGGGCGGATAGCAACTTAGTTACGCCCAAAACGCCTGGGGCAGAAGAAGGTCTTGTGTGACGACTACAAACCTAAATGCGACTACTCGACACTATCCGTCTCAATACGTTTCGCCGTGGACAATGAAGGGCGGCATTGAGGTCACCATCCGGCCAATTCGTGCGGAAGATGAACCATCGATGGTCAAATTCCACGAGACGCTCTCCGACCGAACGGTGTATTTGCGATACTTCAGCTCCCTGAGCCTTGCCGTGCGCACTGCCCACGAGAGATTGGTTCGCATTTGCTTTAGCGATTACGAACGCGAGATGGTGCTTGTGGCGGAGTACAGAGATCCGCAAACCGGTGAGCCACACATATTGGGCGTGGGGCGGCTTAATAAGCTGCAGGCGGATAAAGCCGCAGAACTGGCTGTCTTGATCTCAGACCAATACCAGCATCGAGGTCTGGGAAGCGAATTGCTCCGCCGGCTGATCCAGATCGCACGAGATGAGAAACTAAGCCGCATAGTAGCTGAGATGCTGCGTGATAATTTAGCAATCCAGACGACTCTCAGGAGACTCGGCTTCCGTTTTCGCTTGCTGGGCGATCCCACCTCGGTGCAAGCGGTCCTTGATTTGTAATACCGCTTACATGAGCAAACGCCCTGCATGATTTGTAGAACTCGGCACCATACAGCGCGAACGAGTTCGATTATGTGCAGGTCTCAAGGTTGCTTACTATCTGGCTCCATCACCGCACAGCACCAATTCCATTCCGGCTTCAGTTCACCCGCTCCAATGTGATTCCGATCACATGATTTTGTGCGCCCGCCCACTGACGGCATTGTGCACATTTCGGACAATCAACTCCGAAAGGAGCGAATCCGGTGGTCTGGCCTGGCTTTCCAAAACGGTTGCAATCGGCGCTGAAGGCGCTCTGCTGTCTCGCGGAGTCGGGGAATGGGATGCAGTCACAAGAGATCGCCGAACGGATTCGCGTCTCAAAGGCAGAAACCGCCAAAATCCTGCAACTGCTCGTCTGGGGCGGATTCGTCACGTCGCGACGCGGATCCAAGGGAGGCTTTCACCTTGCCGCGGAGGCCGATCAGATCACGATGGGCGAGGTGATTGATTTCTTCCTTTCCAGGCATCCGCCAGAACCGGATGACGATTTGGCCGTGATGCGGGTTTTTGAAAAAACCAGTGCTCCCTGCCGGAGGGCATTCAGCAGGTTGACGCTGGCGGATATGGTTTCCAGGCGTAGCAGCCGCGGCGTCAGCACTCCGCCGGAAAGAAAGTGTGACGTGGCTAAAAGCTTGAGACTTACACATGCGGTTTGCATTTCCTTGATCGGAGGAAAAGAAAATGAAATTCCGGATCTCAGCAGTCTCTCTTTCATACGTTGTATTGGTGCTCTTATTTCCGAACAAGTCGGCAGCCGTTCCCAGTTATTCGCGGCAGACGGGGCTGAGTTGTGCCTCCTGCCACTACGCTCCACCGGAGCTGAATGCTTTCGGCAGAAAATTCAAGTTGGAAGGCTACACCTTCGCAACCAAACCGGAGGTGAGTGAGGATAAGAAGGACCACAATTCCAGTCTGCATCTTCTGGAATCCTTTCCACTCTCGGTATTATTCGACACTTCGTTCACTTCCACCAAGTCACCGCAACCGGCCACACAGAATGGCAATTTCGAATTTCCGCAGGCCGCTTCTCTATTTCTCGCCGGGAGCTGGGGAAGCCACGTGGGAAGTTTCGTGCAGGTAACCTATGACAGCCAGGCCGATCATTTCACCTGGGACAACACTGATATTCGCTATGCCAATAACAGCGGTCATCTGTTCGGCAAGTCGCTTACCTACGGCGCGACTTTGAACAATAATCCAACTGTGGAGGATCTCTGGAACAGCACGCCGGCGTGGGGCTTCCCCTTCGGTTCGAGCAACTCCGCTCCGTCACCTAGCGCAGCGGCTATCGTAAACGGTTCGCTGGCGCAGGATGTCGCGGGTTTCGGCGGATACACGATGTGGAACGATCATTTGTACCTGGCGGGTACGCTCTATCGCTCCGAACACATTGGCGGATCGCAGCCGAATCCAGGAACAGGATTCGGATTCAACGTTCGCGGCATCGCTCCTTATTGGCGCCTCGCGTGGCAGAGCTCCACTGCGAACAACAACTTTGAAATCGGCACCTATGGAATGCACGTAAAGAGCTCTCCCAATGCGGTCACCGGCTTAATGGACGGCTACACTGATTGGGCCTTCGATTTCCAATACGACCGAACCATCCCGCGATGGAAGAATGATGTTTTGTCGTTCCGGGGGACGTATATTCGCGAGAACTCGTCGCTGGTCGCGAGCTTTGCTGAGGGCGCTGCCGCCGTGACCAGCCACCACCTCAACACGGTGCAGGGAAATATTGAATATCATTTCGGCACGCGTTTTTCGGGCACGGTCGGCTACTTTGATGTGACCGGAACGGCCGACCCACTGCTGTTTGCCCAAGCTCCGGTTTCGGGCAGCGCGAATGGCAGTCCTCAAAGCAATGGATACCTGCTCAATTTTTCGTGGTGGCCGCAACAGAACATCGATCTCGCGGTCCAATACACTGCCTATGCGCGATTCAATGGCGCTGGAACCAATTACGACGGCGCCGGACGCAATGCCGCAGCTAACAATTCCACTTATCTGTTGGTGCGATTCGTTTTTTGATAGAGTCAATAGCGCTCCGAAACGGACAAAGGAGAATGCATGCAACGAAGCGCTATTCGTATTTCATCCAGCATGATGTTTTGCCTGGCATTAGCTTTTCCCTGTTACCTTCGGGCGGAAGGCGATGCCGCCAAGCTCTACAAGGCGAACTGCGCCGTGTGCCATGCGGCTGATGGCAGCGGCAATACATCATCCGGAAAGGCTCTGAAAGCTAAAGACCTGCGGTCAGATGAGGTGCAGAAGAAATCGGATGCCGAGCTTGCGGAAATCACTACTAAGGGACAAGGGAAAATGCCCGCGTTCGGTCAGAAGCTGAAGCCAGAGCAGATTCAGGCATTGGTGTCATACATTCGCCAGCTCGGGAAGAAATAGGATGAGATTACAACCTGCGAACCCGTCGGCCTCGCTCGAGAGAACATGAGCGAGAACATGCGTCGGCAGTCTGTAAGTGGGCCACAGACCGATTCTCCGAATCGGCGCTCTTTCCTGGCTGGCCTGCTGGCGGCAGGGAGTGCAGCAGTAGGGGCGCTACTAGCGGTTCCGTTGGTGCGTTTTACTTTGCATCCGGTCCTGGCTCGAACCACCGAAAAGTCATGGTCGGACGTTGGAAGCATTGATGAATTTCAAAAACTTGAAACTCCTGTAAAAAAATTGGTGACGATCGAGCAGCGCGACGGCTGGCGCAAGACGGTCACAGAAAAGCCCGTTTACGTCACCAAAGATTCCAAAGGCGAACTGATTATCCTGTCGGCGGTCTGCACCCATCTCGGCTGCACCGTTCCCTGGGCAGAAAAGGAAAAGAAGTTCATTTGTCCTTGCCATCTTGGCGTTTTTGCGCCTGACGGGAAATTGCTTGGCGGACCTCCACCTCGCAACATGGACCGCCTGGAAACAAAAATTGAAGACGGAGTCCTTAAGACGCAGTACCAATTCTTCCGCCAGCTCACTCGCAATAAAGAGGAACTCGCTTGATGCCGGCCAACGACGAGAGATCTGGCTTCCGCAGATGGCTCGACCGTCGGACAGGACTAGACTCGCTTCTCGATCACGCTCTTGATGAGCCGATTCCGGGCGGCGCAAAAATCGCGTACGTGTTTGGGTCCGGGCTGCTCTTTCTGTTCCTCTCACAGATCGTCACCGGGGTCTTCTTGGCGATGTATTACGTGCCATCAGCGGACCACGCCCATACCACGGTCGCGTACATCACAAAAGAAGTGACCGGCGGCTCGTTTTTGCGGAGCATTCACGCTTACGGATCGAGCGCAATCATCATCGTGCTGCTGCTTCATCTCACGCAGACTTTTGTTTATGGATCCTACAAAGGCCATCGTGAATTGGTGTGGCTGGCAGGATGTGTGCTGCTCGCACTCATGCTGGGCATGGCATTTACAGGGTATCTCTTGCCTTGGGACCAGAAAGCGTACTTCGCGACAACCGTGGGTACCAACATCCTGAGCGAAGTTCCATGGGTGGGAAATGCGCTAAAGAAACTGCTGCGGGGCGGAACCGAGATGGGGACACTCACGCTGTCAAGATTTTTCGTGCTGCACGTGTTCCTGATCCCTGCGTTCATTTTTGCCTTCGTCGCCATGCACGTGTATTCATTTAGGAAGGCAGGCGCTGCTGGCCCGGTCACTGAAGATCCTGTCAGCCCCAAACTTCCCACGAAACCGTTTTATCCCAAACAGCTCGTAATGGACATGGGATTCGCCATGCTCATCATCGTTGCTCTGGGAGTTCTGGCGTACGCCTGGCCGGCGGAGCTTGGTCCGAAAGCTGATCCATCGGACACCCAGTTTCTGCCCCGGCCGGAGTGGTATTACATTCCGGTGTTTCAGTACCTGAAGTATTGGCACGGTTCAACAGCGGTGCTTGGGATCTTGGTTATTCCTGGCATTTTGGGTCTGCTGCTGGTGGGACTCCCTTTCTTCGACCGCAGTCTTGAGCGACGGCCATGGAAGCGGCCAATCAGCGTTGGACTGTTCACGATCATTCTGCTGAGCCTGGGCGTGCTCGGCTTTGCCAGTCATCGCGAGGACATGCGCAATCCCGGCTTGGCGGCGCAATTGAGGACGCAGCACGAAGAAACGGTGCAGTTCATGAAAGCCAAGTTCGAACCTGAATTGTCCGGCGGATCGCTGGTGGCGCAGAACGCGGCATTGGCCAATCCGGAAGCAGCCAAAGGCAAAGCGATTTTCGAAAGAGAAGGGTGCAATGCCTGTCACGGAGACAATGGAATCGGAACTTCTGCCGGCCCTAAACTCATCGGAATCGGGAGCAAGTATGACGCGCCAAAGCTCGAAACGCTCCTGCGCACTCCCACCGAGAAAATGACGTCAGGCGGAATGCAACCTTTAGAGATCAAAGAGGATGAAATGAAGCTGCTCATTGAATATCTTCAAAGCCTCAAGTGAGATCACTAGAGGAAGTAGTTAATGTGAGTGCTGCCTCTGGCCCGTAAGCAGCCGAGCCCAGTGCATCGAGGCCAAAAATAGGTATACCTTCGAGGGTCCCAATTTTCTCCGCTCGCTCTTCACTGGAAGCGAGCGGCTTCCCAAGCAAGATATCTAACAGTGACATGCGGCGTTCCCAGCCAGGGCTGAACAGAAATATGAATGGGAGGCGGGTCTACAAGATGCCTCAGAACATGACGATCATATTTCCTCAATCGTGTTTCCAACTGGTCTTCAGGTTCCCTTGAGGATCGAACCAGAACTGCCGTTCTTTCCAACCAAGTGCGAATAGCGTCAAATTTTGATCGTAGTATTTTGCAGGATTGCCGTAGAGGCCGGTTTTAGAATTGAACTCCGATCGCACTCGGGACATCTGTTCATCCTCAAGATTCTTCTCACCTAAAGCTGAAACGTAAGGCACCAAGGCGGCAGAAAACCCTACCGGGCTTTTGGAGTCTTCAATGTTTCCGTCCGGCTTGACCTTTGAGGGAGGTACAGCGTTGGTGTGCAGATAGCGCGCCATTCCGGAGAGAGCCTTCAGCATCGCGTCGCGGCCCGGCGTTGCCGGATCGAGCAAGCCGGCCCACAGATAAACTCGAATCGCGTCATAACTGCCCAGCGGAGATGGCGTGAAACCCTTGCCGGGCTTGAATTCGACCCAATCCGACGCAAAGCCTTGCGGCGCGGAGCCGCTCACCAAAGCCGGGATCTGCGCCGCGATCTGCTGCCACGGTCCATCGGGCAATTCGCGACCAAGCCAGATGAAGAGTTGCAGCGGGACGTAACTAGCGTTCAGGCGGTACGAGTCGCCCTTGTGAAAACCTTTTGCGCCCGGAAGAAGCGCGGTTCCGAACCCTGGTATCTGAACGACCTCTTCTGCGGCAATTCGCTTTGCCAGAGCAGTTCCAAGCGAAGTGTAGTGCGGTTCATTCCACGCCTTGCCGGCCTGAAGTAGTGTGTACGCCATCCAGACGTCGGCATCTGAGGCGGAATTACTGTCGAGCACACCCCATTTGTCGTTCGGCCCCCGCCCCCACAACCATGACGGCAAGTGAGTCGCAAGATCCCCCGACGCGAGGTTGGTCTCTGTCCAGTGGAGCAGGCCATCAAAGCGGGACCGGTCATTGGCGACGAGTGCGAAGAACATCGCGTAGGCTTGACCTTCCGATGTGGTACGGTCACCAGCGTCGTGGTCGATGACGCGAACTTGATTGTCCATGAAGGCCGCAGCATAGCTCTTCCAAAGCGGCGTCCAATCTTGTGCGCTGCAATTCGCGATGATCAGCATCGTCGCGAATAGATTCAAGAGTGCGTTCAGCTTCATCATTCCTTCCGCATTTTGGTTTTCGGGCAAGTCGTGAATTCTGCAAACAACCTACAATCCTTCTGCATTGTGGTCGTAACAGTATTATTCACACGACGAGAAGGGCACGCCTTCAACGATGCAGAGAAGGGCAAAGCGAGATGTACTACTCACTTAGATTTTTGCTATTTCGCCGGCCCGGCAGACCAGCCTCGCGCTAAACTTGCAACATCGAAACGATATTAATCCCTGCATAGCAAGTCGTGTAGGCAGCGCAAGCTAGCGGATAAGCATCAGTATTGCAACAAACAAAAGCTTCGTCTGATTCAAAAATCCTGAAAAGTAACATGGAACAACTGTTCACAATGAGCGAGCATCGCGGATTATCCGGAACAAGCTACTACTCGCGGATCTCGTATTGGCAGGCGCGCCTTTCTCTGCGACCCACCTTAGCTGCATCTTTGGCCGAGAGTGTTGCATTATGACGGAATTCTCTGCTCCATCTGGGGAAAACTCAGTCGGCTATGCGCTCGCGTGGGGTCTGCTTGCCCCGCTTGGATTGTTTGGCCTCGGTGTACTACTGATACTCCCGCTCCCGTGGAAGGAACAAGGGATTCTTGGAGTTACGCTGATCGCGGCCGCGTTGTTGCTGAACTGGGTATCGCGCGCCGCGACAGTGACGATGGCCCTGATGGCCATCTCCGTTTTTAGCACGCTGCGCTACGGATACTGGCGGGTAATGCAGACGTGGGAGGGGATTACTAGTTCAGGTCACCTGCATCAGTGGGACACAGTCTTCGTATTGCTTCTCTTATTTGCTGAGTTCTACGCGTTTGCCACACTTGTGCTGGGATATTTTCAGACCTTGCGCCCCTTGAGACGGCCGCCGGTGCCGTTGACGGGGAATCCTCAGAACTGGCCCAGCGTGGATGTTTTCATTCCTACCTACAACGAATCGCTTAGCGTCGTGCGGGCTACTGTCCTGGGAGCACTTGCCCTGGACTATCCCGCCAACAAGATCAGAGTCTTCGTGCTTGATGACGGTCGGCGTAGGGAGTTCGCCGATTTTGCGGCTAAGGTCGGCGCAGGCTACATCACTCGCAGCGACAACGCGCACGCCAAAGCGGGAAACATTAATCACGCGCTGGGGCGTACGAGTGGTGAATATGTTGCGATTTTTGACTCCGATCACATTCCCACACGCTCGTTCTTGCAGACAACACTCGGCTGGTTCATGCGCGACCGCCGGCTGGGGATGGTGCAAACACCGCATCACTTCTACTCGCCCGATCCGTTCGAGCGCAATCTTGGACAGTTCCGGAAAATCCCAAATGAAGGGGAACTATTCCATCGTCTGGTGCAGGATGGCAACGATCTGTGGAACGCGAGCTTCTTCTGCGGTTCATGCGCGGTGCTCCGGCGGAAAGCGCTGAATGAGATCGGGGGCATCGCGGTAGAGACTGTAACTGAAGACGCACACACGGCTTTGCGCATGCAAAAGCGGCGGTGGAACACTGCCTACATCAATATTCCACAGGCAGCGGGTTTGGCTACTGAAAGCCTCGCGGCGCACATTGGCCAACGGATTCGCTGGGCGCGTGGGATGGTGCAGATCCTGCGCACGGAGAATCCGTTGTTCGTGCGCGGACTTTCCTTTCCGCAAAGGCTGTGCTACTTCAACGCAACCACGCATTTTCTGTTCGCGCTGCCGCGGCTTATCTTTCTGGTCATCCCGCTTGTGTACCTGCTGTTCGGGATGGTGAACATTTACGGCTACTCATTAGCTGTGTTCGCATACGCGCTCCCGCACATCGTGCTTTCGAACATGACGAACTCGCGCATTCAGGGGCGTCACCGCTTTTCTTTCTGGAACGAGATCTACGAGGCCGTGCTGGCGCCATACATTTTGTTTCCGACGCTGCTGGCGCTCATTAATCCGCGGCTCGGCAAATTCAACGTCACCAGCAAGGGCGGCATTATTCGCAGGTCATATTTCGACCGGCGTATCGCACTGCCATTCCTATTCTTGTTGGCTCTTAACATATCCGGACTCGTCATGGCGGAGCGGCGTTTGGTTTCCGATCCGGCGCATCACGATACGGTGATCATGAATACGGTTTGGACGGTTTACAACGTCGTGATCTTGTCAGTCGCTGCTTCGGTCGCTTGGGAGAAGCGGCAACGGCGGTCGCAAGTCCGGGTAAATTTGCGCGTGCCACTCACGTTGATTGCCGCAAATGGTGAGCGAATCGTGGGCATGACGGCGCAGCTTTCCGGTCGAGGAGCCATGGCCCGTCTGGCCCGCTCCGTACAATTTGTACGCGGTGCGCCAGTCACGGTTGTATTTGGGAGCAACGCATCAAGATGCGAAATTCCGGCTCGGGTCGTGCATTCGGCCAAGCGGCATCAGCACCTTTTCTTTCCTGAACTCTCGTTCTGGCAAGAGAAATATCTAGTGAACCTGCTTTATTCGCGCCCGGAGGCTTGGCTCGCCTGGCACAACTCGCGGCCAATAGACCGTCCACTGCGGAGTTTGGCGCACATTCTGTGGCTCTCCTTGCGCGGCCTCGGCATTGTGCTCGCCGGCTTGTTTACGCCGCGACCGTCTCCAGATCGCAAGCCGGTGCGCCCAGAGAGAAGGAAAGAGCGTGCACCCGTTGCTGCGGCATCCGTTTTGTTGTTTGGATTGCTAATGGTAACGCCCGCGCGGATACATGCGTCTGATGCGGCAGCTCTGGACAAAACCGATGCGCCGGCAGCCCTGGCGCCCGCAGTCCAACCGGCACCTCAGCCTGCCGCTTTCCATGAGCAATATGATCTCGGCGCAATCAGCGGCGAGCGCGTGATCGCGTTGCGGGGGACCGGCGCCTCGCAAAACTTTTTTTTTGACATGCCTCTGACAAAAATCATAAGCGGCGCGACCCTCGAGCTTCACTATGCCGCCCCGCTGCTGCGTTCCAACGAAAGTTGGCTGGAGTTGTGGCTGAATGGCACGCGCGTGGGCTCAGTACCGATCATGCCTGGATCCGGCTTACAGAACGAAATCCCGCTGCCGACGGACTTGCTGACCAACGACAACACGCTAACTTTTCAACTGCAGGGAAGCTGCGCCGCGTGCCGGCACACCAGCGCGCCCTGGATCACCATCAATCCTAATAGCGTACTTAGTCTGAGCGGAACTCGCTTAGCGTTGGCAAATGATCTCGCCTTGCTGCCGGTGCCATTCTTCGATTCTGCGGGACAGCATTCCTGGAGTCTGCCCGTGGTCTTTTCCGGCCGCCCTGACATGGATGCTCTGGAAGCCGGGTCCGTCGTGGCTTCATGGTTTGGCATCTTTTCCGACTTTCGAGGCGTGCGATTCCCAGTCACGGTCGGCGAGCTGCCGGGCGGGAACGCGGTAGTCATCGCGCTACGCAATTCTGCGCTTGCTGCGACCTTGTCGCTTCCGCCCCGGCCTGGACCGCTTATCGCGGTACGTGACAATCCGCGCGATCCGTATGGCAAATTGTTGATCATCGCCGGGAACCGAACCGAGGACCTGCTTATAGCTGCACGCGCGTTAGTGACACGCAACAATGCTCAGGCTCACACCGATGCTGTCTATGTGCGCGACATCAATCTCCCGGCGCGACGTGAATACGACGCTCCGCGATGGCTCCAGACCGACCGGCCCGCACCTGTTGGAATGTACACGACGGCTGAGCGTTTAAAGCTGAAGGGCTCAGGATCGATCAACCTTTATTTCCGCCTTCCGCCGGATCTTTTCCTGGAGGCGCGCCAATCCGTCCCGCTGCTTCTCAAATACTCGTATGCAGGCGTGGCTGAGGGCTCGCATGCGGCGTTGCATGTCCGGCTAAACGATCGGGACGTTGACAGCATTCGGTTGAAGCCAGCTTCTTCCTCGGTGGATGAAGCGGAAATTGTAAGGTTGCCTACTGGCAGATTGCGGCCCTACACGAACACACTGACGGTGGATTTCGATTTCGGCCGCGGCAGCGCGCCCACAAACGTATGGCAATACGCTGCCATTCATCGAGATTCGTCGCTTGATCTCAGCGGGCTTCCACATTCGGTTGTTTTGCCGAGGCTGGAGCTGTTCGCTGATTCGGGCTACCCGTTCACGGGATGGCCTGATCTTGGACGGACAGCGGTCGTGCTATCGCAGGCGCCGGCGCCAGCAGAGTATGAGGCACTGCTCAATCTCATGGGATTTTTTGGCGCGCAGACCGGTTCGCCTGCAACCAACATAACCATCACAGATGCCGCCCACCTTGACGGTGTGCATGACAAAGACATTGTTCTGCTAGGCACTCCCGCTTCACAACCGCTGCTAACCGAGTGGGCGAGTAACATGCCTCTCGATGCTTCCCGGGAAGGAATGCAGCTAAACAACCAGCCGGAACCTTCTCGCCTGTTACATCCGGAATGGCCTTTTCGCGCCGCTGACCGTGGAAAGTTGGAAAGGCTGCTCGGCGCAAAGTCGCCGCTTGATGTAATCGTACAAGATTTCGTGTCGCCCTTTCGTGCAGACCGCTCGGTTGTGGCTATTGTGCCTCTCACGCCGAAAGGCAACGACGCGATCGCAGCCATGTTCACGCCCGCAGCGGAGAAGGGCCCGATCTACGGCGGTCTGTCAATAGCGCAAAACGGGCGTTTTCAATCTTTCCTGGTAGGCACTTTCGCATACCACTCTGGCCACCTCGATCCTTATCAGCAAAGTAGTGTTTTCTTATTTGAACACTACTGGCTTATCCCGCTAGCCGTGGTGTTGCTTGCGTTCATGGTCGCTGCCTGGTTACACCAGGGTACAGAACGCGTTGCAGCAAAACGCCTTGCGAGCGGAAGCATCTAAGAGGCTGGCACATATGACCCGAATTATTCGCCGTAGTTTGTTCTTTCTGCTCACATTCGTGGCGGCTGCGTGCCTGTTGGCGCAGGCACAAGGTGGTGTCGACATTCTGCTAAGCAAGGCCCGCTCGCTTGAGGCGCGTGGACGCATGGATCTCGCGGCGCAGAACTGGAAACAAATCCTTCTGGTAAGCCCCAACCAAACTGAAGCGATTGCTGGGCTGGCTCGCTATGCCAAGCAGAATGGCGACACCGAAGAAGAACGCTCTTACCTGGACCGTTTGCGAAAGATCAATCCGAAGGATCCGGAAATAGCCGCCATTGAGAAGATGCACGTCCTTACGCCTCAGGAACGCGGCCGGCTTGACGAGGCTGGCCGTCTAGCAATGCAACATAAGCCAGACGAGGCTATGAGGATTTACAACCAAATTTTTGGCAATGAGCCGCCATCGGGCAAATGGGCTGAACCTTATTACGAAACGGAAGCTGCCAGCACCGGCGGGCGCCAGAAGGCGATTGCGCAATTACGCCGGCTTTGCGCGCGCGACCGGAACAATGAGGTGTACCGGCTGTGGCTCGCGCGCGTGCTGGTCTACGATCCGAAGACGCGCATGGAAGGATTTCAGCTGCTGGAGTCGCTCCATGACCCCGGCGCGGTTGAGCAAGCGCGCACCGAATGGCGCCAGGCGCTTGTCTGGGAGAAGGAGAACCCGGCTGTACTGGCCTCGCTTGACGCGTACTTGCAGCGCTACCCGGACCAGGAATTGCAGAACATTCAGAAGTCGTTGCGGGAGAAGCAGGAACATGCCGAAGAAGAGGCCAGCAAAGAACACGGCTTCCAGGCGCTGCGAAATAAGGATATGGGGATGGCTGAAGCTAAGTTCGCAGATGTCTTGCGCCGCTCGCCGAACGACGCGAACGCAATCGCTGGCATGGCTTTCGTCCGCTTGAATCAGAAGAGATTCGACGAAGCGGTCACCTTGTTCGACCGCGCACGCACGCTGGCGCCAAAGAGAGCGGATCTTCGTGAGGGATACGAAACTGCGAAATTCTGGTCTCTAATGCAGCAAGGCTCGACCGCGCTACGACAGAATCAGTCTGAAACCGCGATCGCGGCTTATCAGGAGGCGCTGACGCTTCATCCTGAGGATACACAGGCCAAGCTCGGCATCGCGCAAGCCAAGGTGCAGGAAAAGAAGTTGCCCGATGCGGAGGCGCAATTCCAACAAGTGCTCGGCCAATCTCCGAATAATACTGACGCGATTGCCGGCCTCGCGTTTATTCGGCTGGATGAAAAAAAATTTGATGATGCGGTAAGCCTGTTCGACAAAGCACGCCGGCTGGTTCCCAATCGGACGGATGTTGAGCAAGGCTACCGGAACGCGAAATTCTGGGCGCTGATGCAGCAGGGCGCGACAGCGCTTGCTCAGAACCGGACCGATGCCGCCATCGCCGATTATCAGCAGGCACTCACCTTGAAGCCAGGCGCACCGGACGCGCTGCATGGTTTGGCCGGAGCAACAGAGCGAAAGCGAAATTATTCAGAAGCCGCTCAGGCGTATACGCAGTTGACGGTTGCCAATCCGGCAGACGCGCAAAGCTGGCTAGGACTCATCAGAGCACAGATCGGTGCAAAAAACCCGAAGGCTGCGATCGAGACCGCGCAGCGCATTCCGTCAACAACGAAGTCACAAATTGAGACTCGCACAGATTACCTTTCCGAAATGGCGCTTGCTTATTACAGCACTAGTCAGACAGCCGAGGGCGACCGCGTGTTGCGTCAGGCGATGGAAGCTGCTGCTCAATCTGATACAAATGACGCTCTGAATGTGCGTCTTGAAGTTGCCAGCGCGCTAGTGGATCAAGGAAAGATGGACCGCGCATTCGAGGTTTACAGACAAGCAACCAGGTTGCACCCGGATAACGCGATCGCTTGGCAGGGACTGATCGGCGGCTATACGCGCATGCGCGATTTCGCACAAGCCAAGGCGGCAGTGCGCTCCATGCCGCAAAATACCTATGAAATCGCCACGAAGAATACGAGCTTCCTCAATTCGGTTGCGGCAATCTACTCGGCGGACGGTCAGTGCAGCGAGGCGGAAGATTTCCTGAATCGGTCGCTCAGCCTGGAGAAGGCCGCGGGGCACGAGCCGGCCGAGAGCACGCAACTGCAACTTGTAGATATTTGGATGCGCGAAGGGAATTACGGCAAGGCTCGTGAGGGCTATCGCCAAATCATTGCCCGAGACCAAAATGCCACTGACGCTTGGCGCGGGTACATCACAGCTCTTCACAACCAGCAAGATGATCGGGGCGTTCTGGCCGAAGCGCAACGCATACCCGCCAGCATTCGTATGCAGCTTGAAAAGGAACCCAGTTTCCTTACCTTGTTGGCGAGCGCATACTCAGCATTGGGGCAGAACGCACAAACAATCCAGCTTTTGCAGCAGGCTCGCACGCGTTTTCAAGCACAAGGTCAAATGCCACCGGGCGAGCTTGATGTGCAGCTTGCCTGGGCGATGCTTACTGACCGGCAGCGCGATCCGCGCGACTTTCTGTCGAAGGTGAAGGCACGCGCGGACCTGACGGATAAACAGCGCGCCGCCATCAATGAGATCTGGTCCACATGGAGCGTGCGCACGGCTGAAGAAGCCCAACAAAACAAGAAGCCCGAGCGCGCTATCGCCATTCTGACCGATGCCGAACGTGAACTTCCCAACGATCCCAAAATCTACGCCGCCTTAGCTTCGGTATATATGCGGCAGCACGATTATCAGAGAGCGCTGAGCGTTTACGAGTTATGGGGTATGACCGGAGCTGAAGCCGGTGACTATCGCGCTGCTGCGGGGACAGCCTTGGCCGCGCACAAAAGTGACCTGGCCGACCATTTTCTGGAGCAAGGACTGCAACATTACCCCAATGATCCCGATTTGTTACAGATGACGGCCAAGCAGGCGGTCGCACACGGGAAATACAAGGAAGCGCAGGGCTATTTGAAATCAGCGCTCAGGGCCACTCGCAACCCTGACGTGAACAAGCAGCAAAGCTTTCGCGGCGGAGAACAAGATAACTCGAAGCATGGGGCGAGGCCCACTCCCGGCAGCGGTGCTGATTCAACCGTTAGCACTCCAATCTCTTCATCTGATATGCCAGCTTGTCGGCAGACTACCGGCTACAGGATGCCGGAGGACTTCCACGTCCAACTGGTGAGTGCGAACCTCGACGATCAGGAAAATGCGAGTCCGAACGGAGTTAATCAGAGCAATGGGAATCAGTCCAACCCGAGTCAGGCCAATCCAAATCAAAGCAACACTGATCAGAGCAATGCGAATCAGGACTCCGTTAACCCTCAAGCTAACTCGGAAAAGCAGCAGCAGATTCAAGACCAAATTGATGTCGTACAGAACCGCAACACACCATTTGCCGATGTTGGCAGCGCCGCCACCGGCCGCGCAGGAGACGCTGGAATCGATCGCCTCATCATCGAAGACGGCACAATAGGCGGTTCCGTAACCGGCGCGAACACGGTGCGTCTCAGCGTCTTAGCGCACGGGGTCTATCTTTTCAGCGGGACACCGAACGGTCAGTCAAAGTTTCAGTTTGGAACGTTGCCGCGGGGCGCGACATTTGGTCAGCAGACAACGGCCGGTGTGGCCGGCGAAGTACAAATATCGACTGCCACCTTTGGTTTGGATTTCGGCG
>Ga0209577_10001554_pt1 | contig 22664 bp, 21 predicted proteins | sample GraSoiAngelo_109_FD_185874 | JGI IMG/M metagenome (GOLD analysis project Ga0209577, IMG submission 185874) | Grasslands soil microbial communities from the Angelo Coastal Reserve, California, USA - 14_0903_12_20cm (SPAdes) (version 2) | ecosystem: Environmental > Terrestrial > Soil > Grasslands...
TGGCTGCGGGCTGGCCATTGTTTAAGTCGTCAGAACGCACCGCAATTGAGCAGCACTACGCAGAGTACCAGCAAAAGGCGGCGGTAGCGCAGGGCGGTCCAATTTCCGTACCCGGATTCAATCCCAGCGCGACGCCTCAGCCAGCTGCGAATCAATTGGTGCGCGTCGAGCAGGCAATTGCCATCGGAACACCGCCGACTGCGCCAGCCCTGGCAAAAAATGAAAAGCTCACTAGCCCGACGCCGCCGCCAAAGGGTCGAAGATGGGGCAAGAAACAAAAACTCGAATCGCCACCTCCGGCATCGACTTCCCCGCAGCCAGTAATTGCCCAGAAGCCGGCCGCGCCAGCTTCCACCCCGTTTACGCTCGCGTCGGCAGCGACGCCTAAGAATGTGCCCGTGGCTACACCGGCGGCAGTCGTGAACACCACTAATGCTCAAGCTCCAGCGGTCGCCCAAGCCCCATCTGTTCCAAGCGCAACGCCAGTTCCAGTTCTGCCAGCTCAACCCGCTCCCCCTGACGCGTCCAATGTAGCTCTCGCTTCAAACGCAGGCGGTGGCAGTTGGAAAACATTTTCGCCAGGCAGGATGCCGCTTGGCCGCCTCATAGGAACCGGCGATCTGCGGGACGTTGCCGAGCATGGGCTTGCGGGCGAACGCGTTTATTTGAAGGGACAATTCGTCGTGAATTTTTCGGATGCTAACAAAGCCGTGCTACGTCCGCGCACGAAGTTGACCGACAAGGTGCTGCATTTCGGCGGCGGCTCTTCTACGCGTATCATTGTTGAGTTTCCAGCCGGCTATGTTCCACCGCGACAAGGCGCCGAAGTGACCCGCGATGAACAGCGGCCATACGAGATCACCGAAGTACGCAGACAGGAAGACGGGCAGCTTAATGTCTTTGTGCGCGAAATCATGCAACCGAATTAAATGACCAAGGAATGACTAAATCCGAATAACGAAGGCGCTTGTTTCAAGTCGCTTCGTCATTTGAACATTCGAATTTTCATTTGTCATTCGTCATTCGTCATTCGTGCTTCCTCATTCTTAACCATCGCGTTGATTCGTGTAATTCGCGGGCCGATCAATATTATTCAGTGCGCGATTTTAGGATCAACTTGCCGTCGCGGATCTCAATCGTGCCGACGCCTGAGTCGTTCCGGTAATTAGCAAGATAATCTCGCAATCGTTTCGAACGATATTTCCAATTCAAAAAATCCCCTGGGATAGGCTCGCCGTTCACAGTGACTGCGCTTAGCTGCGCGTTCTCCAGCGACTCCGCACCTTTTAGTGCGACTGCAATATCTCCGTTAAGGTAATATCCCGGCCTGCCGCTAAATTCTTCGAGCGGCACGCTCGTCTGGCAACGCAGACGTTCCCCCTCAATTGAAGCAAAGACCTTGCCGCGTGCGTCCCGATTAGTGGCAATCAAAGTGTTAAGGTCATCCGGTGTCAGCTCAAGCTCCGCAGGCTGACCTGCGCGCGCTTTCTGCTCGAAGTCCTGACAGCGCTCATGGACGGATTGAATTTGCGCGTCCGACGCCGTGAACTCAGGTATCGGCACGGGCGACTGAGCAATCGCGTGCGCTTTCGTCAACCAATAAAGGCCGTGGAAAATTGCCGAGTGGCGATGCAACCCCCAATACATCCCGGCAAAGCAAGCGATTCCCAGCACAACCGCAAATACGACAAGGGTGAGGCAGCCTCTGGCGAAACAGCCCAGACCTTTTCTTCGTGGTGGCGCGTCAACCCAGCCGTTCATAAAAACGTGGCCGGTGAAGAGTGATCAGCGGGCGCATTGCCTTGATGCAATTTACGGATCACCAATCACCGATCACCTCCGGATATTTTCGCCTGCGCTTCCATCAATTTGTCATATAGCCCGCGCAACCCGTCACCAAGCACGCGCGTTCCGGAAAGGATTGGCATGAAATTGGTGTCACCGTTCCAGCGCGGGACGATGTGAATGTGCAAATGATCCGTCACGCCCGCGCCTGCGCATTCGCCAAGATTCAATCCGATGTTAAACCCCTGCGCTTTTGTCGCGGCGCGCAGAAGCGCCTGAGCGTGCCCAACCAGATTCCACAACTCGACAACCTCATTTTCGCCGAGCGCGGAAAGCTCTGCGATTTTACGATATGGCACAGCCATCAAATGACCGACCGCGTACGGATAGCGGTTCATGATCAGGAATGAATTCTTTCGCCGTGTGATTACCAAATGCGCGGCGTCATCGCTGGCCTGGGCGGCCGCGGAAAGAAAACTCAGGTCGCGTGGTTCCTTTTTGAAATATTCCACCCGCCACGGCGCCCAAAGCGTTTCTAATTCTTTTTTGGGAAATTCTTCTGCCGACATGTCTGATCGCCACGAGATTAGGAATCACGAACATCAAAGTCGAGACAGCATTTCCGCTGTCTCTTACTTGTCATTCCGAGCGAAGTCGAGAATGGAGCGGCTGGGGAAGCCGTGACATAGACGGGGAGACCGGAGGTTGAGCGAACGGGAAATGAGCGAATCAAATCTCTGGATGAGCCCTTCGAGCTAGCTTTCTCTTGATAGATTGATCCTTGGATTTAGGCGACAAGTCGAATTACAACATCATAGCATGCGAACTTTAATAAATCTTATCTTGATGATCGCCGCTCTGTTGGTGGCCGCGACGAACAAACTGAATGCTACTCCAGAAGAAGACGCGAAAGCCGTCGCCGCTTTAGACACAAAATATCAAGCCGCGGTCAAAGCTAACGATGCCACAACGATGGACCAGATTTTAGCCGACGACTTCGTTCTGGTAACCGGGCGTGGCGCTGTCTTTAGCAAGGCTGACTTACTCGACTCGGCTCGAAAGAAAGAAGTCACCTACGAAGGCCAGGACGAAGAACCGGGAACACAGAAGGTCCGAGTCTGGGGTGACACAGCTGTGGTAACAGCACTCTTATGGATCAAGTCAGTGCAAGCAGGTAAGCCGGCTGACTATAAGTTATGGTTTAGCGATACCTATATTCGCACTCCAACAGGCTGGCGCTACGTGTTCGGTCAGGCTTCCCTGCCCTTGCCAAAATCCGGGTCGCCTGCCAAGCCGTAGCTTTATGCGGAGGCTAGAGCAATTTTGGTTTGTTCGGGAACTGGCTGCTCGCTATTATTGTCGGCATAGCAGCGATTTTCGTTTTCCCCGAGTTAAACTTAAGCCGGATTAGGTCCATAAATTGGACATTTCTGTTGAAAGGCCCAAAAAGTTGGGTCGAATTCTGCATAACCGCGAGCGTGTTGCTCAGTTCGAGTTTCCCAAAGGCGCGATCGATATCGACACCTGGGAAGATTGGGAAAAACTGAATAGTGGATCGGCTTCTCCGAAGACGATGGGTACAGCGATTACCAAGATTGCAATCAGGCGACGACGATGATAGCGCAGTTTATCGTCCGCCGAAAAATCTTCGGAACGATTTGAATATACGGCCTGGAAACGTTGCCGCTTTTTGTGGCATACCTTGGAATTGCTGAGCAAACGGCCATTGCTCACCGCCGTGCACCTGGCACGCACCGGTCGGCACCTTGTCAGCAGGTAAATCGATATCGTAGGCGGTCCCGGCCGACATGCATCCCGTCGTGGCGAGCTGATTCGAAATAGAACAGACAGTGGCGTGTTGAATTGGCATGGTCGGTTGCAACGCTTCGGCAGGATAATGCTGCGCTGCCTTGTTCATTACCTGTGTCCAGACCGGCAGCGCGAGCGCGGCACCGTAGCCGCGTGAAATAATTGTTGCCGGTTGATCAAACCCGACCCACACACCGCATGTTAGCGTGCTGGTATAACCCAGGAACCACGCGTCTTTGTAATCATTCGTGGTGCCAGTTTTGCCCGCTGCTGGCAATCTGAATCCCAGGGAACGCGAGTTGGCAGCCGTTCCGCTGGTTAAGACTTCTTCCATCAATTGCGAAGTCATCCAGGCAGCGCTCGGATCGAGAGCTGGTACCGTAATATGCGCAGCGCGATAAATCGGCTTGTGATTCGCATCGTCGATCCGCTCGATGATATAAGACTGCTTGCGGACTCCTGCATTGGGAAAAACAGAGTACGCTGCAGTCAGATCTTTCAGGTCGGTCTCGAAGGAACCGATGTAGATGGCTGGACCGTGCGGAATATTTTGAGAAATGCCCAGCGTGTTGCCCACTTTTTGCACCACATCCAGCCCTGCGAATTGCCCAACGCGCACACTCATGGTGTTGCGCGAATGGACCAGACCGTATGAACAGGGAAAACTCCCGCCGTAAGTGCCGTCGGAATTTCCCGGCGACCAGGTTCCCGCCCCGTCGATTTCACCGGGGCGAATCGGACCATCACTGATCGAGGCGCCCGGCAGGAGTCCGTGACTGAAGGCGATCGTGTAAACGAACGGCTTAAATGCGGAACCGACCTGACGGTTTGCTGGCGCCAGCGCGCGATTGAATTTGCTTTGCGCGTAATCGCGGCCGCCAACCAGTGCGCGAATTCCGCCGCTGGCATTATCAATTACAACCACCGCGCCTTCCAAATAAGGCATGGCCGAGTCCCCTTCCCCATTCTCAGGTGGATGATAGGTCGCCTTTACCGGATGATGAAAATTGGATTGATGCTCGATTTTAGCGAGCTGCGTCTCGAGCGCGTCTTGTGCGGGGTTTTGCACTGCTGGATCGAGCGTGGTGTAGATCGACATACCGCCATCATCGATCTGGTCTTGTGTCAGCAACAAATTCAAATCGCGCTGCACCGCGTCCATCGCGTAATTCTCCTGAACGAAAGGCATACGCCTGGGGTGCGTGGCGACCTTTGCCTGTTTGGCGGGTTCGGCATCCGCAAGCGAAAGTTTCTTTAATGCTACCATTCGATCCAAAACCGAGTTGCGTTGGATCTTCGCGCCTTCCGGATTTTTCAGCGGTGAGAGCCGATTCGGGCTCCTGATTAATCCCGCCAGGAGTGCTGCTTCAGGGAGATTCAGTTTTGAAGCGCTCTTGCCGAAATACGCTTGGGAAGCGGTCTCGACTCCATAGCAGCCGTTGCCGAAATAAATCCGGTTTATGTAAAGCTCCAGGATCTGCTGCTTGGTAAACTGACGTTCTATCCGGAGTGCCACCATCGCCTCCAACAATTTCCGGCTCAGAGTCCGACCGCCGAGCGGCAGACTGTTTCGCGCGAGCTGCTGGGTGATACTGCTGGCGCCCTCCTTGGCTGAACCGCTCGTAATATCGCGAACCAAAGCGCGCATAATGCCGCGCCAATCAATCCCCTGGTGCTCGTAGAAGCGACTATCTTCGCGCGCCAGCACCGCAGTGATGAAGTAGGGCGAGACTTCGCTAAGCGAAACTTTCAGCCGGTTTGCTCCGGCCAGCCGGCTATAAATTTTTCCATCGACATCATAAACGGTATTGCGCTCCGGCATCTCGCCGACGTTCTTCATGTCGAATGTTTGCGCCCACGTTCCGTAAAAAAGGAAAACCGCGAAACCAGCGCCCGCTAAAAGAATTAGCAGCGTGATCTTCCATCCGTACCGGAAGAGGCGGCTTCCGCCTTTCTTTTTCCTCGATCGAAGACGGGCGAAGAATTGCATTACTGAAAGGTTAAAAAAGTTAAAAGAGTTACAAGGTTAAAAGCGTTTAACCTTTCTGACTCCTTAACCTTTCAGTGGTTCAACGATTTAACCCACCTGACGTCGTAACCCTTCTAACAAATCACAAATTCAACTTCACAACGCCCTCATGTTGCTCGGTTGCGCAGGGCGCATTGGTGGGCACGTCTGTCGTCGCGTCGCTGGGTTGGACGAGTTTATTATCGATCAAGTACCGTTCGACTTCCTCACCACTGACATCCGCCAGCATTTGCCCGTTAATTTCCACACAAGGCGAGAGCGGCTGGCCGCTCTTGGTTTCCATTTCCCATCGAAATGCAGGGTTCTGGATAATGTCCTTTTCCGTATGCGGAAGATTGTACTTGGCCAGCACGGCGCGCACACCGGCGCTCCAACCACAATAGGTCTTTAAATAGGCGGTGATTTCAGGCGTTTGCATTGGAAGAATATATCACAACTTCGCAAATTGTAACGTTACGTCCGCTGCCTTCGATGCGCTCTTCCGAATCGATTTCATTATGTCCCGATATCTACTACGCCAAGCGTTTGATTAGCACCTCGCTTCAGCGAGGTGCACCGACCGTCGCTACATAGCGAACCGCTTCAGCGGTTTATATTGGGCGTGTCAAAACCGCTGAAGGGGTTACGAATCCCTTTTGATCCAGCGTGCACCCCGCTAAAGCAGGTGTTAATAAGAGCACGAGCAGTCACCAATCGGTCTGCGGATTTACAGCTCTTCGATCTCTCTTCGCAAATCTTCCTTCGATTTACCGAGCCTTTGTTGAAGTCGCCCGAGCAATTCATCCTCCTTCCCCTCGGTAAACGCGAGATCATCATCGCTCAACTGCGCGTATTTCTGTTTTAGTTTGCCTTTTACTTCGTTCCAGCCGCCCTTGAATTCTAGTTTTGTCATAATCATAAAACATTTCGCATGCGGAGCGCGGATCAGTTGTCTCGCGCCATATAAATCGATGCACACGCGCGACGATTCGGGCGCGAAGTTCATTTAGGGAAAGAAAGGAACATCATGAACAAAAAAATTCGCTACGCCGTTGTGGGACTGGGACATATCGCGCAGACAGCCGTCCTGCCTGCTTTTAAGCATGCAGAAAATTCCGAGCTAGCCGCGCTTGTCACTGGAAACCCTGAAAAAGACCAGGAATTGAGTGATCGCTACAGGGTAAAGGCTTACACCTACGAGGATCTGGAGACCGCGCTCGAAAAAGAGAATGTCGATGCCGTTTACATCGCTACACCTAACATCCTCCATCGCGAACATACCGAGCGCGCAGCCAAGGCCGGAGTTCACATCTTATGCGAGAAACCGATGGCGACCACACAGGAAGATTGCGAAGCGATGATGCGCGTAGCCGAGCAGAATAACGTGAAGCTGATGATCGCTTATCGGCTCCACTTCAATGATGCGAATTTGCATGCCGTTCAAATGGCGCAATCCGGCGACCTCGGCGACCTTCGTTATTTCGGATCGTTGTTCGGTCTCCAGGTCAAAGAAGGCAACATCCGCACGCGAAAAGATCTGGGCGGCGGTACTCTTTTCGACATCGGTGTCTATTGTATCAACGCAGCGCGTTACCTTTTCCGCGATGAAGCCATTGAAGTGGTTGGATTGACCGCGAACAATGGCGAAAAGTGCTTCGCGGAAATCGAGGAAATGACGGGCGCGATCATGCGATTCCCGCACGAACGATTAGGGATGTTCACGTGTAGCTTCGGCTCTAGCGATGTTAGTCGTTACGATCTTGTTGGCACCAAGGGAGAGCTTCGGCTGGAGAACGCTTATGAGTATCAAGGTGACTCAAAATGCGTGACCACGATTGACGGCAAGACAAGCGAGAAAGTCTTCAAACCAGGCGATCAATTTGCGCCGGAACTCATTTATTTTTCCGACTGCATCCTCCACGACCGCGAGCCCGAACCGTCGGGAAACGAAGGCTTGGCGGATGTTCGTGTGATTAATGCAATCTACGAATCGGCCGAAATCGGGCGCGCTGTCCGGATTAATCCAGTTCCGAAAAAGCGTCGACCCGACGAGACCATGCATATCAAGCGTCCACCGGTAAAAGAACCCGAGCTTGTTGGCGCAGCTGCTCCCCGGTAGCGAGTAAATCAAACAACAATTGCCAGAAGGCCGCGCTTCAAATTTCAAGCGAAGTAGTGACCCAGCCAAAACAGGGTGCTGAGCAGTTGCGATAAAGAATTAAGCTTATGATTTATCACTACATTCATTACACGATTGATCCGCAAAAGATCGACGACTTCGAAGATTACTCGCGACGCTGGATGGAGGGCGGCATCATTCGGCGTTGCGGCGGCGAACCACTGGGGTATTTCCTGCCTAAAGCGGGTTTCGGCGAACCAAACAATGCCGCCTTCGCCATCATCGGTTTTAAGAGCCTCGCCGATTATGAGACCTACCGCAGCAAATTGATCGACGATCCTGACGCGCGAGAAAATCTCACGCGCGCTAAAAAATCAGGCTGCATTTTAGTCGAAAATCGATCGCACTTTTATCGCGTAGGCGAGAAGCACAAATAATCGCACGCCATGTCTCGTGGCAATAGCATCGGCGGCGATGCGGCGGCGTGGATTGTGTCCGCAGAGGTTGCCGTGATGTATATCTTAAGCACGCTACCGACCCCGATCTACGTCATCTATCGGCAACAATTTCACTTTTCTGAAATTAGTCTCACGTTGATTTACGCCGCCTACGTTATCGGCACAGTCACGACGATGTTTTTTCTGGGGCGACTTTCCGATCAAATTGGACGCTGCCCAGTTGTGTTGAGCTCGTTAGGTATCGCGGCTGCCAGTGCCGTCACTTTTCTCTTTGCCGATGCCACAACCTGGTTATTCCCAGCGCGCATCCTGAGCGGACTTGCCATTGCGTTGACATCTGGTGCAAGCACCGCATGGATTGTTGAGCTTCAAACCCAAAAAGATACAACGTTCGCGACACAAATTACGATTGGCGCCAACTTGCTGGGACTTGGCCTTGGCCCATTCATCGCGGGCTTGCTTGCCGAGTATGCACAATGGCCGCTTCGGCTTTGCTACGTTGTTTTCCTTTTAATCCTTATGCCGACAGTCATTTTCATCTGGATGTCGCAAGAAACGCTCAACAAGCCACGCTCCTTAGCACATGCATCCGTCTGGCCACGACTCGGTGTCCCACGTCAAATCCGCAGACGATTCATCCACCGGCGATTGCCGCATTTGCCACGTTTTCCGTACTTGGTTTTTATACGGCATTGATTCCGAGTCTACTCGCTCAAGCCCTGCAAAATAAGAACCATGCAGTGGCAGGGATTGTTTGTAGCTGAATTGTTTTTCATCGCCACCGTGGTTGTTACTTTCACCGGAAAACTTGAAAGCCAAAAAGGAATGCTGTGGTCACTCGTTCTACTTATACCCAGCGTAGGATTACTCATTTGGGCCGAGGCCGCGCGTTCGATGTGGATTTTGATCGTCGGGACCGCAGTCACAGGCGTCGCAGCCGGGCTCGGCTATCGCTTTAGCCTTCAAGTGATCAACGAGATCGCACCGGAAAATCGCCGCGCCGAAGTAGTCTCCAGCTACTTGATTGCCTGCTATTGCGGAATTTCGCTGCCGGTGATTGGAATCGGCATTGTTTCTCAATCCAGCGGCGCCTTGGTCGCTGATACAATTTTTGCGGTAGTTACGGCGATCCTCGCAGTTGTTGCCTTCGTGGTCCAACTCAGAGTCTCAACAACGAGATGCGACTAACATCATTGGGCGGTCGCGTAGCACTCCCATGCGCAAATCTAGCGTTTCTTCCTCTTTGCCGTTTTGGCAGCCTGCTTGCCAAGCGCCGTTCGGGTCCGCTTGGGCAAATGCGCTATCGTTCGTTTCTTTCTCGCGGCTTTTGCCGCCTTCTTGATATTTTTACGGGCTGCTTGTCTCTGTTTTGAAGATGGCATTACTGGGCTCCTACTGTGCCTAAGCCGGCTGCTTTTTCGATTTTGGGATCCGAAACTTCTTCAATACGCACCTCGCGTGATCCCCGATACACCAATGCGTTCATGATTTTCCCCTTCTCTGGATCTTGATTTAACTCTGAGATATCGCGCAACAACACAGCGTCAGATGTGGGAAATTCGGGATCTCCATATGAAAACAAGTCTGGTCATGTGCATCCCCGGAGAAAGATGACGACTAAAAACGCAATCAAGATCACGAAAACCCAAACCAGATTGAACGCAATACGATCCGCACGTTTGAATCTCCGCCTTCGGCCCATCCAAGCTTCCATCATCCACGAAAGGTCATCAATTAACTCTCATAAACGCCTGCGCTGAAGCGCGAACACGGCCGCTTCACCGCGCGGTTCGCGACCTTCTGCCCACTGCGCTTCAACAACGCCATCGAAATCGTGAGATCGTCCTATGGAACTCTTCTGCCTGCCGATATGCCCATAATAAAAAAGACGAGGCAGATCACCAGGAACAGGAAGAACAGGAATTTTGCGATCCCTGCCGCAGCAACAGCAATGCCCGTAAATCCAAAAAGCGCCGCCACCAGTGCGATGATAAGAAAAATTAAGGCCCAACGCAGCATGATTTCACCTCCTTCAGAAACCAATCGCATCGGTCAATCGCAGCGCGTGTTTCTTTTTGCCTAACAAATCCGAAGAGACTTCGAGATACGTTCTCTTTGTGCATAATGAGCACAATTCTCTTAATCATTCTGATTCTATTACTGATTGGAGCATTACCTGCGTGGCCGTATAGCCGTGGCTGGGGTTATTATCCCAGCGGAGGACTCGGTTTGATTCTAGTGATTCTGATCATCCTCGCGTTATTAGGAACGATCTGACCATCACGTGGACCGGACTGGACAAGGGTAATAACTTCAGCACGCGAAAAGTAGTGAGCAATGAGAGTGAGGACTCCCTTAAGGCTTTAGCCATTAAACTCATAAGGAAAAATCTAAGACGGAGCAGAAAAGAAAGAAAGCAACATCACGGTGATTAAACCCGCCTCCAGCCACTGAAACCAAGAAGGAGAAAACGGAAATAAGCATCAATCCTTCACCCTGTCCGCAATAGCGAAAAATTACGCGCCCCGAGCACGCCAAATGCGAATCAATTAGAAAACAACTATGCGCTTCCTTCTGTTTATCATTCTGATTCTTCTGTTAGTTGCCGCGCTGCCGACATGGCCGTATAGCACAGGCTGGGGATACTATCCCAGTGGTGGTTTAGGTCTTGTTCTGCTAATCGTGTTACTCGTAGTCTTGCTTCGATAGGAATGATGGCTCTGGAGTGGCTGAGGCTTGCCAGTCACTTCTTGGGGCATTCCTTTTATTGACGCCTCGCTTAAGCGAGGTGCAATCAAATGCCATCTTAATGCGCAACCATTTCGGCGGCTTATTGAGCCGTCCGAAAACCGCTAAGCGGTTTCTGACATTTTCTCTGAGACGTCGTCACTCAGCCAGGGCCAGGGTGTTAATAAGCCAATCAATCAATCCTGATCTCAGACCTTGTGGCGTAGGGGTCTCAGGGCATGCGTGAGTTTTTGGAGACCAAGTTCCAACCGGGTTTTCACCGTTCCCAGCGGAGCATGCGTCGCAGCAGCAATTTCCCTGTGACTGAGTCCCTTGAAGAAAGCGAGCTCCAATGCTTCGCGCTGAAGTCGCGGCAACACTCGCATGCACCCTTTTAGAAAGTGACGCAGATCGTTCAACACAAAAACATCATCTGTCTGACGCAGCGAATTAGGCGCTTCGTGGACAACGCGCTTTTGGTAGCGCTCCCGTACACGCGAATAAGCCTGCCGCCGTCGCAATCTGTCGATGGCTCGGCGGCGCGCAATGGTAACCATCCATCCTAGCGGCTTACCCGCTTTAGGTGAATAACGACCCGCTTCGTCCCAAATCTGGATAAAGATCTCCTGCAAAACATCGTCAGCCTCGGCCCCTTCGTGAACAACTCCATCGATCGTCGCGCGCAGTCTTTTGCCATGCCGGTCATACAACTCGGCAAGCGCGGCCTGGCGACCGCGTGAAACGGCTTTCATCAACGCCTCGTCTGGCGTTGAAGTTGCCCCGGGTTGATCAAGAGTGGACCCAATCATACACGATGACCACGTGCTTCCAGGGTTGACTCCATCTGGCGGCGAGCCGGTTGCTTACCAGCGCGCGACCAGTCCGGTTCAGCTATCTCAGAAACGAGCGGTGCTCGCGGATAAATCCATTGATGTGGCCCTGATGGACATCCAAGGGTAGGACAATACAATTTATAGCTGCCACCAGGGAAACGTCGAATCTCTATCTGTCTGGCTTTGAATTTTCGCTCACAAACACTGCAAACCCTTTGGTCATCGAGCGAATTCCATTTTCTGAATCGATCTCCCGCACGCAGGATCGCCAATCGATCGTTAAGTTTAACAATAGGGGTCATAACACAACAAGCACTCTGCGCATTGCATCGAGACAAACAATCGGGACACCGGAGGATTGAGTAATCGGATAAAACCTTATGCCAAGTGTCTATCGAGTAAGGTCCCTTCAAGTCAGAGCGACCGTGACGGTCATGATCTCCAGCACGTGAAGAGCGCTTGCGTCTTGGAGTGCGCCGGTGCTTTAGATTCCACACCACGCGATCAAAATCGCGCCATCATTTGCCCACCGTTTTCTTGATCGAAAGGACAACGAAACTCTGCGAGTCCGTCCAGGCTCGGACCCGCAGTTCTCGCAGAGATCAATGCGTTAGAAAACCAGCTTGAAACGCATCGCCAATTTCTTCAATTGCGACGCCAGCCCCTGTTCCACGCCGCGATCGGCCATCATTAGAGGAGGAATATTGCGCTCTTCTTCAGGCCTCGCCGTTTCCGCCACGGCCAGAATTTCGTTGGTAGGCAGCACCCAATCCATCGGAATTGAGTTACACCGCTCCGTTGGACAACTTAGCCGTTGTGGCCCATTTCCACGTGTGCCGCCTACCACCTGGATTTGCTGGCCAGTAATGAGTTTGCCGCAAACGAGGCAGAAACGTTGGTCTTTCAGAGAACGCCATTCGCGGAATTGATCGAGCCGACGCAGCGCGTCCAGTTTCTCTGCATCGGACAATGCAAGTGAAGGAGTTAATGCCACGAAAAAACATATACGCCTGTGGCCGACGCCAACACAATCAGGAGCGCGGCGGATTGCACTATCGGTGAAAACCTTACACGCGATAGGCGCTGGCAGGGCCTGTCACCGAAGCCTGCTCGCGTGGCGAGCGCACGCCGGCGCCCCAAGCAAGGAACGGCGTGTCCCGACTCGTCGGGCCCCGCCCTACCAAATCCCGTTGTCTCGCGTCCCAGTTAAAAAAACACACATCCAATGCCGCTGAGCCGTGCGTTCTACACGCGAATGAAGAAGAACAACGGTCATGTCTCGCGTCGGCGCAATGATATGAACTATGCCTTGGCGGCGATGGAACAGCTGGAACTTTACTGCGAGGCTCATCCCGGAAGCCCCGTGGCGGTCCGCCATCCTCGTTTATTTGTCCGCGGTGACCTCTGGATTGCGCTGCTTGGGCCCAGCGTCGAAGAAGGCATCGTTGGGATTGGACCCACTGTCACCGCAGCGCTGCGCGCATTCGATGCGCAATATCTTGCTGGATTACGGCCGCCTGCGGAGATGATCCGCGAGTGTGGAGCAGTACGGAGCGTATCCTCGTCAGTCGCCTGATCTCTGGAGTGGAACACGAATTACCGCAACAAGTCTGTCACAACTGTTGTTAAATCGTGACACGAACCAGAAGTGAATAGGAAAGGACTCACGAGAAGGGAGAATCGTTGATGAGAGCGGGACGACCAAGGCGCATGCGCTTGAAGTCCAAACGGGGACTGCAAAGGACCTGCAAACATGACAAGCGATTGCAGTCCGCGATGACGGATGACGATAACATTACCGAGGTTGAACCAACACACAGTCTCCTCCTTTCCTCGTTGAAATACTGGGAGGTCGAGCGTGATCTCATCGAAGAACGTATCGCCGCTGTTAATCGTTGATCCTTTCTTCGAGAAAAAGGTGTCCCGATCGGAATAGCTGCTTCTAAATCCGATCTTCCTTCCCGCTCGTAACAGGTTCTTACCGCCGTGCTATTTCGTCGGCAAATGCGCTAACGACAATAATCTTACATTAGGTCGTGGGGAGAAGCCGCCCCTCATAAACAATTCGCGGCTCCTGATGCAAACGGCTGTTGCGGAATCGCGGGTTGTATCGGTATCAAGACGCAATTAACATACCGAGGGCCATGGCTGTGAAGCGAAAACCGAAAAGAGCTCCACCCCGCTTACGAGCAAAGTCGAGCCGCAAAGAATCCGCTCGCTCTAAACCTGCCAATCAAACAACGCGCGCCGGAGCGCCGAAGAAGAATTCAAATTGCCCGATTGTAGGCATCGGTGGATCGGCTGGGGGATTTGAGGCAGCGATGCAACTGTTGCGTCATTTGCCGCCGAAAACAGGCATGGCGTTTGTCATCGTGCAACATCTTGATCCGCATCATGGTAGCCGGCTCGCCAGCCTGCTTAGCAAAGCTACATCCATGCCGGTGACCGAGATTGCCGGGACCACCACGCCAAAACCAAACGCCGTTTACGTGCAGCCGCCAAACAAGTGCGTGATTGCCAAAAATGGCAAGCTCACTCTGGTTCGCCGCACGGAAAGACTTAACATCGCGATCGATCACTTTTTTGAATCGCTCGCCGAGGAACACGGCTCACGGGCAATCGGCATCGTGCTTTCCGGGACCGGCAGTGATGGCACGGCCGGTTTGCGAGCGATCAAGGCAGCAGGCGGTTTGACATTCGCGCAAACTGAAGAGAGCGCAAAGTTCGATGCGATGCCGCGCAGCGCGATCCGCTCCGGTTTTGTCGATCTAGTTTTGCCGCCGGACGCAATGGCGCACGAAATCCAGCGCATTGCCGACCATCCGTACATTCGGCGGCCCCTGGCCGACGCAGAGGAAGTTGAAAAAGATGTCTATCGCCAGGCAGACGATCTGGGTCGGATTTTTCTTTCCCTAAAAAAGCAGATGGGCGTTGATTTCAGCGCTTACAAACAAAGCACGCTGATTCGGCGGGTCAATCGGCGGATGGCGCTGCATCGGATTGAAAAACTGAGCCAGTACGCGCGGTATTTGCGCAACAATAAGAAAGAGATTGAAGCGCTCTTTGACGATCTGCTGATCAACGTGACACGCTTCTTTCGCGATGAAGCGCTGTTCCGAGTCTTGAAAAAACGATTCCTGCCGGCACTGCTCAAGAACAAAAAGAAAGAGCGACAACGAGAATTGCGCGTCTGGGTTCCTGGTTGCGCCAGCGGCGAAGAGGTTTATTCGCTCGCCATTTGCATTCTCGAAGTCCTTGGCAACGAACTTTCCAAAATCCGCGTCCAGATTTTCGGCACCGACTTAAGCGAATCGGTCATCGAGCATGCGCGTGCGGGAATTTACCCAAGCGCGATCGAGAAAGATGTGTCGAAGGCGCGACTCAATCGCTTTTTCGTCAAGCGCGATGGTTTCTACCAAATCCACCGCAACGTGCGCGACATCTGCACGTTCGCACGACAAAACATCACAGCCGATCCGCCTTTCTCGCGACTGGACCTGATCAGCTGCCGCAACGTGCTCATTTATCTGAGCCCGGAGTTGCACAAGCGTTGCATCCCGCAATTTCACTACGCGCTCAATCTCGGCGGCTACTTGATCTTGGGCCCGGCCGAATCGGTGGGTCTGTACGACGAGCTTTTTAAGCTCGTCGACAAAAAAAATAAAATTTATACCAAGGAAGCCAAGACTGGTCCGCGCGCGACCGATTTCATTCCCCAGCGCGGTCTCGAACCCTCGCGGTTCGGGACGACCGTCCGAGCTGGTACTGGCGCAAATTTCAACGCCGACATTTTGAAAATGGCGGATCGAATCATCCTCAGCACGTACGCGCCGGCGGCAGTAGTGATTAATCATAATTTCCTGGTGCAACAGTTCCGTGGCCGCACCGATCTGTTTCTCGAGCATCCACCTGGTCCAGCGACGCTGAATCTCATTCAATTGGCGCGTCCGAATCTGGTGCCAGACCTGCGAGCCACCATTCGTCGCGCCATCAAAACGGACAAGCCCGCCCGGGCAGATCGGTTGAAAGTTACACTTCGAGGCAAAAACTATGAGATAAATATTCAGGTTGTGCCATTCAAAGTCCCCGGGACCGATAAGTCCTCGTTTCTAGTGATTTTTGACGAGACCACGAGTGGAAACAAGCGGGAGAGGTTGCTGCGGGTGCTGGGAAAAGCATCAGCGCAAAGTGAAGTGACGGATCTGCGCCGGGAATTGGCAGCTTCGAAGGACTCGCTGCAAACCATCATCGAAGAGCACGAGGCGACCAATGAAGAATTGAAGGCGGCCAACGAAGAAATCGAGTCGAGTAACGAAGAGCTGCAATCTACGAACGAAGAATTGGAGACTGCAAAGGAAGAATTACAGTCAACCAACGAGGAGCTGACCACGCTGAACGAAGAGTTGAGCAACCGCAACCTTGAGATGATGCAGTTGACCAACGAGATAAACAATCTGCTCGCCAGCACTCAAATGCCAATCGTGTTGGTGGATAATGCGTTGACGTTGCGGCGCGCAACGCCAGCGGCCCGCAACGCCTTTAATATTTTGCCGACGGACATCGGCCGACCGTTAAGCGAGCTGCGACCTAATATTAATGTTTCAGACCTGGAAAATATCTTGCGCGAAGTAATCGAAACGCTGGAAACCCGCGAGCGTAAAGTAACCGATAAGGAAGGCTGCCATTACTCGCTGCGAGTCCGGCCATATCGCACAGTTGACGATAAAATCGACGGCGCCGTCATCACGGTGGTGGACATCGACGGAGGGAGGGAAAGCGACGGAGTCAAAACAGGTCGCCGGACAAAAGATGCCTCATCGCGTCAATAAGAAGCAGCGGCCCGAGCGTGCTCGCCAGAGCAGCGGTGGGCGGAACGGCGGTATTATACCGTCGCTCCAAAAGACACGGAAGTCCTCTGCGCCGCGGAAATTTTTGCCCGATCCTGTAAAGCGAGCTGTAGTCAAGAACGGTCCGCCAAGTCGTTCCATGCGTACCCCGGCGTTCCAAAGTCCGAAGACTGAACTGGAAGCAGTCACTCAGCGATTTGTCGATCTTTACGATTTCGCGCCGATCGCGTATGTCAGCTTCGGCCGGGCTGGCCGAATTGAGGAAGCCAACCTGGCGGCGACCGAGTTGCTTGGCGAACCAAGGGATCGATTAATCGGACGTCCGTTTGCATTCTATGTCGCGGACTTGGATTTGTTCATGCGACACCTGCTTTCCTGCCGCACGTCCCAGCGACAGGTGAAAACGGAATTGCAGTTAAAGATTAGAAAACGCGAGCCGGTCCCGGCGCAACTTCTAAGTACGCCAATCACTTCGACGACGAGAAACGGCGCGCTGCTCTTTCAAACCGCCATTGTCGATTTGCGCGAGCGCAAACGCCACGAACAACAGCTCGCCGAACAAGCGCGCCTGCTGGATTTGACCAACGACGCCATCATCGTTCGGGACGCAAATGATCGGATCATTTACTGGAACAGAGGCGCAACAAAAATTTACGGCTACATGCCACAGGAAGCACTCGGCAAGGTGATCCACAATTTGTTGAAAACGGAACATCCCGAGCCGCTGCCTAAGATCTACGAAAAACTGCTTCGTGCTAATTACTGGGAAGGCGAGCTCATTCACACCTCGCGGGACGGCAGCCGTCTGACCGTGTTCTCGCGCTGGGCGCTTGACCGCGACGCGCAAGGAAATTGCGTGAATGTCTTGGAAACAAACAACGATATCACTGCGCGCAAAGGCACTGAACAGGCGCTCGAACTCGCCAGCCGTCTGCCCATAGAAAACCCCGCGCCAATCATCCGGTTGAAACAGGGAGAAATCATCACCTTCGCCAATCCGGTGGCAAAGGAACTTCTGCGAAGCTTCCACGTTAAAGTTGGCGACACTGCGCCGACCCAGATTAAACAGTTGGCCGCGACTGGCGAACGCTCAGTCAGGGAGATTGATTTTGGCAATCGCACTTATCAGGTTCTGATCGCCCCGGTGCCGGAAGGCGATTACGTAAATCTATATTTTACTGACATCACCGTTAGGAAACGCAGTGAGGCACAGCAGCAGGCGATTTATCTATTTGCCCAACAGCAGGCCGCCGCCACATCGCTTTCCGAAATTTACGAAGCTGCACTCGATACGATTCAAACAACTCTGCGCTGCGATCGCACTTCCATTCTGCTCTTTGACGAGAAAGAGGTTATGCGTTTCGTGGCTTGGCGCGATTTGTCAAAACGCTACCGCGAGGCGGTGGAAGGCCATTCACTCTGGAAAGCCGACGCCAGGAATCCCAAGCCGGTCTGCATCTCTGATGTCGATCTTGCCGATCTTCGAAAGGAACTAAAGAGGGCAATTAAGTCCGAAGGCATTCGTGCTGCCAGCTTCATCCCGATGATCGCGGAAGGAAAACTCATCGGGAAGTTCATGACTTACTATAATGAGTCTCACTCCTTCTCCGACTCCGAGCTCGCCCTGTCGCTAGCGGTTGCACGCCAGCTCACCCTCGGCATCGAACATAAAAGAGCCGAGGAAGCCCTGCACGAGTCGGAGGAGCGCCTGCGTGCAATTGTTAATCAAAGCAATGCGGGGATTGCCAGCTGCGATTTAACCGGCCGCTTCCTATTCGCTAATGCGAAATTCTGCGAAATGCTCGGCTACACAAACGCGGAACTCACGGCCAGGAGCCTCTTCACAATCACGCATCCCGAAGACGTTGATCTCGCGAAACGCCGCTTCCGGAAGATGGTGCAAAGAGGACAGCCACTCGATATGGAGAAACGTTACATACGCAAGGACCGGTCTATTATCTGGGTAAACGTATGCGATTCGCCAGTACTCGACGCAGGTCGGCCGGTGTCGACGGTAGCTGTAGCCATCGATATCACTGAGCGCAAGAAAGCGGAAGACGCGCTGCATAAATCTAAAGATCTGTTGGAAGAGCGCGTGCGCGATCGAACGCGAGAGCTGCGTGCGGCAAACAAGGAGTTACAGGACGAAATCATGCGGCGGAAGGGCTTGGAAGGCGAAATTCTTGAAATTAGCGATCGCGAGCAGCAACGCCTCGGTCAGGAAATACACGATGGGCTTTGCCAGCACCTGACGGCAGTGGCGTTTATGGCGCGTTCGGTTGCCACGCGATTGAAGAACCATCGGGTGATCGAAGTCGGTGACCTCGAAAAAATTGCTCAGCTGGTGAACGACGCCGCGACAGATACTCGGAATCTTTCCCGCGCCTTACACCGGATCGATGTTGATTCGGCCGGATTCGTAACAGCCATGCAAGATTTGGTTGACCGGGAAATCTGGCGGATACACTGCCGGCTGGAAATCAGCCCGTCATTCTACATCGAAGATGACATGGTCGCAGGCGAACTCTACCGCATTGCACGTGAAGCGGTCATCAACGCCAACAAACATTCTGAAGCGCGAGAAATTGTGATCAAACTGGAACGAGCGGCAAAGGAAATGGTTTTGCGCGTGACCGATGACGGTGTCGGATTTCCAAAGGATTCGAAAACCAGGCGGGGACTAGGCGCTCACATCATGGGTTACCGGACCCGGCTAATCGGGGGCCGATTGGAGATCGTTTCTCCAAAAGGAGGCGGGACCTGCTTGTCCTGTTATTTTCCGCATAAACCAGTCGAATCAAAGCAAAGGAAAAACAACAGGATGGAGCGGTTACCTGCACGACTAGCCAAAACATTAGCGACTTTGGTCTAAATTTGCTGCATCGGATAATCAGCCGAGCAGCGTATCATCAAATGGGGATACGTGGATGAAAGACCTCGCAAGATTCTCGGCCAAGCAGAAATCGCTCCAGGAAATTCCATTTGAATGGCACGAACAGAGACAGCTAAGTGAAAGACGCCAGATCGACTAACAAGAATCCGAAATGCGAGGAACCGGAGGCAAAACGCATTGTGATCGTCGATGATCACCCCCTATTTCGAAAAGGTCTCCAGGAAATGATCCATTCGAATGGAAACTTCGCAGTCTGTGGCGAGGCAGGCGACGCCGCGGAAGCGATGGGGGTAATCCGCAAATTGAATCCTGATCTGGCGATCGTCGATCTTAGCTTGCCCGGCGCCAACGGCATTGAGCTGATCAAAAATATCCGGGCAGAATTCTCGAAGCTTCCAATTTTGGTGCTTTCGATGCATGATGAATCGCTCTACGCTTTGCGCGCGCTGCGAGCCGGCGCCGAGGGTTACGTTATGAAGCATGAAGCGATGGCCAATGTCATCCACGCAATTCACGAAGTTTTTAATGGGCGGCCTTATCTCAGCCCGGCCATGGCGGCGCAGGTGATTACGAAATTCGCGCAGCGCCAGGCCGAAGGCGAGGCCGACGCAGTCGAGAGACTGAGCGACCGCGAACTTGAGATTTTGGAATTGATCGGCAAAGGCCATGATGTGCGCCAGATTGCCAAGCGATTAAATCTCAGTCCCAAAACGGTGGAGACCCACCGATCGCACATCAAAGACAAACTCGATTTGAAGAATTCGCGCGAAGTCGCGCGCTTCGCCTTGCAATGGCTGAGCACGCGTGACGCGTAGGCATAGGACGGCCGGCCTTGGGGCTAGTCTCGCGGCGAGAAGATGAAAAGCCGTTAAAACGGCGGCTTTCCTCTCAACAAAGGGTTTGCGTCAGCGCACACAATTTCGGATGATCGCGAGCTAATGATCCAGCCGGCTCTCGACCTTGTCATCGCGACACTGGAAAAAATTCGAGAGACGAGTGATCACCTGCCACGCGTATCGAGAAACGTGCTGGCGCAATTGCAATCCGCATATTCTGTAGCCGCTTCTGGGCGGGAAGCGGGCACGTCGCTAACCCGGCGACAGTCGCAGCAAGCGACATCGAGTAAGGCGCAGATCCTAGCGGCCATTCGGGAACGCGTTCGTGGCTGCACAAAGTGTGCGCACCTCGCCAGCTCGCGCACCCAAACCGTCTTTGGAGTTGGCAACCCCGACGCTGAAATCATGTTCATTGGTGAAGCGCCCGGCGCCGACGAAGACCAGCAAGGCGAGCCGTTTGTCGGCCGCGCGGGCCAGTTGCTAACCAAAATTATCAAAGCGATGGGCTTCGCGCGCGAAGATGTGTACATCGCGAATATCCTTAAATGCCGGCCGGATATGCCGGCCGGCTCGTTTGGGAACCGCGCACCGACCCCGGCTGAAATGCAGATGTGCCGGCCTTACCTCGCCGAGCAGATCGACATCATTGAACCAAAGGTGTTGGTCGCGCTGGGCGCGGTCGCCGTGGAAGGTTTGCTTGGAGCGCGTGGAACAATGCGAGAATTGCGCGGACACTGGCATTCTTACAACGGTACGCCGTTGATGATTACCTATCATCCAGCTTATCTGCTGCGGAACCAGTCGCCCTCGGAGAAACGGAAAGTCTGGGAAGACATGTTGCAAGTGCTCGATCGCCTCGAAAAACCAATCAGCGAGAAACAGAGAAATTATTTTCTGTAATTCTGTAGCCGCGCTCTATGAGCGCATATGCGCTTGGCGCCAGAGGCACTATGTCACTTTCAGCCTGGGGCTGCGCCCCAGGATTTCGTCACCGCAACGGTTAAACAAGAGCTGAAGGCGCGATTCATCGAAACCTTTAATCCCAAACGTAGCGTTCATCGAAATCTACGCCGTGCTTGCGCAATAGCTCACGGTATTCCTCTTGGAACGTGCGCTCTCGATGATGCTGTTGTTGCTTATCCACATATTCCAGCACCGAGTCGAGCTGACTAGGACTTACCGAAAACGCGCCATACCCCCGCTGCCAGAAAAAGCCACGATAATGACCACCAAGCGATTTGATCCATTTCGAGGATGCTTTCTTTATCTTTTCGACTAGTTGAGCCTGGGAGAGAGTTCGCGGCAGTGTCGTGATAATATGAACGTGATCCGCAACACCGCCGACGCGCACGAAGTCGGCCTTAGCGTCACGGCAGATTGTCGCCAGATAAGCATGCATGCGCGGCCGCACATCGGAATCGAGCCATGATTCCCGGTTTTTGGTGCTAAAGATGATGTGCAAAATGACTTTGCTTACCGACTGAGGCATCCCGTCGATGATGGCTGGGTTCGGGCCGAAAGTGAATCGCGCTTTCAGCGCTAGCGGCTTGGCTATTCGCGATCCCTGGCGCTATTGCCCCAGGCTCGGTATGAACGCTGCGCCTTCGGCGCGAAGCTAGTACCTGAGCGCGGAAAGAGCGGGCATCCGTTTGTGACAAACAGACTACGCTACAGTTTCGCGTGATTGAAAATTGCATCGATCTGCTTGGCCGATGCGAGACGAATTGCCAGCGACGCAATCATCGTGCGCACTTCCCGGCGTGGAATTTTGATTGTTTGATGCAACGCGCTCACGCCAGCTCCGCGCAGCAGCGTAAGCGTGCGCGCTCCGATTAAAGCCGGCAATACCGTGGCGGCACGCACTCGCCGGTTCCGGATTGCGTGCCCGTATCGAATTCCGCCTTCCAGACCTTCCCACGCTTTTTCCATCCATCTTTGGTAGATCGATTGGAACCGACCTGGCTCGGACAAAATCTGCGCCGCATTCAGACCGACCGCGCGAAGCTCGGACTCCGGAAAATAACATCGACCCGCTCGCAGATCGTTCCCAGCGTCACGTAAGACATTGATTAATTGAAGTCCCGTGCCGTAGCGCCTTCCAAGTGCAAGCATCTCGTCCTGAATCAAACTCGCGAAATCCCGGAGATGTCGGAAGCAAAGTCGCGTCCAGAATTCGCCTACACAGCCTGCAACCAGATATGTGTACTCGTCTAGATCGGCGGCGGTCTGGAGCGTGCGAACCTGCGTAGGATTATTCGCCACGGCGAATCCGTCCTTTGGCGGGTCGAACCGATGCAAATCAAGCATCTGGCCGTGAGTGATTTTCTCAAGCACAGCTCGAATGTCATC
>Ga0209577_10001557_pt1 | contig 22650 bp, 19 predicted proteins | sample GraSoiAngelo_109_FD_185874 | JGI IMG/M metagenome (GOLD analysis project Ga0209577, IMG submission 185874) | Grasslands soil microbial communities from the Angelo Coastal Reserve, California, USA - 14_0903_12_20cm (SPAdes) (version 2) | ecosystem: Environmental > Terrestrial > Soil > Grasslands...
CCGGGTGACGCAGGCGCGCCGTGACCCGCCTGCCGGCGGCGGCGTCGCCGTAGATTTCGAGCTCCTCCTCCCCCAGCGGAACCGGCCGCCACTGCACCGGGTCGAGATGGACCCACAGCGCCACCGCCTCGACGTCGCTCTGCTCGGAGCCGGCTCGCCTGACGGTCGTCCGGCGCTCCGCCCACATCCGCCCCATCCCGCTGCAGAACGTGGCCAGCTCGAACTCTTCCCCGAAGCGCGGGAACCGCCGCACGTCCATCCGCGTCCGCCGCACCACCCACACCGACTTCTCCGCCAGGCCCGCGTCCTCCACATCCGCGTACGCGACGTCCTGCAGCCACCGCGCGAGCCCGTCGAGCCGCATCCGGCCGCTCGGCGCGCAGTCGGCGAACCCGGGTCGGGTCTTCCGCTCGAACACCCGGCCGCGGGGGGGCCGGCCGACCAGCTCGGTCATCGTCGCGTCGGTCACGCGGCGGTCATGCTGCCGGCAGCACTCAGGCGAACAGGCGTGGGTCGGCGGTGGCGATCCCGTGGACGCCCAGCCGCCGCAGCCACTCGATCGCGGTGCGCTCGTTCACCGTCCACGCGTACAGGAGGCCGCTGCGGGCGACCACCTCCTCCAGCAGCCCGGCGTCCACCAGGCGGTGCTGGGCCATCACCGCGTCCCAGCGATGCTCCCGAAGGCCGTGGAGGACCTGCGCCCGCCAGTCCTGCCAGCGCCGGCTCATCCGGGCCACCCGGCCCCCGATCGAGATCCCCACGTGGGCCCGCGGGTCGAGCGCCCGCACCCGGTCGAGCACCTCGGGGACCTGAGAGGAGATCAGCGTCCGCTCGAGCATCCCGGCAGAGCGGAGGGTGTGGAGCAGCGCGGGCTCGCAGCCGGTGCGCTTGAGGTCGACGTTCAGCTCGACCCCGTCGAACCTGCGGCTCGAGAGATGATCCAGCGCCTCCTTCAGCCGGAGCCTCCCGGGCAGCCGCGCGTCGATCAGCGTGTGGGCGAGCACCAGCTCCCCACGGCACGACCGCACGTCGAATTCCACCATGTCGATCCCGACGTCCAAGGCGGCGTCGAACGACGCCAGCGTATTGGCCGGGGCCAGCGCACTCGCCCCGCCATGACCGATCCGCTGACAGGAGTCCCAGAACACGGCGTACCCGGCGTTAGCGTACCGGGGCGTGTCGATCGATCCTCGATCCCGCGGCGGGGCCCTGGTGACCGGGGCGGCGGGCGGGCTGGGGAGCGAGATCGCGCGCCGGCTGCTGGACCGCGGCTACCAGGTGCACCTGACCGACCTCGACGGCGAGCTGGCCGCCCGCGCGGCGGAGCGGCTGGGGGCCGGGGCGTTCGGCTCGGCGCTCGACGTGCGGAGCCTGCCGGCCTGCCGCGCGGCCGCCTCCCGGACGATCCGGCGGATGGGGTCGCTCGAGGTGTGGGTCAACAACGCAGGGGTCATGTCCACCGGCCCGGCCTGGGAGCAGGACGAGCGGACCCGGCAGCTGATGCTGGATGTCAACGCGCTCGGCACGATCAACGGGACGCTGGCGGCGCTCGAGCCCATGCGAGCGGCCGGCCGGGGGAAGATCCTCAACGTGATCTCGATGGCCGGCCTGATCGCCGTGCCCGGCCAGGCCCTCTACAGCGCCTCCAAGCACGCGGCGATCGGCTTCAGCCTGGCCACGCTTGCCGACCTGCGGCTCGCCGGGGTCACCGGCGTCGACATCTCGTGCGCCTGCCCCGACACGATCTGGACCCCGATGATCGAGAGCAAGCTCGACGATCCGCATGCCGCCGCCTCGTTCTCCGGGATCATGATGCGCCCCGACCGCGTAGCCGGGCGGATCGTGACGCTGCTCGACCGTCCCCGCCCGGTGCTGGCGATCCCGCGCTGGAGAGGAGCGCTGGTGCGGATCTCCCAGTCCTTCCCGGCGCTCACGCTCCGCTCGCTCGGACCGGTGATGGCCCTGGGCCGGGCCCAGCAGCGGCGCTTCAGGGAGCGCCGGCGCGGGTGAGGCAGCGAGCACCGCATCGGGCCCCCTGGGCGGCCGCCTCGGCGACGGATCCCCCTGACGCGAGCCCGAAGGTGAAGCCGGCGGCGAACGAGTCGCCGCATCCGTAGGCGTCGCGCGGCGCTCCTTCGAGAGGCGCCGGCTTCCAGGTCCCCTCGGAGCGACCCCACCACGCGCCCCCCTCGGCGCCCCGCGTCTCGACCATCAGGCGCGCCCGACGCTCCAGCCGCCGCGTCCACTCCCGCTCGTCGGCGTCACGGCGGCTGAAGACGAGCGCGTCGATCGCTTGGGTGTGCAGGGTCTCGAGCGCGGCGCGGCCCCGCGGGGAGGCGACCAGGACGCCAGCTTCCCTGGCGCGCTCGAGCGCTCCGGGGTCACCCGCCGTGAAGTACACGCCGGCCGCTTCGCGCAGCCGCTCCCATTCGAGCTCGTCGGATCCGAGCGGCTCGAGGCGGTCGCCGACCGTCACGATCGTCCGCTCGCCGTCGCCCTCGAGCAGCGTCAGCGCCCGGCGAGTCGCCCTGTCCGGGCGCCACGCGACTTGGACGTCGACGCCTCGCTCGCGCAGCTGGTCGGCCGCGGCGTGACCGTGGGCATCGTCCCCCAGGGCGGTGAAGAAGTCGACCTCGGCCCCGAGCTCCGCCAGCACCACCGCCACCACGCCGCCGCCCCCGGCCGCGCGCGCGAACGCCCCCTGCGCGTGCACGACCTCGCCCTGCATCGGCATCCGCTCCACGGGGATGAAGTCGACCCACTCGACGTGGCCGACTACCGCGAGGCGGGGCATCTGTGCGAGGGTACGCGCATGGCGAAGCTGGGAGGCAGCTCGACGGCCGACATCGACGCTCCCCTGGAGAAGGTGTGGGAGCTGGTCGAGGACGTGGAGAAAGCGCCCGAGTGGCAGGGCGGGCTCAAGGACATGGAGGCGCTCGAGCGCGACTCCGAGGACCGCGCGATCGTGTGCGAGAGCAAGACCGATGCCAGGGTCAGCACGGTCACGGCGATCGTGCGCTTCACGTACGAGCCGCCCACGACGCTCAGCTGGCGCCAGGAGAAAGGCGATCTGAAGTCGGTCGCGGGCAGCTGGGAGCTCGAGGACCTCGGCGACGGCCGGACGCGGGCGACCTACAACCTCGAAGTCGAGATCGGGGGAATGCTGGGAATGCTGGTGCGTGGGCCGATCGTCGACGTGCTACGTAAGGAGCTCGCGGGGGCGAGAGCGGGCGAACTGAAGCAGGCGGTAGAAGGCGGCTGATTCAATCCCGGCTGATGTCGGGCAGGTGCAGGGGACTCGCGCTGATGGGATGCGTGCTGGGCGCGCTGTTCGCGGCCATGCCCGCGTCCGCCCGGGTCATCGACGCCACCTCGATCCTCCCCCCGGGCGAGAGCGGCTACGTGTCGCTTCTCGGGGTCGCGTCGGGGACGGGCTCGCCACACGATTACGACCAGCAGCAGCCGTTCATCGACTTTGAGCGCAAGGACGCGATGTTCGATCAGCCCGGCACCGCCGAGAGCGTCCCGATGGCGGGCGTCAAGATCGTCCGTGACACCTACGGCGTGCCGTCCGTCACGGGCGCAACCGACCAGGCGCTGTGGTGGGGCGCCGGCTACGCGACGGCCGAGGACCGCCTGTTCGAGCTCGAGGTGTTCCGCCGGGCCACCACCGGACACCTGGCCGACGTGCTCGGGTCGAGCTACATCCCGATGGACGTTGAGGTCCGCCGCGACTTCTACACGCCCTCGGAGCTGACGGCCCTCTACGGAAGCCTTCCGCCGGCGTTCGAGACCCGCTACAGCTCCTACGCGGCCGGGATCAACGCGTGGGTCGACCACGTCAACAACAGCCCCACCGAGATGCCGGCCGAGTACCCGGCGCTCGGGATCACCCCGACCCATTTCACCCCGGAGGACCTGATCGCGATCGGGGTCTACCTGGCTCGCACCACGCCTAACACCGACGGCACGGACCTCCTCGACATGCAGGCGATCCAGGCCAGCGGGCCGGCCAAGCTGAACCGGATCCTGCCGCTGCGGATCCCCGGCCAGATCGCCACGATCCCACGCGCCAACGGGCTGTTCCCGTCCGTCCCCGGCCGCACCCCGACCCAGGAACGCGCGGCGCTGAAGCGCTCCTACGCGTACGTGCGCCACCTGCCGGTCCCGGCAGCCAGCGACCCGGGAAGCGAGTACGTGAGCGGCACGATGCCGAGCGAGTCCTCCGCCGCGCTGCAAGCCGCGTCCGGCGACGGCGCCGGTCTGCTCAACCCGATCCATCGCGGCGGCTCCTCGATGGTGGCGATCGGCAACCTCCGCACCCACCACGCGTTCCTGTTCAGCGGCCCGGAGCTAGGGTTCTCGGCCCCCGAGGAGCTGTACGAGCTGGAGCTCCACGGCCCCGGGCTCGACGTCCGCGGGATCACCGCCCCGGGCGCCCCCGTGATCGCGATCGGCCACAACGCGCACGTCGCGTTCGGGCTGACCAGCGGGCTGTCGCAGACCGACGCGCTGTACGCCGAGCACCTCGTCCCCGGCCACCCCGACGAGTACTACTACCGCGGCCGGGTGCTTCAGATGAGCTGCCGCGACGAGACGTTCCGCTACCGGCCCTCCCCCACCTCCCTGCTGCCCACCGGCGGCTTGCCGTCCTCGCCGCCGCAAGCCGGATCGGTGACGCTCCGGCTGTGCCGGACGATCCACGGGCCCGTCCAGGAACGGGTTGGGAACATCGCCTACGCGCGCCGGTACGCCACCTGGATGCGAGAGCTCGGCACGCTCACCGGCCTCGCCGACGTGGACACGGCCGCGGGCGTCGCCCAGGTCAACCGCGCGGCGGCCGAGCTGACTTGGAACGAGAACCTGATGGCGGCCGATGACCGAGGCCACATCGGCTACTGGCACCCCGGGCTGCTGCCGGTCCGCCCCAAGGGCTGGGACGAGCGGCTCCCGTATCCCGGCGACGGCCGGGCCGAGTGGCGCGGCTTCCTCACGCCGGCCCAGCGCCCGCACGTGATCGATCCCGCCAAGCGCTGGCTCAGCAACTGGAACAACATCCCCTCGCAGGGATGGACCACCGGGAACGACCCGGCATCCGAGCGCGTCGCCGGCCCGTGGTTCCGCGTCGCATGGCTCAACCGGCTGGCGGCCGCGGTCGCCCGGCACCCCACGTTCGCGGGGATGAACCGGATGATCCAGCAGGAGGGAACCGTCGCCGAGCAGCGGCCGCTCGCCACGCCGGAGCTCCGGCGGGCCCTGCGCGGCGCCCGCGGCCCGGCCGCCACCGTGCTGCGCACGATCCTCGCGTGGAACGGCTCGTACGCCCAGACGGACTCGAACGGGACCGTCGACCCCGGCGTCGTCGCCTGGCAGGAGCTGAAGGACAAGCTGCAGGCGCGCGCGCTCGCGCCGCTCGGCAAGGCCGGGGCGTTGATCGGTGGTGGCGAGCCCAACGACGAGCACGTGTTCGACGTCAACATCGGCCAGGCGTACGCGCTCCGGACGCTCGGGCCGGCTGGCTGGCGGAGGGCCGCGGCGGCGGCGTTCTCGGCCCTGTCCTCGCACTTCAACTCCAGCGACCCGTCGAAGTGGCGCGCCCCCCGCGCGATGTTCGCCGAGACCGAGTTCGGGGCCGAGCAGCCGCCGCCGATGCCGTTCTTCGACCGGGGGACGTTCGAGCAGGTGGTTGAGCTGGGGTCGTGAGCGTCGGAGCGGCCACATCGCTCCAGAGCGACTCCGGCCGCGGGCGCCGTGGAGCGATTTGGTCGCTATAGCGACCAAATCGCTCCACGTGCACAAGACACGCCCGGGCTTTGGAGCGTTTTGGTCGCTGGGAAACCGATACGGTCCCCGCGTCGATGCTCGCCGTCTACGCATCCGCGGTCGACCGCGAGAATCCCCTGAGCGGCCTCGAGGTCGGGGAGCGCCCCGAGCCCGAGGGCCCGGACGGCTGGACGACCGTCGCCGTCAAGGCGGCATCGCTTAACCACCACGACCTGTGGTCGCTGCGGGGCGTGGGCCTTCCGGAGGACCGCCTCCCGATGATCCTCGGGTGCGACGCGGCGGGCCTCGACGAAGACGGCAACGAGGTCGTCGTCCACTCCGTGATCAGCGACGCCGACTGGCGCGGCGACGAGACGATGGATCCGAAGCGGTCGCTGCTCTCGGAGCGACATCAGGGCACGTTCGCCGAGCGCGTCGCGGTGCCGCGGCGAAACGTGCTCCCCAAGCCGCCCGAGCTGACGTTCGAGCAAGCCGCGTGCCTGCCGACGGCCTGGCTCACCGCATACCGGATGCTGTTCACGCGCGCTCGCGCCCGTCCGGGGATGACGGTCCTGATCCAGGGCGCCGGGGGTGGGGTCGCGACCGCGGCGATCGTGCTGGCGAGCGCGGCGGGGCTGCGCGTGTGGGTGACCGCCCGCTCGGAGGACAAGCGAGCGCAGGCGCTCGAGCTGGGCGCCGATCAGGCGTTCGAGGCCGGCGCCCGGCTCCCGGAGCGGGTCGACGTGGTCGTCGAGACGGTCGGCGAGGCCACTTGGGGGCACTCGGTGCGCTCGCTCAGGCCGGGAGCCACGCTGGTCGTCTCCGGTGCCACGACCGGGCAGGCCCCGCCGGCCGAGCTCGGCCGGATCTTCTTCCTGCAGCTGTCGGTGATCGGCTCGACGATGGGGACGCGCGAGGAGCTGGAGCGCCTGATCCGCCTGTGCGTCGAGCGGCAGGTCAGGCCGGTGATCGATCGGACGCTGCCGCTGGCTCAGGCGCGCGAGGGCTTCCAGGCGATGCTCGACGGGAGCTTCGTCGGGAAGCTCGTGTTCACGCTGTAGGCGTGCGGGCTACGCGTCCCGCCAGACGGGTTCGCGCTTCTCCAGGAACGCGGTCATTCCCTCCTGCGCGTCGTGGGCGAGAGCGTTGTCGGTCATGACCGACGTGCACTGCTCGTAGGCCTCGTCCTCCGGGCGATCGATCTGCGAGTAGAAGGCGCGCTTTCCGGTGGCCACGGTGTACGCGCTCGAGCGGGCGATGGCGTTGACCAGCTCGAGGACCGCCGCTTCGAGCTCCTCGCGCGGGACGACGCGGTTGACCAGCCCCCAGTCGAGCGCGGTCGCGGCGTCGATCGGCTCCCCCGTGAGCAGCATCTGCATCGCCCGCTTGCGACCGACCGCTCGTGACACCGGCACCATCGGGGTCGAGCAGAACAAGCCGATCTTCACACCCGGCGTGGCGAAGCGTGTCTCCGAAGCCGCGACGGCGAGGTCGCACGCCGCCACCAGCTGACAGCCGGCCGCCGTCGCGATGCCGTGCACCTTCGCGATGACGGGCTGAGGAGTCTCATGGATCGCCTCCATCATCGTCGTGCAGCGCTCGAACAGCTGACCGAAGAACTCCCGTTCGCGGCCGATCATCTCCGACAGGTCGTGCCCGGCCGAGAACGCCGGACCCTCTCCCTCGATCACGATCGCCCGGGTGCCGTCCAGCCCCGAGCACTCGCGCAGGGCAGCCGTCAGGTCCTCCATCAGCTCGAGCGACAGCGCGTTGCGCTTCTCGGGGCGGCCCAGCACGATCCGCGCCGCCGGGCCCGCCTGGGTAACGCGCAGATTTCGATACTGCGTCACCGAGCTCATCCGGACAACGTACTCCGTCTCCACGTCGAATTCAGTTCTCGTATGTTGTGTGATCACCGCCCGCGGCGGCGATGCGCGCGGGCGCGCCGCCTGGGGTGCTCCGGCGCGAACGCCCCCGGGACGAATCGGGCGATGAAGCTCCTGATCGGCCCGTCGGCAAGCCGCGCGTAGACCCCGGGATGGCCGGTCTCCGCGCACCCCTTGCCGAAGCTGGTCGCGCCGACCAGCCGGAACCGGTGCCCGACCGGCACGAGCAGCGGTCCCCCGGAGTCGCCCTCGCATGTATCGGTTCCGCCCTGGGGGTAGCCCGCGCAGAGCATCGTCGCACGATCGAATGAGCCGTCGTCGGGCACCTCGCTCAGCCCGTTCGGGTATGCGCGTGCGCAGTAGGCGTCAGTGGTGATCGGCACGCGGGCGTAGCGCATCTGCGATGGCGGGCTCGAGGCGCTCTCCGACGTGGTCCCGAATCCGGCGATCGTCGCCAGGACCCCGGGACGCCAGCGCGCGCGTTCGCGGTGCGCCGCGATCAGCATCGGCCTGATCCGCGACGGGTGCTCGAGCTGCAGGAGCGTGACGTCGTTGCCGGTGCCATTGGTCACGATGTAGTCGCTGTCGACGACCACCCGCGTCACCGCGTGCCGTTCGCCCCCGCGGCCGTCGGCGTACACGCTGCCGAGCTGCACGGTGTAAAACGACGCGGGCCATGCGGCGGGGGCCGGAGCCAGGCCCATGCTGAGTGAGCCCGTGACCGATCCGCAGTGTCCCGCCGTCAGCACCCAGTCAGGGGCGATCAGAGTTCCGCTGCAGCCGAACCCGCCGCCGATCAGGACGTCGGCCACATACCGGAACGAGCCGGGCCTGGCGGGCTTGCCTCCCACCACCGCCGGCGCGGGAGTGCACCAGAGCGCGAACGCGCACACCGCCGTCAACAGGACCCGGATCGCCCGCATGGATCGATGATCCCATCGAGGCCGGGGCGCGCGCGCCGGCGAGCGCGCCCCGGACCTTCGGTTTTCCGTCACCCGATTCGACGGCCAGCCGCCTTTGCGCGCCGCCGGGCAGCTGCGATCGTGACGCCGATGCGTCTGCTCCTGGTCGATGACGATGCGAATTTCCGCCGGCTCGCGCGACGGCTGCTCGAAGCGGACGGGTATGACGTCGTGGGATCGGCCCGCGACGCCACCGAGGGCCTGAGGCTGGCGGGCGAGCTCGCGCCCGACGTGATGCTGGTCGACGTCAACCTTCCCGACGCCTCCGGCTTCGAGCTGGCCGCCCGGCTGGGCCGTGAGCATCCCGGCACCACCGTGCTCCTCACGTCGACCTACAGCCGCGGTGACTTCGAGCAGCTCGCGCGGTCCGCCGGGGCGGACGGCTTCGTCCCCAAGGACGAGCTGTCGGGAGCGGAGCTGGATCGGCGGATTACCTAAAACGGCGGTTGTCAGCGACCGCCGCGTGGGCTACGGTGGGACACGTTTCTGGGGAATAAGTGAAGATCCGGGGCGAGTATCGACCTGTCGCGCGCGCTGACTTTGCGGTCGCCCGCATCCTCGCGGCGACCGCGGCTGAGGAGGTGCTTTACGCCGAGCTGCTGGCCGCGATCGGCGACTCGCTGGACTGGGACTTCGGCGCCTGGTGGGAGATCTCGGACGACGCCGCCTCGCTTCGCTGCATCGAGACATGGCGGTCGGGGTTGCTGCAGGACGGCGACTTCGAGACGCTCACCAGGCAGACCACCCTCGCCACCGGCATCGGGCTGCCGGGCCGCGTGTGGGCCACCGAGCGGCCGGCCTGGATCGTGGATGTCACCGTCGACCCGAACTTTCCTCGCGGCACGGGCGCACTGCTGGCCGGGCTGCACTCGGGCTTCGCCTTCCCCGTGCAGAGCGCCAGGGGCGCAGTGGGCGTGATCGAGATGTTCGCGACCCGGATGCACGAGCCCGACGACGAGCTGCTTCAGACGATGGCCAGCCTGGGCAGCCAGCTGGGTCAGCTGATCGAACGGCGCCGCGCCGAGCGCGAGGTCCGCGAGAGCAACGAGCGCAGGCGGGCGATCCTCGACGCGGCGCTCGACTGCGTGATCACGATCGACCACCTAGGCTGCGTGGTCGAGTTCAATCCGGCGGCTGAACGCACGTTCGGCTACCGGGCCGACGAGGCGATCGGCCGCGAGATGGCCGAGCTGATCATTCCCCCGGCGCTCCGAGTCCGCCATCGCGACGGCTTCTCCCGGCTGCTCAAGACCGGCCAGGAGCACGTGATCGACAAGCGGCTCGAACTGATGGGCATGCGCTCGGACGGAAGCGAGTTCCCGGTCGAGCTCACGATCACCCGCATCGACCTGCCCGGGCCGCCTATGTTCACCGGCTACCTGCGGGACATCACCGAGCGCAAGCGGGCCGAGGTGGAGCTGCGAGCTTCCCGAGCGCGGATCGTGGACGCGGCCGACGAGGCCCGCCGCCGGCTGGAGCACGATCTGCACGACGGCGCGCAGACTCGCCTGGCCAACCTCGGGATCCTCCTGCGCCTCGCGCGCGGGAAGCTGGAGCCGTCCGGGGAGGCAGGCGCGCTGCTGGACGAGGCGATCGACGACTTGGCCGAGACGACCCGGGAGCTGCGCGAGCTCGCGCGGGGAATCCACCCCGCGATCCTGACCCAGGGCGGTCTCGACCCGGCGCTCCGCGCGCTGGCCGCGAGATCCCGTGTGCGGGCGCGGCTCGGCGCCGTGCCGCAGCGTCGAATGCCGCAGCGAGTCGAGGCGACGGTGTACTTCGTCGTGGCCGAGGCGCTCACCAACGTCACCCGCTACGCCGAGGCGGAGCGTGTCGAGATCGACATCGAGGACGGACCGAAGCACGTGCGGGTCGTGATTCGCGACGACGGACGCGGGGGCGCGGACCCGGCCGGCGGTTCCGGCCTCCGCGGCCTTGCCGATCGCGTCGCCGCCCTCGAGGGGTCGTTCGAGGTGACCAGCCCGCCCGGCGAAGGCACCACCCTGCACGCGGTGATTCCATGCGCGTAGTGATCGGGGAGGATTCGGTGCTGCTACGCGAGGGGATCGCGCGGCTGCTGACTGACGCCGGCTTCGAGGTAGTGGCCCAGGCCGGCGACGCCGGAGAGCTCGTGCGCAAGGTCCGCGGCCACAAGCCGGATGTCGCGGTGATCGACATCCGGATGCCTCCCAACCACACCGACGACGGTCTGCGAGCGGCCAAGGAGATCCGGGCTTCTCAGCCCGGAATCGGAATCCTCGTCCTTTCCCAGTACGTCGAGGAGCACTACGCGCTCGCGCTCGTGGCGGACGGCGCCGAGGGCGTCGGCTATCTGCTGAAGGACCGTGTCGGCGAGGTCGACCGGCTGGTCGACGCCGTCAATCGCGTGGCGTCGGGCGGCTCCGTGCTCGATCCGGAGGTGGTCGCGCACATGATCGGCCGCCGGCGCGACCAGGGTCCGCTCGACGAGCTCTCCCCGCGCGAGCGGGAGGTGCTCGAGCTGATGGCCCAGGGGCTCTCCAACAAGGCGATCTGCGAACGGCTCGTCGTCTCGGAGCGCGCGGTCGAGCACCACGTCACGAGCATCTTCACGAAGCTCGGGCTGTCGGCGAGCGGGCGCGAGCACCGGCGGGTGCTCGCTGTGCTCGCCTTCCTGCAGGACCAGCCCGCCTGATCGACCTTCGGCCAACCGAAGGCTCGGCCGTCGGTTGGTCGCGAACGCAGACGTCGGGCTACCCGCTGGCGAGGCCCCATCCCGTCGAGGAACCTGCAGTGCGATGGATCTCGACAAACAAGAGGAGAGGGAAATGAGCATCGCACCGATCATCAATATCGTCTCGCGCCTCACGCGCCCGTTGGCGGCCGCTGCCGCCATCGGTTGCGTGGCGGTGCTGGCCTCACCCGCCGCCGCCAGCGGCACCGGCGCCATCTCGGGCACGGTGACGAACACGGCAGCGTCGCCGGCTCCGGTGGCGAGCATCTGTGTCGCGGCGCTGAACGCGTCGACGGGATCGCAGGTCGGATCCACCGACACGAACGCGAGCGGCCAGTACACGATCTCCAACCTTCCGGCCGGTTCGTACAAGCTCTACTTCACCGACTGCACCGGAAAGGGCTACGTCGCGCAGTACTACAACAACAAGGCCGACTTCACCGCCGCGGATGGCGTTTCTGTCGCCGGGGCCGCAACCACCACAGGAATCAACGCAAAGATGGTGCTCGGGGCCAAGATCACCGGACTCGTGGTCAACCACGCATCCGCGCCTCTGGCGAAGATGTGTGTCTACGCGACTCCCGCGTCGGGCGGCCCGGTTGCTGGTTCGGCGATCACGAGCGCCAACGGCCAGTACACGATTCGGGGGCTTCCCACCGGCTCGGTCAAGGTCTCGTTCTCCGATTGCGCCGGTACGTACTACGTGACGCAGTACTACAAGAACCAGCCGAGCTTCAGCACCGCGACCCCGGTTTCGGTCACGGCACCGAACATCACCTCCGGGATCAGCGCAAGCCTGGTGGTCGGCGGCAAGATCGCCGGCACGGTGACCAACAACGCCGCGAGCCCGGCGCCGCTGGGCAACATGTGCGTGTCCGCGCTGACCACTGGGGGATCATTCGTGGCCGGTACCACAACCCCCGCCACCGGTCAGTACTCGATCGGGAATCTCCCGGCCGGCACGTACAAGGTCGTGTTCTACAACTGCGCGGGCGGGGATTACGCAACTCAGTACTACAACAACAAGCCCAGCCTCGCCGCCGCGAACACGGTGTCCGTGGCCAAGGCATCAACCATCGCGGCGATCAACGCGCAGATGGTGCCCGCCGGCAAGATCGCCGGCACCGTGACCAACAACGCCGCAGCGCCGCTCGCGAAGGTATGCGTGGACGCGCTGGATCCGGCGACCGGAACCGTAGTCGGCAACACCACCACGAACTCGAAGGGCCAGTACACGATCAGCAGCCTCGCCGCCGGTTCGTACAAGGTCGAGTTCATCGATTGCGGCCAGCAGGGCTACATCGCGCAGTACTACAAGAACCAGGCCACGTTCGCCGCGGCGAACGCGCTCTCGGTGACCTCAGGCGTGACCGCCGCCGGGATCAACGCGAAGCTGGTTCATTCCTAACGGGCTACCTCACCACGTAGCTTGCCGTCCCCGGGGCGGGCGCATCACGCGCCCGCCCCTCGCTCGTCCCCCTCGCAACGGGGTAGTTGGGTATCAGACTCAGAGGGTTCCGAGCGAGAGGAGGAGTCAGATGACCGCCACCAGCACCAACGGGCGGGTCCGTGTCCCTCGCGACCGCGAGGACGACTACACCCCCGAGGCGGCGCGAAAGCGGGCCGAGTTCGTGCGCGAGCGCACCGGCGTCGCGCTCGAGCACGTGGCGAGCTACTCGTTCGACCCGGCGATCACCACCGGCAACATCGAGCAGTTCGTCGGCGTAGCCCAGGTGCCGCTCGGGATCGCGGGGCCGCTGCTGGTCAACGGCGAGCACGCCCAGGGGGAGTTCTACGTCCCGATGGCCACCGCGGAGGGCACGCTCGTGGCGAGCTACAACCGCGGCATGCGGCTGCTCCACGAGGCGGGCGGCGTCACGACCACGGTGATGCACGACCACATGCAGCGGGCGCCGGCGTTCCTGTTCTCAAGCGCGCGTGGGGCCCGGGCGTTCGGCCAGTGGCTGCGCGAGCACTTCGACGAGATCAAGGCCGCCGCCGAGACGACCACACGCTCGGGCTCGCTCGAGGAGATCGAGCAGTACTCGGCCAGCCGGATGCTGTTCACGCGCTTCAACTACAGGACCGGCGACGCGGCCGGGCAGAACCTGACCGGGAAGGCCACGCAGGCGGCGTGCCGCTGGATCGTCGAGCGGTATCCGGACATCGAGCAGTACTTCCTCGAGTCGAACTTCGCCACCGACAAGAAGAGCTCGCAGGTCAACATGCTGCGTACGCGCGGCAAGCGCGTCGTGGCGGAGGCCGTGATCCCCGACGAGCTGTTCCGGCGGATCATGCACTCCAACACCGAGCTGATGTACCGCGCCCGCCAGGTGTCGAACCTCGGCGGGTTCATGTCGGGCGTCAACAACAACGGCGCCCACTCCGCCAACGGGATCACCGCGATGTTCATCGCCACCGGTCAGGACGCCGCCAACGTCGCGGAGTCCTCGGCCGCGTTCGTCTACGCCGAGCGGCGCGACAATGGCGACTACTACTACTCGGTCACGATTCCCTCACTGATCGTCGCCACGTACGGCGGCGGCACCGGGCTGGCCACACAGCGGGAGTGCCTGGAGATGCTCGGGTGCTACGGCGCCGGGAACGTGCTCAAGTTCGCCGAGATCGTTGCGGCGACCGTGCTGTGCGGCGAGTTGTCGCTGGGCTCGGCGATCGTGGCCGAGGAGTGGGTCGAGGCCCACGACCTGCTGGGCCGCAACCGCCCCTGATCCCGGCGCTCAGCCGGCCACTACCGCAGGCTTCCGGTCCGCCCAGGGCATGGCCCGCTCGAGCTGCGCGGCGACGCCGAGCAGAAGATCCTCGCGGAGCGTCTGCGCGGTCAGCATCACACCGATCGGAAGCCCGTCGGCGGCCACTCCCAGCGGCAGGCTGATCGAGGGCTGGCCGGTGGCGTTCGCGATCGGCGTGAACGGAATCAGGCCGAACACGTCGTCGCTCCAGGCTTCCGCAGTCGAGTACTTCGGATCGTTCTGCGCGGGGTGTCCGGCTTCCGGCGGTCCGGCGGGCGCCGTCGGGCACAGGAAGAGGTCGTACTCGTCGAGGAACTCGCCCCAGACCCGGCTGACGCCGTTCTGGATCGCGAACGCTCTCCAGGCGTCGCTCACGGTCAGCTCCCGGCCGTGCCGGATGCACGCCAGCGACGCGGTCTCGACCGTGTCCGCGCTCACCTCCCGGCTCAGCATCGCCGCGTACCCGTCGGCGGTGCTGGCCAAGAGCCACGACCACAGGGTCAGGTGCGCCCTGTGCAGCGCGCCCTCCCGCACCGAGGCGCAGGCCGGCTCGGTGCTGTGCCCGAGCTCCTCGAGGCGACGACCCACCGCCTCGACGGCCGCGCGCTGCTCGGGCCCGGCTTCGACCCCCCAGAACGACTCGGTGTGGATGGCGACGCGCAGTCTCCCGGGATCCCTGTCGACCGCCTCGGTGTACGGCCGCTCCGGACGAGCGACGTAGTAGCGATCGCCGGGCGACGGGCCGCAGACGGCATCGAGCAGGCGGGCGGCGTCGCGAACCGTGCGGGTGAGCCCGAACTCGTGCGAGATCCCGCCGGGCACCTCGCCGATCAGCGGCCCCACCGGGACGCGGCCCCGCGAGGGCTTCAGACCGACCAGCCCGCACCACCCGGCGGGAATGCGGATCGAGCCGCCTCCGTCGTTGCCGTGCGCCCAAGGCAACGCGCGCGCCGCCACCAGCGCCGCCGCGCCGCCGCTCGAGCCGCCGGGGCTGCGCTCGAGCGCCCACGGATTGCGCGTCGGACCGTTGACTGCCGGCGAGGTGTCCAGGTTGAAGCCGAACTCCGGCGTGGCCGTCCGGACCAGGCTCACCAGTCCCGCTTCGCGGAACCGTGCGGACACCGTCACGTCGGCCCGCGCCACATGGCCCTCGAGCAGCCGGCTGCCGAACTCGCAAGGGCGCCCCATCTCCCACATCGTGTCCTTGACCGCGAACGGGATCCCGCTGAGCGGGCCCTCGTGGGCCGCCGCGTCCTCGTACGGGCCGTGCACGACGGCGTTCAGCCGCGGATTCACGTGCTCGATCGCGCGGAGCGCCGCCTCCCGCACCTCGTCGGCGCCGACCTCGCCGGCCCGCATGAGCCGGCTCAGCTCGGTGGCGTCACAGGCCCCGTATTCCGAGAGCTCCACGTGCCGGCGCTACGCCCCCAGCCAGCGCTTCGGGTTCTCGACCATCATCGTCTGAAGCTGATCGTCGGTCATCCCGCCCTCCTTCAGGGTCGGGATCACGCTCTCGAACAGGAACGTCATGCTCCAGTCGGTGGCGGCGCCGGCCGCCATCAGCTGCTCGACCATCTCGGGCGGGTACCAGTCCAGGCCGTTGGCGATCGGGATGTCGAAGTCCTGGGAGAGGAACATGCGCTCGGCGTAGCCGCGGCGCAGCAGCTCGAGCACAGTCGCGTTGCGGCGATCGGTCGGCAGGAACAGGTCGATCCCGTAGCGGTCCATCCCGATCCACACCCCGGCGTCGAGCAGCCGTTCGATGTAGTCGAGGTCGTCGGTGTCCCCCGTGTGGGCGATCTGGATCTTCTCGGGCTCGAGGCCCTCCTCGAGGAAGATCTCGACCTGGCGCGGCCCCGTTCCCGAGGCCGGCCGGGAGTGGGCCATCACCGGCACGCCCGTCCGGACCGCCGCGCGGGCCGCCGCCCGGTGGACCTTCTCGACACGCTCGTTGACGCCCGGCTCATCGGCTGCGCACTTAACGAACGCCGCCTTGATGTCGGTGCCCTGGATTCCCTGCTCGATGTCGTGTACGAACAGGCCGGCGATGTAGTCCTCGGAGCGGTTGAGCAGGAACTGCGGCAGGTGGTCGTAGGTGTAGATCCCCGTGCACCCGATGATCTGGAGCCCCGTCTCGTCGGCCAGACGCTTTGACGCGGTTATGTCGCGACCCAGGAGCATCGCGGTCGGCTCGACGACCGTCCTCACCCCGTGGCCCTTGACGGCCTCGGCGGACTCGAGCGCCAGCTGGAACTCGCGGTCGTGCTCGCGCACGTGGGGCCACTGCGCGGTGACCGCCTCGTCGCTCGAGAAGAAGTGCTCATGGATCAGCGTCAGGCCGAGCTCGTCGACGTCGATCCGGCCATTCACGGTCTCAACACTCGCCATCAGCCCAAAACCTCCGATGTATCAGCCGGTTTGCGCCCGGTTAGCCGCGCGTGGCACCGGGAAGGCTCTCTCCCGAGAGAAAGGGAGGATCTCATGTTTAGAGCAGTCAGCACCAGAGTTGCGGGGCTGGTGATCCTGATCGCCGGCCTTTGGGGCGGCCTCGTCCCGTTCGTGGCGCCCTACTTCCACTTCGCGCTGGGCCCGAACCACAGCTGGACGTGGACCAGCGGCCGCTTGTACCTGAGCGTGCTGCCGGCGATCGCCGCCGTCGTCGGCGGCCTCATGCTGCTCGCCAGCGGCCCCCGGGTGAGCGGCAAGGTCGGCGCGCTGCTCGCACTGGCCGGCGGCGTGTGGTTCGCGATCGGTCCGGACGTCAGCCTCCTGTGGCACGCCGGCGGAGCGCAGGGAGTCGCCCACGGGCACAAGGTCACGCGGATGCTCGAGCTGCTGACCTACCACACCGGTCTGGGCGTGCTGATCGCGACGTTCGCCGCCTACGCGCTTCCGGGCGCGTCGGTTGTGCGGCGTACCGCCGCCGCGGAGACCGGGGCGGCCGCGGGTGCAGGAGCGGGCTCCGCGGCGCCCGGGACGGCGCCCGGGCCCGGGACGGCGCGCGAGCCTGGGACGGCGCGCGAGCCCGGGATCGCCCGGGAGCCCGCCACGACCGCGGAGCCGGGCGCGCAGACGAGCACTCGGCCCCAGGAGGTCGCGCCCCAGCGCTGACAGCTTGCCTGCGCGGCGTTGGGCCTACGCCGCGCAGGTAACCGTCCCGCTCGGCGTCCTGGCCCTCCCGCCCTCTTGCCGGGGCGCCGAGCTGTTGACGGTCACCGGGGTGTATTGGACTCCCGGCCCCGTTTCCGAGAACTCGGATGCGGGGCCGCTGGTGGTGCAGTCGCTGCCCGTTACGCGCGGGTCGAGCAGTGATGGCTGCCGCGCGATCGAGCCGACGGCGCTTGGAATCGACGCGTCCAGCTTCGCGAAGTTGAACGCCGAGGTCATGTCCCCGACCGTCGCGTCGCGCCAGGCCGAGATGTTCGGCACCGTCACCCCCTGGGAGGCGAACCGCGCCGCCAGCAGCTTCAGCGTCGAGGTGTGATCGAACGTGTCGCTGGCCACGAACCCGCCGCGGCTGAACGGTGAGACGATCAGCATCGGCACCCGGAAGCCGAGCCCGATCGGCCCCGCCACGTCGCCGGCCCCCGGCACGGTCGACAGCGGGACGGTGATGTACTCCCCGGGCGTCCCTGTGGGCGCCGTCGGCGGCGGGACGTGGTCGAAGCAGCCGCCGTTCTCGTCGTATGTGACGAGCAGCGCGGAGCGCTCCCACACGGCCCGGTTGGACAGGAGACCGTTCAGGGCCTGCGCCGTGGCCCACTCCCCCCACACCGGCGGCGTCGGCGGATGCTCGGAGTCGAGGACGGGCGCGATCAGCCACGAGACCTGCGGCAGCGTCCCGGCCGCGCAATCGGACTCGAAGTCGCCGGGGAAGGTGTGGCCGAACGCGTTCGCCGCCAGCTGCGGGTTCGACTGGTACGTCTTGAAGTACGGGAGGACGTAGTCGGAGACCGGGCTCAGGTTCTCGGGCGCCTCGTACACCTTCCAGCTGACCCCGGCGTCCTGGAGCACCTCGGGCATGGTCTTCCAGGTGAGCTTGCCGTACTCCTGCAGGCGATTCGAGACGAGCGTCTCGACCAGCGGCCCGCCGTTCTTCCCGTCGGGGTCGATTGTCGCCGACATCGAGTACAGCCGGTTGGGGTCGGTGGGACCGATCACCGAGCAGTGGAAGTGGTCGCAGATCGTGAAGGCGTCGGCCAGGTCGTAGTAGAAGCCCAGGTCCTTGCGCGTGTAGTAGCCCATCGTGAGCGGCCCGTTCTTGGGGCCATTGACCTGCATGTGCGTGGCGAGGATCTGGTCCATCGCGCCGCCGTCCCATCCCTGGTGCTGCGTGGTCCACGAATGGTCGATGTCGTTCGTGCACTCGCCCTGCTTTGACCTCGAGTCGATGTGGAACGGGTACAGGTGGTTGCCGGCGAATCCGCCCGGATAGCCGGGCTGGGCGAAGATCGACAGCCCGCTCGAGTCGTTCAGCGGCAGGACGTTCGGGTCCTGGAACCCCGCGACGCCGCGATAGGAGCCGAAGTAGTGATCGAACGAGCGGTTCTCCTGGATCAGGATCACGATGTGCTCGATGTCCCCGAGCCGCCCGCACCCGCTGCCGCTGGCGAACGCGCGCTCCACCAGCCGGCCCGACGCGAGGCTCCATGCGGTCATCGCAGCGCCGCCGGCGACTCCGGCCCGCAACAACTCCCGCCTGCTGATCTGGGTCTGCATCCGGCCTCTCCTCCCGCTCACGAACCGAATGTGACGGCAATGTAAACGGACGGAGCCGGTGCGCGCGCCAGGATCGGCCGATTTTGGCCCGGTGTCCGGAAGCGTCGCCAGATTCGGACGCTGAGCGTCCACTTTTGACGACGCTTTGGGCGGTGGGCTGGGCCCAGGCCAGCCGAGACCCGGGGCTAGCCGAGGCCCCCGGGCTAACCGAGCCCCGGCAGCCCCGGCGGCCGGTAGCTCACCGGGGGCGTGAGCGGCCACGCGAACGCCCCGCACCCGCCGTTCGCTTTCACGAACCGGTCGAAGTTCGCCGCGTGGTCGAAGTAGTAGCCGAGGGGGTAGTACGGGCCGAGCGTCGCTCGCTCCTGCCCCTGGGCGGGGACGTCCTGGATCGCCTGCGTGAAGCTCGGGTCCGGGAGCATGTTGCGCAGGATGAGCGGCGCCGAAGGCAGCGGACCCTTGGGCAGCCATTCGATCCCGCAGCTCCGCTTCGCCGTCCCGGGGCGGTTGGCGGCGGTCGAGATCACCACCGTGTAGTAGCCCGAGGCGTCGAGCACGACGCCGTCGTCCTTCATGCAGGCCAGGTACTGGGTGGTCGACATGTTCGAGCACATCGACCAGTACCGCAGCTGTCCGCTACCCATCGTCGTGTCCGACGGGAGGTAGGTCTGGGGCGTCGTAGGCGCCTTGGCGTGGAACACGAGGACGTCTCCGTACGAAGAGGTGTCGAACGTCGTCATGTACGCGTTGTCGATGTTCTCGTAGAACCCGCCGGACGGCAGCATGTTCGTGGCCTGCTGGACTCCGGGCCACGCCGCCCCGGTGCGCGGGTTGTTGAGCACGCCGTTGGCGACGCCGTTGGCGGCGTTCGTGTACCTCAGCCACACCGGAGGATCCTGGCCGCCGAGCTCGGCCGACGGGATGTTGTCGTTGCCGGCGCCGCCACCAGCGCCCGCCAGCCCGTTGGTCACCGACTGCGTGCTCGGCAACGAGTGGTCCGGGCAGCTCGGCAGCTGCCTGCGCTGGGTTCCGTCGTCGGATACGAGGCTTATCTGGGGCAGGCCAACGCCGCCGGTGATGTCGAGCCCCCGGTCGGCCTCGTACACCCGGTAGATCAGGGTCGCCGTCTGTGTGGGCTGCGATGTCTTCGTCTGCGGCGGAGGCTTGCCGTTGTCGGTGTAGACCGTGTTCGGGGCGCGTCCGGTGGCCGGCACCGCCTGGTTGCGGACGTACACCTTGTACGAGCGGTTGACCGCGGTCCGGCTGGCGCCGGCGATGAACGGGTTGATCGACCCCGGGTCGGGCGCGATCTGGGTGTCGTGGATCCCGTCGATCGCGCGGCTGGCGGGGTCATAGGTGATGAACGAGATGTACCTGGCGTGCGGGAACCGGCCGTCGACCTCGACGTGGAATCCCGGCGGGATCGGAAGGTCGGCCACCCAGTAGCGCGCGGCCTCGTCCGGGAACGCCGCGTTGACCTGGTCGCCCGAGAGCCTGAACAGCCAGCCGCAGCTCTGATTCGTCTGCGCCCCGGCCTGCGAGATGCCGGCGGCGAGCACGGCGGCGACGAGCGCGCCGAGCGCGGTCAACCGCTTTGGCAGACCCTCCCGCACGCCACGATTGTCGACCGCGCGTTGCCGCCGGTCAACGCGAATCAGCCGGATTTGGGCCGCCGCGCGAGCAGCGCGAGGACGACGGCCGCGATCCCCGCCACCACGGCCGCGAACACGAGCCCGGCCGTGCGAAGCCCCGCGGCCTCGGCCAGGAGTCCTACCCCGATCACCGGCACGGAGATCGCCAGGTATGCGACGACGAAGAAGCTCGAGGCGACCTCCGCGCGCTCCTCGGGCGGCGCCGCGGCGTTCACCCCGGCGAGCCCGGCCCGGAAGCTGAGGCCCTGCCCGAGGCCCGCCACCACCCCTCCCACCACGAGGAAGGCGAGCGAGGGCAGCGCCAGGCCCAGCGCGAGCAGACCCATGCCTGCGATCAGCCCGCCGCACCCGATCGGCATCGACCGCTCCCCGACCAGGTCGAACGCGAGCTGCCCCGCGGTCGACGCGGCGAACACGGCGAACACGATCAGGCCGATCACCGCCAGGTTGGTGATGTGCAGGGTGGTCCCCAGGAAAGCCGGCGAAACCGCCGTGAACAGGCCCATCACGGCGAAGCCCGCGAAGCCCGCCAGCGCGGCGCGGATGAAGACCGCGCGGATCTGCGCGGGCACCCTCAGCGCCTGGGGCCGGAGCCGCGGGTTCGGGCTCGCCGAGACCGGCTCGGGCATCGCGACGATCGCCAATGCCGCGGGGACCAGCAGCGCGAGGTCAACCCAGAAGGGGAGCCGCAGCGGGTCCGAGCCGTACTGAGCGAGCAGCCCCGCGAGCAGCGGTCCGCAGCCCAGGCCGCCCATGTTCGCGGCCGTCGCGACCAGCGTCCCGCGGCCCCGGCGCCGCGGGGGCGCGATGTCGACGAGCGTGGCCGTCGCGGTCCCGGTGAAGATCCCGGCGGAGAAACCGGACAGCACCCGCCCCACCAGCAGCGGGACGAGTCCCTGTGCCAGCAGGAACGCGACCGCGCTGAGCGCGGAGAGCGCGAGCGCCGGCAGCAGCACGGGCCGCCTCCCGATCTCGTCCGACAGCCGGCCGACCAGGACCAGCGCCACGATCACCCCCGCCGCGTACGTCGCGAAGATCACCGTGATCATCAGCTCCGAGAACCCGAACCGCTCGCGGTAGAGCGGATATAGCGGCGTCGGCAGCGTGGTGCCGGCCATCGTCACCGCAAACGCGTACGCGCTCAGCGCGAACGCCGGACCGCGGCCGAGCAATGGGCTCCGGGAGCGGGGCACCCCGCGATGAATACCGGTTCACGGCGGGATAGGGCTGGACAGCCGGGTCCTTGGCGCGCGTGGAACTCCTCAGCCGCGATGGCGTCTGAACCGGCCGATCCACCCGCGCCAGGCCTGCCACCGCGAACGCGCCTGATCGACCACCGCATTCCACTCGCGCCTCACCTCGTCTTCGGGCGGGCGCTCGCCTCGCCGGATCCGCCCCAGCTCCTCGCTCACCTCGCGTCCGATGGCCGCGGACGCGACGACCACCAGCATCACCGCGAACAGCCAGGAGATCATGGCCAGCACCGCGCCGATGGCGCCGTAGCGCGACGCGTAGGAGCTGAACAGGTGTGGCACGTACACCGAGCCGAGCGTGAAGTAGATCGCGAGCAGCACAGCGCCCACGATCGCGGTGGGCGCAACCGCGCGCCACTGAAGCCGTCTCGCGCTCAGCACCCTGCCACTCCACGCCAGGAAGACCGCCGAAAGCGGCAACAGCACCAGGTTGGTCACGACTTCCACGTGGCCCTGGTCGATGAGGCTCCGAACCCACCAGCTGAAGGCGATGTAGCCCGCGAGACCGACGATCCAAACCAGGTCGTTGAGCGTGTTACGAACGCTGAGCGGGCTGAGCTCCCAGGTCTGCTCGAACAGCCGCTGCGCGCCTCGGGAGAAGCTCAGAATCGCCACCAAGAGCAGAAACAGCCCGATGAGGCTCACATCGGTGCTGGCGCCGCCCGTTGGCGCGAGCACATCCCTGACGGCGTCGGCCCCGCCGCCGGTCAGTCCGTAACGGTTGATGATTGCGTTCGCCGCGGCCTCGGCGTCGATGTTCGGGAGGATCGCGCTGATCACGATCACCAAGGAGATGAGAGCGGTGAGCGCGCTGGACGCGAGCGCGATCGCGCGGTCGAAGCCCGCCACCCGCTGAAACCGGGTCAAGGTACGCAGCACGAACGCCGGCCGGAGCCAGAAGGTCAGAGTCCGCAGGACGCGCTGACGGCCGGCCGGGACGCGCGTCGTCATG
>Ga0209577_10001560_pt1 | contig 22633 bp, 22 predicted proteins | sample GraSoiAngelo_109_FD_185874 | JGI IMG/M metagenome (GOLD analysis project Ga0209577, IMG submission 185874) | Grasslands soil microbial communities from the Angelo Coastal Reserve, California, USA - 14_0903_12_20cm (SPAdes) (version 2) | ecosystem: Environmental > Terrestrial > Soil > Grasslands...
GGTGGAAGGCATGGACGTCGAGGCGCTGCTCGCCGGCACGCGCTGGGAGTTCGAGACCTTCCCGCAGTATCTCGCGATGCTCGAGCGTCAGCGGCCGCTCGCAAATGTCGCCGTGCTCGCGCAGCACTCGACGATCCGCAGCGCCGTGATGGGAGCGGCGGCGTCGAAGCGCAAAGCGCCGAGCGAGCGCCAACTGGGCGAAATGCGGCGGCTGGTGGCGGAGGCGCTGGAGGCCGGCGCGATCGGCTTCGCCTCCTCATTCTCGCCGAATCACAGCGGCTGGGGCGGGCGCCCCATGCCCTCGACCATTGCGACCGATGACGAGCTGAAGAGCCTCGCGCGCGTGCTCGGCGAGAAGCGGCGCGGCATCTTCGTCATGGCGACCGGGCCGCGCGCGACGCCGGAGTTCATGGAAGCGCTCGCCGCTGAAACCGGGCGGCCGGCCTTCATCGTGACCGTGCTCACCATGTACAACCGGGCGCAGCCCACGCGGGCGCTCGAGATGTACGAGCGCTGCGCGCAGGCGCTCGGGCGCGGGCACGAGGTGTACATCCATGCGAACTGCCAGCCGCTCTCGTTCGACTTCACGCTGCGCGAGCCGTACATCCTCTACTCGCACGACGCCTTCGACGCGGTCAAAGCGGCGGCCCCGGAAGAGCGCGCGGCGATCTATCGCCAGCCGGCCTTCCGCGAGCGGCTTCGCCGGAACTTCCGCGAGCCGAAGCAGGGCATCCTCTTCTACGGCGACTGGACGCAGGTCGAGCGCGACGGCGTGCCCGTCACCGACCTCGCGCGGCGCGCGGCCAAGGATCCGCTCGACTACGTCTTCGACTTGCCGCTCGATGTGCAGCTCGTGGCGAAGCTCTACCAGAACGACGACGCGGGCGTAGCGCCGCTCCTCAAGCACCCGGCGGGCGTGATCGCGCTCTCCGATGCGGGCGCGCATCTCATCTATTTCTGCGACGCAGGCTACGGGCTGCATTTTCTCGCGCACTGGGTGCGCGAGCTCGGCACGTTCACGCTGGAGGAGGGCGTGCGGCGCCTGACGAACGATCCCGCGCGCAAGTACCGCATCTCGAATCGCGGTCTCATCGCCCCCGGCCACAAAGCCGATCTGGTGCTTTTCGACCCAGCGAACGTGGGCGTGTCCGCGCTGCGCAGAGTCAAAGACTTGCCCGGCGGCGGCGCGCGCATGGTGCGCGACCCAGTCGGCATGCACGGCGTGTGGGTGAACGGCATACAGGTATATGACGGCGTGCGCTACACGGCGCTCGACCGCGGGCCCGGCGAGGTCCTGCGCAGCAAATCAGGGCCCGAGCCCGATTAAAATCGCGCTTTGAGCACGATTTCCGAAGCGCGGCCCGAGACCGTCTCGCGCGCGCAGTTCCTGCAGCTCTTCGTCGCGGTGTTCCTGCCGATGTTCATGGCGGCGCTGGACCAGACGCTGCTCGCCACGGCGACGCCGGCGATAGCCGCGACGCTCGGGGGCCTGCGCGATACGTCGTGGATCGCCGTTGGCTATCTGCTCGCGTCCGCGACCATCGTGCCGGTTTACGGGCGCCTCGGCGACCTGCGCGGCAGGCGCAAAATGCTGCTCGCGGCGCTCGGCGTGTTCACGCTCGGCTCCGCTGCCTGCGGCGCAGCGCAGTCGCTGCCGCAGCTCCTCGCCGCGCGCGTGCTGCAGGGACTGGGCGGCGGCGGCCTGATGGTGCTCTCGCAGGCGCTAATCGGCGAGCTCGTGCCGCCGCGCGAGCGCGCGCGCTTCCAGGGCTACTTCGCCACGGTCTTCACCGCCGCGAGCATCGGCGGGCCGGTGATCGGCGGCATCGTGGTATCGCACACCAGCTGGCGCTGGCTCTTTTTCGCCAACCTGCCGCTCGCCGCGTTCGCGGCGTGGCGCCTCCGGCAATTACCGCGCGGCGTGCCGCAGGCCCGAGCCGAGGCGAAGGCCGATCTGGCGGGCCACGTGCTCTTTGCCATCGGTGCGGTGAGCGCGCTCTTCTGGTTCACCTCGGTCGGCCACCGCTTCGCGTGGGCATCGGGCACGAGCCTCGCGTTCGTCGCCACTGCCGTCGTCGCGCTCGGCGCGCTCCTCTGGCACGAGCGGCGCCACCCGTCGCCCTTCCTGCCGATCGACCTCCTGCGCGAGCGCACCATCGCCATCACGACGATCGTGGTGCTGCTCTTCGCCTCGTGCCTCTTCGCCGTGGTCTTCTTCCTGCCGATCTACCTGCAGCTCGGCCATCACGTGAGCGCGCAGTACGCCGGCTTCTTGCTGCTGCCAGTCACGGGCGGCATGGTGACCGCCGCGATGATCTCCGCGAAGACGCTGCGGCGCACCGGCCGCCCGCGTTGGATCCCGGTGGTCGGCATGAGTGCGTCGGCCGTCGCGCTCTTCCTGCTGGGCGTGCTGCCCTCGCACATGGGCCTCGTCATCGCGCTCGGCTTTCTCTGCGGCCTGGGCTTCGGCTGCGTCATGCCAACTATCCAGGTGACGATCCAGACCATCGCGGGCCGCGAGCGTCTCGGCGTCGTGACCGCGCTGAACGGCCTTGCACGCTCCACCGGCGGCGCCGCCGGCGCCGCGCTCTTCGGCGCCGTCGTCTTCGCTCTTATCCCCGGCGTCGACCGCAGCGCGCTTCTCCAAGACGCGGACGTGGACGCGATCATCCACGCCTTTCACCGCGCCTTCCTCGTCGCCGCTGCCGCGGCCGCGCTTGCCGCCTATGTCGCGAGCCGCATGCCGGACACGGCGCTGTGGGAGCGTCATGTCGATTTGGCCGAGCGCGGCACGACTACCGGATAGGAGGTCATCAAATGGCAAGCATTCAACGCATCGCGCCGTGCCTCTGGTTCGACCACCAGGCCGAGGAAGCGGCGAAGTACTACACCGGCATTTTCAAGAACTCGCGCATCGTCGCGATCAGCCGGTATGGCGAAGCCGGCTATGAGATCCATCGGCGCCCGGCCGGCTCGGTGATGACGGTCGCCTTCGAGCTCGAGGGCCAGCCGTTCACTGCGCTCAACGGTGGGCCGCTCTTCAGGTTCAACGAAGCGATCTCGCTTCAGGTGTATTGCGACAGCCAGGACGAAGTGGACTACTACTGGGAGCGCCTCACCGTCGGTGGGGACCCGAAGGCGCAGCAATGCGGCTGGCTCAAGGACCGCTACGGAATGTCGTGGCAGGTCGTGCCGCGTGTGATCGCGGAGATGATAAAACAGTCCGGCGAGCGCGCCGACCGGGTGATGACGGCGCTGTTGCAGATGAAGAAGCTAGACATCGCGACGCTCAAACGCGCGTACGAACGCTAATCGTGCGTCTTACAAGCGAGCGAGCAGGGCGCGCAGTACTATTTTCGAGACGAGCAGCCGCGCGAGCCAGATCGGATCAGTTCCTGGCATGTGGCCATGCTTGATGAGCCGCTCGCAGATGAGCGCTTGAGCTGCCTCGAGAAGCGGGTTCGGCTTGCTTCGCGCGTTCACGGTGATAAGGCTAAGACCTATGTCGCCATGATGGCGATCGTCAGGTAGACCAGCACGACCACCGCAAAAAGTTCGAACAGCCGCTCGCGCCGTGTGAAAGGATGGAGAACGTCCGTTTGATCGGGTGCCATGGCGAAGGCGAGCGTAGCAAGCACTGCGGGCGCCGCGCGATGATTGATTTCACGCCAGGACGGCTTTGCGTCGCTCTGCCGCACCGCGGAGCGCTCGTTCGTTGCGAATGTCGCTGACCACGGCGCCCGACCGTATATTGAGGACAGTCGCGATCAGCCGCGCCATATCGAGGTTCGGCAAGGTTCTGCCGGTCCGATAGTTACTGATACGACTCTGTTGCACGCGCAGCCGCAAGGCGAGCTCTGAGTCCGTGCGGCAGGACAGGACTGCCTTTGCTGCGTCGAGGTATTCGTCGATCTTCACCGGGTTTTTCCGAGAGCGATTCTAGGGGGACCAAATCGCTGGAACCCGACCCTGACGAACTCTGATTTCCGGCCGACCCGTGCTGTGCGTAAACGCACATCCGCGGTTGCGTGTAGGGCGGACCCCTACAGCCGCCGCGTCAGGGTTCCGATAGATTCGCGCCTGTGAATCGGCTGCCCGCTAGTCCACTCATCATGCGCGGGCTCGAGATCGCAGAGAAACACCTCGGCATCGCTGAGCTTTCAAAGCGGCTCGGCGCGCCTGAAACCACGATCCGCGCCTGGCGCTTTGGCCATGCCGAGATGCCGGAGTACAAGTTCCTGCGGCTGGTCGATATCCTCAACGAGCTGGAGCCAAACTGGGCCGACAAGGCCAAGCCTGGATAGGAACGCCGAGAATCAGCGCGGGCCTGCGATCAGAAGCTGATGACCAGGAGAATGGCAACCAGCCCGGTCAGGAATATTGCGCCGCCTTCCAAGAGGCGCTCGAATCGCGAGACGGGACGAAATCGAGCGGTGCCGTCTGAAGCGACATCGATGGCGAAGCGGGCGCTATTGGTTTCCATCGATGCGAGCTTAGATCCGGCTGGGCTGAGCCGCCCTGAAAAAGTCGAGTGCCTTGACGGGCGTTGACCCGGCCTGTCGATGTTTGACCCGCACCGGGACAGCCTGATAACGAGGTGCTGCTGCTAAAGCTTGCGGGCATGGACGATGCGGTGCCAGCCCCAGCGGCGCCCGAGCGCCTCGATCACGCTGCGCGGCAGGGCACGCCCCACCGGGCCCCAATGCTCATAGTTGAAATAGAACACTTGCTGTCCGATGACGTCGAAGCCGGCAAAGAGCACCGCTGTTTCTTCTTCGTCGTACACGTTCGAGTACGGGTTGTCGGGTCCGTCGGTATTGCGGGCGAGCCATTCCTCGTCGCTCATCCGGGAGGCGCTTTGCGCGAGCGCGCGATGGCGCTCGAGCTTGTCGCGCGGGAAACCGACTCTTGCGAGCAGGTCTACGCAGCCGGGAAAGCGCAGGAGCTGCATGGCGAGCTTGCGCAGGAGCCTTATCTCGACCGCGTAGTTAATCGACCTGCGGTTGTAGACCATGGCGAGCACTTCGCCGCCTGGCTTGAGCACGCGCCTGATCTCGCGCATCGCCGCCTGCACGTCGGGAATGTGGTGCAGCACGCCGAAGCTGTAGACGAAGTCGAAGCTGGCATCCGGGAAGCGCATGCGGGTCGCATCGGCCTGGAGCACCTGCCCGGACAGGCCAAAGGTCTCGAGCGCCGCCGAGGTCGTGGCAGTAGACCCGGCGTCGATGTTGATGCCGGTGTACGAAGCGCCGCGGCGGATGAGCGCTCGCGCATCGGTGCCCACGCCGGTGCCGATCTCGAGCACGCGCTTGCCCACCCAGCTGAACTGATCGAGCAGCCGCGGGATGTGCCACTGCAGCCGGTAGCGCTCGGCTTCGACGGCCGAAAAGAACTCCGGCGTGAGTCCCTGGATCGCGGTGAATTCGGAGTCGCAGGGCTTCGCGTTCCAGTAGGCCTCGACCTGCTTCTGGACGGCGAACGTGATCATGGCCTCATGAACCATAATCACCGGCCGGGGGAGTGGAAATAGCCTGGGCAGACGCGCTGCCTAGCCCGGCTGTCCTAATTACGCGCGGCGCTTGCCCTTCGCCTGGGCGCGCGGCTTGCCTTTCGCGGCGCGCACTTCCATGGTGACACGCTGCCCGACGATCGCGCCCTTAGGGTTCCAGCGCTTCATGTCTTCCGCCGATACGCGGTAGCGCTTGGCGATCGAGGCGAGCGTCTCGCCCGGCTTCACCGTGTGGTAGATCCGGCGGTAGGTGATCGGGATCGGCGGCGCGTACATGATCGGCAGCTTCGCCATGGCGACGGCGGCGCGGCCGTTCGCCGGCACGACGAGCAGGCTCGGCATGCTGCGCGAGCGCGGCGAGATGCCGTTCACTTCGCGCAGGTGCGCGACCGTCATGCTGTACTTCTTGGCGATCGACTCGAGGCTCTCGCCCTTCTTCGGGTAATAGGTCTTCCACGAGACGAGCGACTGCTCGTCGAGCTTCTGCAGGTTCTCGTGGAAGATGTCCACCTTGTCGGCGGGGAGCACGATGCGAGGCGTCACCGAAGCGCGGATCAGCGGGCGGCTGAAGCCGGGGTTCAGCGCGATGAACTGATCGACCGACATGTCGGCGAGCTTCGCCGCGAGCTGCACGTCGATGTCGCGCAGCTTCGTGTAGGTCGCGAAGTAAGGCTGGTTCGGGATCGGGTCGAGCACGATGCCGAGCGGCTCGGGGTTGCTGATGATGTTCTTCAGCGCCTGGAGCTTCGGCAGGTAGTGTCGCGTCTCGAGCGGCATGCTGAGATGCGCATAGTCAGCCGGCTTGGCTGCGCGGCGGTTCTTCGCGACCGCGCGCGCCACCGCGTTCTCGCCCCAGTTGTACGAGGCGAGGGCGAGCTGCCAGTCGCCGTACATCTCATAGAGGTACTGGAGGTAGTCGAGCGCGGCGTTGGTCGAATCGACGATGTCGCGCCGGCCGTCGTACCACCAGTTCTGCTGCAGCTCCCAGCGCTTGCCGGTGCCGGGGACGAACTGCCACAGGCCGGAGGCGTGAGCGCGCGAGTAGGCCATCGGATTGAAGGCGCTCTCGACCATCGGCAGGAGGGCAATCTCGGTGGGCATGCCGCGCTTCTCCAGCTCCTCCACGATATGGAAGAGGTACATGCGGCTCCTGTCGAAGGTGCGCTGCAGGTACTCGGGCCGCGCCGCGTAGTAGGCCATCTTCTCGCGCACCAGCGCATTGTCGATGTCGGGCATGGCGAAGCCCTGGCGGATGCGCTGCCAGAGGTCCTCCGGCGGCGTGGTGCGGTCGATGGTGGCGATGTGCTCGCGTGGCGTGACGGTAGCGTGCGCGCCTTCAAACGCCGTGCCGCTCGCCGCTTTGGCAGGCGCCTGCGCAGCCGGCGCGCGTGGGGCTGCCGGTGGCGCCGGCGTGCTCGCCGGCGCGGCGCCCTCCTCCTGGGCACTGGGGGGCAGCTCGCTCGCCGGTGGCGTGGAACACGCCGGCAGGAGCGCCGCGGCCGCGGCGGCGAGAAGCGCGCGCAGCCTCAAAAGCGGTTCTTCCAGTCGCGGATCGCAGCGAACACGCGCACCGGGTCGGCGATGCGCGCGCCGAGATACTTGTTCGCCGAGTCGATGACCGCCGGCTCGCGGCAGCGCAGGAACGGGTTCGTCGCCTTCTCGTCGGCGAGCGTGCTTGGCACGGTCGGCGTGCCGGCCTCGCGCAGCTTGCGGTCGCGCGCCTCGCGCGCCGAGAGCGCGCGGTTGTCGGGCTCCACCGCCTTGGCGAAGCCGATGTTGGCGAGCGTGTACTCGTGGCCGCAATAGACCTTCGTGTCATCTGGCAGCGCAGCGAGCTTGGCAAGCGAGGCGTACATCTGCTCGGCGGTGCCTTCGAAGAGCCGCCCGCAGCCGCAGGCGAAGAGCGTGTCGCCGCAGAAAAGCGAGCCTGCCCCATAATAGGCAATGTGCGCGCGCGTGTGGCCGGGGATGTCGAGCACCGTGAAGCTCACCCCAAGCTCGGGGATGCTGATGCGATCGCCTTCACCGAGCGGCTGCGTGAGCGTCGGAATCGGCTCGTTGCGCGGGCCGTATACCGGAACGCGGTAGTGCTGCACGAGCTCCGCGATGCCGCCGACGTGGTCCGGATGATGGTGCGTGGCGAGGATCGCCGCGAGCTTGAGCTTCTCGCGCCCGAGATAGTCGAGCACCGGCCGCGCCTCGCCGGGGTCGACGACCGCGGCATGCGTCTCGTTGCGCAGCGTCCAGACGTAGTTGTCTTTGAACGCTTTGACGGGCACGATTTCCATGTTGATGCGACAACCCTTCGTGCAGAACGGGGCGCAGAAGTATAACGGCGAGCGCTCGTCTCTTTCCGGGTGGTTCGGCACACCCCAAGGGGCCTATGTCCTCGGCTGGGAGCTTGCCCAGTTTGACAGCGCTGTCGATGATGTGTTCGGTTTCCGGGCAGTACAGGTCGGCCTACCGGAAGTCGATTTCCTGCGACAGAACCGCATCCGCTTCCGCTTCACGCTCGCGCTGGAGCCAGGTGCGGCGATCGCCGCCGATCCGCTGCAATTGCCGCTCGCCTCGCAAAGCGTCGATCTCGTCGTGCTGCCGCACGTGCTCGAGTTCCACCCCAATGCGCATGAAGTATTACGCGAAGCCGAGCGCGTCCTGATGCCGGAGGGCCAGATCGTGATCTCAGGGTTCAACACGGCGTCGCTTTGGCGCCTGCGGCAACTTTTCACATCGCGCCGTGCCGGCGTGCCATGGGATGCGCGCATGATCGGCCTCCTGCGCCTGCGCGACTGGCTGCGCGTGCTCGGCTTCGAGATCAACGGCGGGCAGTTCGGCTGCTACGCGCCGCCGTTCCGCCAGCAGCTGTGGCTCGATCGCTTCGCGTTCATGGAAAAGGCGGGCGCGCGCTGGTGGCCGATCCTTGGCGGCATCTACGTGATCCGCGCCGTGAAGCGCGTGCACGGCATGCGGCTCGTCACCCCCGCCTGGCGCGTGGAGCGCGCGCGGCGCCGCTCGCTCGCGCCGGTGTCGCAGCGCTCCCACAAAAACCATGGCTGACGATGTGGTGGAGATCTACAGCGACGGCGCCTGCCGCGGCAATCCCGGCCCCGGCGGCTGGGGCGCCCTGCTGCGCGCCAGGGGCGCCGAGAAGGAGATCTACGGCGGCGAAGCCGACACGACCAACAACCGCATGGAGCTCATGGCGGTGATCCGGGCGCTGGAGGCCCTCAAGCGCCCGAGCCGCGTGCGCCTGTACACCGACTCGCTCTACGTCCAGAAAGGCATCTCGACCTGGATCCACGACTGGAAGCGCCGCGGCTGGCGCACGGCGGACAAGCAGCCGGTGAAGAATATCGATCTCTGGCAGGAGCTCGAGCAGCTCGCGGCCAAACATCAGGTAGAGTGGCACTGGGTGCGCGGCCACGCCGGGCACCCGGAAAATGAGCGCGCAGACGCTCTCGCAAATAAGGGGATACCTAGCAACAATGACGCGCCAAGTCGTCCTTGACACCGAAACCACGGGACTCAACGCCAAGCTCGGCGATCGCATCATCGAAATCGGCTGTGTCGAGATCCTCTCGCGGCGCCTGAGCGAGCGCCAGTTCCACAGCTATCTGAATCCGGAGCGCGACGTCGACCTCGGCGCGACGCGCGTGCATGGGCTGACGCTCGAGGACCTGCGCGCGAAGCCCAAGTTCGCTGACGTGGCGCGCGAGTTCCTGGACTTCGTCGCCGGCGCCGAGCTGATCATCCACAACGCCGAGTTCGACGTGGAGTTCCTCGACCTCGAGCTCGGTCGCGCCGGCCACGGGGGGCTGGCGGATCACGTCGCGAAGGTGACCGACACGCTCGTCCATGCGCGCGAGCTGCATCCGGGCAGGAAGAACACGCTGGACGCGCTCTGCGAGCGCTATTTCATCGGCAACGCCCACCGCACGCTGCACGGGGCGCTGCTCGATGCCCGGCTCCTTGCCGAGTGCTACCTCGCCATGACGCGCGGCCAGGAGAGCCTGGTCATGGAGCTCGAGACGCCTGCCGCGGCGGCAGCAGCGGCGGCGCTCATGCAGGTGGACCTCTCCAATCTCATCCTCCTGCCGGCATTGCCGGAAGAAGTGGCGCTCCACGAGCAGTACCTCGACGCCATGGAGAAGGAGCGCAAGGCCCCGAGCCTTTGGCGCAAGCTGGCAGCCATATGAGGCCCAGGATCTAGCTTGCCAGTCGAGTCCCGCGCCGACGCGCAGCGACGTACCGACGAGATTCGTGCATTCCAGCGAGAGCTGCAGGACTTGCATCGCCGTGGCGTGCTGCTGCTGACGGACGAGCAGACGCGTGCCCTCGATCGCTATCACGGAGATTTACTCGGACAGTTTGCGCAGGTTTTCGATGTCGATACCGACAGCCAGGCGAAGCAGCTTTCGTTGGGCATGCGGATCGCATCGTTGATCGGCGCACTCGCGCTCGGAGCGAGCGTCTTCTTCCTTTTCTTCCAGATCTGGGGACTATTTGCAACGCCTGTTCAGGTTGCGATACTGGTCTTGGCGGCTCTTGGCACCTTTGTGGCGACGCTGTTGATCCAGCGCCGCGAAGGCTCGGGGTACTTCACCAAGCTTGCCGCACTGGTGGCGTTTGTCTGCTTCGTGCTGAACATAGCGATGCTCGGGCGGATCTTCGACGTAACGCCTTCCGATAAGGCGCTCATACCATGGGCCGCACTTGCGTTATTGCTGGCCTACGCGTGTGACCTGCGCCTTCTGCTGGTCGCCGGGCTGCTTTGCATCATCGCTTTCATCGGCTCACGCACCGGCACAGTCGGCGGTATGTACTGGCTGTACTTCGGGGAACGACCAGAGAACTTTTTCCCGGCGGCGCTGATTCTGTTCTTGGTTCCACAGGTCATCCCTCACCACCGATTCGGCGGCTTTGCAGCGACGTTCAGAGTCATGGCATTGCTGACGTTATTTCTACCAATGCTCGTGCTAGCCAACTGGGGAGACCTGAGCTATTTGCCTTGGGATGAGCACATTTTGAAGAACACTTATCAGGTGCTCGGATTCGCGGCGAGCGCGCTCGTCGCATGGCTTGGCGTCCAAAAGGGTTGGGTGCACGTTGTTAATACGGGCGTTGTGTTTTTCCTGATCTTCCTCTACACAAAATTCTTCGACTGGTGGTGGGAAATCATGCCGAAGTATTTGTTCTTCCTCGTGGTCGGCATGACAGCGGTGCTCTTCCTCATGATCTTCCGCCGGCTTCGCATGCGCATCGCATGAAGTGGTCCCCCAAATGGACTGCGGTGACTGGCCTTTCGCTTATCGCGCTCGTCAATCTGATTGTGCTTATAGGAGTGGCCTACAACCGGAGTGGCGAGCCGGAAAGCCGTTTGCGGTTGACCGAACGCGAGCTGAGCGTGCCGCGACCATGGGCCTTCCAAAAGGAAAATAGCGGGCTGTCTCTCAAACTCCTTTGGCGAGTCAGGGACGAGGAAAGCGAAGGACGCGCGTATTACTTCGGCTTTGTCAGCGTAGGAGGTCGTGCCACGTGGCTCGACGGAGCGAAGCTGAAGGAGCTCGGGATTGAGCCACCGTCGAGCACGGCGACCGAGGCACAGAAGAGGCGTTACGACAAACTGGGGGCCAAAGAAGTCTTCCTTGCGCTGGAGTTTGATGGTCCCACGTATCGGGCGGTGCTTGAGCGCACGCGCGAGACCGCTCAACGGTCGCAAAATGAAGAAGCGGCGGGCAAGGCACAATGGCGGGCGAAGTGGCTGCGGCACGAGGAATCAGAGAGCAGCCGACTGTTCGTGATCGATGCCGGACTGGATGCCGCGAATCTTCGGGCGAAGTATCCAGACCGGACACGGTACTCAATCGTAAGAGGGCGCGTCCATCCGCCAACGACTCGCTACGGCAAGGGCGAGTGGGGAAGAGTGGAAGGTCTTGCGATCGACAGTGTCAACGTCCCGCTGGAATTTCGCCCCGTGTTCGAGGGACTTACAAGCCGAGGTTATTACCCGTCAGCAGAATCTCCAGCCGGTCCCAAGTTTGAAGCTGCTGTCGCGTTTGGAAAGCGCCTGGAGCCTTCACTCACCGGCGCGACGCGCAAGCCGTAGGAATACCGCGGTAAGCGCCATCCAGCGTGGCTGGCAGGGGCTGTTAAGTGAGCGCGGCCGTCTCCGCGGTGTCGCCTTGTCGCTGGAGCATGCCGCTTAGCCCGAGTAGCGCGCGCCGCGCGGCATCCATTCGGCGCCGGCAAGCTCGCGCCGCGCGCTGGGCAGGGTGATCTGGTAGCTGATGAGGTAGACCGGCTGGTCGGCGGCGAGCTGCTCGGCGTGCTTGCGCTCGACCACATGCTCGAAGCTGCGCTCGAGCTTCGGCGTGCGGTTGGCGCTCGACTTGACGAAGAGCTCGAAGGCCCAGCGCCCGTTGCGTAGCCGTAACGGCTCGGTGCGCCCGCGCTCGGCGAGGTCGAAGAGCACGAACTTGGCGAGCGAGCGCTTTGCCTCCAGCGCGAAGGCGGTGAAGGGCTCGATCGCGTTGTCCTCGTCGAGGCGCCGCTTCGCCTGGATGAAGCGCTGCATGTCGACTTCCGCTACCGGCGAGAGCAGCACCGAGTGCTGAATGTCGCCATCGATCGTCAGCCGCAGCGCCACCCACTCGACGATGCCGTCGCCGCCCCCGGCGTTCGTGAACTGCAGCGGCAGCAAGAGCTTCACGTCGCCGCCAGCGCGGCTGGGGCGCGGCACGATGACGTCGCCGGCGAGCACTTCCGGCGAGAACTCGAGCAGTCCTGCCTTCAGCGTGCCGTAGGAGGCGATGCAGATCGCGGCGATGGCGAGGCCGAGCGCGAGCCACGCCGGGTCGGCGATGCTCTGGCCGAGCCAGGTGACGAGCGCGAGCGATACCGAGAACATGCCCGCTACTACGAGGATCGTTTTTCGCATGTCCTTATTCGACGGCGCGCCGTGTGAATCGTCCACCGCCGGACCGCTATACTTGGCCCATGGCCGCGTCGATCTTTGATCACAATCTGGAAAAGAACGCGGCCAACTACGCGTCGCTGACGCCGCTTTCGTTCCTCGAGCGCGCCGCATACGTTTATCCCCAGCGCCCGTCGGTCATCCACGGCGCCGAGCGCTACACCTGGGCCGAGACCTATGCGCGCTGCCGGCGGCTTGCCGCCGCGCTCACGAAGCGCGGCATTGGCGTCGGCCATACGGTGGCCGCGATGCTGCCCAACACGCCGCCGATGTACGAGTGCCATTTCGGTGTCGCCATGGCGGGCGCCGTGCTGACCACCTTGAATACGCGGCTCGACGCCGAGGCGATTGCCTTCATGCTCGAGCACGGTGAGGCGCGGCTTCTCATTACCGATCCGGAATTTGCGCCGACCATCGCAGCGGCGCTCGAGCTGCTGCAGAAAAAGATCACCGTCGTCGATGCACTGGACGCCCAGTTCCCGGGCGGCAAGCGTCTGGGCGAGCTCACTTATGAAGAGTTGCTCGCCGAGGGCGACCCGGAGTTCGCATGGCGCTGGCCGGCCGACGAATGGGAAGCGATCTCGCTCAACTACACCTCCGGTACCACCGGCAACCCGAAGGGCGTGGTGTATCACCACCGCGGCGCTTACCTTAATGGTGTGGGCAACATCCTCGTCTGGGGCATGGCGCACCATTCGGTGTATCTCTGGACGCTGCCGATGTTCCACTGCAACGGCTGGTGCTTTCCCTGGACGATGGCGGCGAACGCGGGGACGAACATCTGCCTGCGCCGGGTCGAGGCACCGTCGATCTTCCGGCTCATCAAGGAGCACCGCGTCTCGCACTATTGCGGCGCGCCGATCGTGCACCAGACGCTGATCAACGCGCCTGACGAGCTGAAGCGCGGCATCGAGCACAAGGTAAGCGCGCTCGTCGCCGCGGCCGCGCCGCCCGCCTCGATGATCGAAGGCATGGCGAAGATGGGCTTCGACATCACGCACGTCTATGGCCTCACCGAGGTCTACGGCCCGGCGAGCGTCTGCGCCAAGCATCCGGAATGGACCGAGCTAGCGCTCGGCGAGCAGGTGCGGCTGAACGGCCGCCAGGGGGTGCGCTACCACGTCGAAGAAGGCCTCACGGTCATGGATCCCGAGACCATGCGACCGGTGCCCGCAGACGGCGAGACGATGGGCGAGATCATGTTCCGCGGCAACATCACAATGAAGGGTTATCTCAAGAACAAGAGCGCGACCGACGAGGCCTTCCGCGGCGGCTGGTTCCGTTCCGGCGATCTCGCCGTGATGCAGCCCGACGGCTACATCAAGATCCGCGACCGCTCGAAGGACATCATCATCTCGGGCGGCGAGAACATTTCCTCGCTCGAGGTGGAGGACGTGCTTTACCGCCATCCTGCGGTGCTCGCCGCCGCCGTGGTCGCCAAGCCCGACGCCAAATGGGGCGAGACGCCCTGCGCCTTCGTCGAGCTGAAGGTTGGCGCCAAGGTGAGCCAAAGCGAGCTGATCGAGTTCTGTCGCCAGCACTTGGCGCGGTTCAAGGCGCCGCGCGCGATCATATTCGGCGAGCTGCCGAAGACCTCGACCGGCAAGATCCAGAAGTTCGTGCTGCGCGAGCGCGCGAAATCGACCACCGCGATCGATACATGAGCGCCATCCCGAAGAGCGAAGCGTCGATCCTGCTGCGCGAGGATCGCGACGGCATCTGCACGCTGACGATGAATCGGGCGGCACAGATGAACCTGCTCACTACCGAGATGCTCGAGGCCCTGCAGGAAGCTTTCGACGCCATCGCCGAGGACAAGCGTGTGCGCGTGGTCGTACTGGCGGCCAGCGGCCGGGCATTCAGCGCGGGGCACGACATCAAGGAAATCCGCGCGCTCGCGGAGCTGCCGAAGATCGAGGAGCTCTTCGGCAAATGCAGCCGCATGATGCAGACCATCACCGCGCTGCCGCAGCCGGTGATCGCGCGAGTGCAAGGCGTCGCCGCCGCGGCCGGCTGTCAGTTGGTCGCGCAATGCGATCTCGCCATCGCAGCGGACACGGCCAAGTTCGCCACGCCGGGCGTCACTTGGGGCTTCTTCTGCTCGACGCCCGGCGTCGCCGTGGGCCGGAACATCTCGCGCAAGCGTGCGCTGGAGATGCTGCTCACCGGCGAGCAGATCGATGCGCGCACCGCGCTCGACTGGGGAATGGTCAACCGCGTGGTAGCGCCAGCGGCGCTCGAGCGCGAAACCGAGAAGCTCGCGCGCGCCATCGCCGAGAAGCCGCCGGTGCAGACCGCGGCGGGCAAGCGCGCGTTCTACCAGCAGCTCGATCTCGGCGCTGCGAAAGCCTATGAGCTCGCCTCTGGCGTTATTTCGGCGAGCTTTGCGCACGACGAAGGGCGAGCGGGCATGGATGCCTTCCTCGGCAAGCGGCCGCCGCCCAAGCACTGAAGCATGTATAGTGGCGCGGCGCAGCAGGGGAGGGCTGGTTGGCCGACGATATCATCCTAGAGACTCGCGCGCTCACCAAGGAATTCAAGGGGTTCGTCGCCGTCAAGGACGTCGCGCTAAAGGTGCGGCGCGGCAGCATCCACGCACTGATCGGACCGAACGGCGCGGGCAAGACCACTTGCTTCAACTTGCTCACGCACTTCCTTGTCCCCACCCGGGGACAAATCTTCTACCGGGGGCGCGAGATCACGGGCGCGAGCCCTTCGACCATTGCGCGCATGGGCCTCGTGCGCTCGTTCCAGATCTCGGCGGTGTTTCCGCACCTTACGGTGCTCGAGAACGTGCGCATCGCGCTCCAGCGAAAGCGCGGCCATTCGTTCGACTTCTGGCGCACGGAGCGCGTGCTCGATGAGCTGAACGACGCCGCGCGGCAACTCATCGACGCGGTCGGCCTTGCCGAGTTCGAAGGCACGGTGGCGGTGGAGCTGCCGTACGGACGCAAGCGGGCGCTCGAGATTGCCACCACGCTCGCCCTCGACCCGGAAATGATGCTGCTCGATGAGCCGACCGCGGGCATGACGCACGGCGACGTCGAGCGCATCACGGCGCTCGTGAAGCGCGTCTCGGCCAATCGCACGGTGCTGATGGTCGAGCACAACCTGTCGGTCGTCTCCACGCTCTCGGACCGCATCACCGTGCTCCAGCGCGGCGAGATCTTGGCCGAGGGCGACTACGCCACGGTGTCGAGAGACTCGCGGGTCGTGGAAGCCTATCTCGGAGCGGGCCATGGCTAGCCTGCTCGAGGTGCGCGGTGTCAACGCCTGGTACGGCGAGTCGCACATCCTGCACGGCATGGAGTTCGACGTGCGCGAGGGCGAGGTCGTGACGCTCCTTGGCCGCAACGGCGCGGGCAAGACGACCACGCTGAAATCGATCATGGGGATGGTCGGGCGGCGCGAGGGCTCGATCAGCTTCGCGGGCAGGCAGACGATCCGGCTGCCGTCGAACGCGATCGCGCGCCTTGGCATCGCCCTGTGTCCGGAGGAGCGCGGCATCTTCGCGAGCCTGAACGTCCATGAGAACTTGATGCTGCCGCCGAAGGTGCGCGACGGCGGGCTCGCGCTCGAGCGGATCTACGAGCTCTTTCCGAATCTCCGCGAGCGGCTCGCGAGCCAGGGCACCAAGCTCTCGGGCGGCGAGCAGCAGATGCTCGCGATCGGCCGCATCCTGCGCACGGGCGCGCGACTGCTGATGCTCGATGAGCCGACCGAGGGTCTCGCGCCGGTGATCGTGCAGCAGATCGGCCGTACCATCGCGCGCCTCAAGCAGGAAGGCTTTACCATCCTGCTCGTCGAGCAGAACTTCCGCTTCGCACAGACCGTCGCCGACCGCTATTACGTGGTCGAGCACGGGCGCGTGGTGGACATGATTGCCAACACGGCCTTGGAGGCGAGCATGGACAAGGTCCACGCTTACCTCGGAGTCTGAATTTCAACCCAGGAGGAGTCGCATGCTTCGCACATTAGGAGTTGCCGCTACCGTTGCCATGGCGATGGGCGCGGCGCACGCGCAGATCTCGGACGGCGTGATCAAGATCGGCGTGCTGAACGACCAGTCGAGTCTCTACGCCGACATCTCGGGCCAGGGCGGCGCGGTCGCCGCGCGCATGGCAGTCGAGGACTTCGGCGCCGCGAAGAAGGGCATGAAGGTCGAGGTGATCAGCGCCGACCACCAGAACAAGCCCGAGGTCGGCTCGAGCATCGCGCGGCAGTGGTACGACCGCGACGGCGTGGACGTCATCGTCGACGTGCCGACCTCGTCGGTGGCGCTCGCCATCAATCAGGTGACCCGCGAGAAGAACAAGGCCTTTCTGGTCTCCGGCGCGGCGACCTCGGACCTCACAGGCAAAGCGTGCTCGCCCAACACCATCCACTGGACCTACGACACCTGGATGCTCGCGCACGGCACGGGCAGCGCGATCGTCGGGACCGGCAAGAAGACCTGGTTCTTCCTCACGGCCGACTACGCGTTCGGCCATGCGCTCGAGCGCGATACCGAAGAGGTGGTGGTGAAAAACGGCGGCAAGGTGCTCGGCAAGGTGCGCCATCCGTTGAACGCGCAGGACTTCTCCTCGTTCCTGCTGCAGGCGCAATCGTCCAAGGCACAGGTGATCGGCCTTGCCAACGCCGGCGGCGACACCATCAACTCGATCAAGCAGGCGGCCGAGTTCGGTATCGTCAAGGGCGGCCAAAACCTCGCCGGCATGCTGGTGTTCATCACGGACGTGCACGCGCTCGGCCTACAGACGGCGCAGGGCCTGATCTTCACCGAGACCTTCTACTGGGACCGCAACGACCAGACGCGCGCCTTCGCCAAGCGCTTTGCCCCGCAATACAAGGGCAACATGCCCACCATGGTGCAGGCCGGCATCTACTCGGCGGTACTGCACTACCTGAAGGCGGTCGAGGCGCTGAAGAGCGACGACGCCCCGAAGGTCATCGCCAAGATGAAGGAGATGCCGACCGACGACCCGCTCTTCGGCAAGGGCCGCATCCGCGCCGACGGCCGCAAGATCCACGACGCGTATCTGGTCGAGGTGAAGAAGCCTTCCGAGTCCAAGGGACCGTGGGACTACTACAAGATCCTCGCCACCATCCCTGCGGACAAGGCGTTCCGGCCCGAGAAAGAGGGCGACTGCCCGCTAGTGAAGTAAACGACGCATGACGGAGATCTTCGGCGTCCCGACGCAGGCGCTCTTCGGCCAGCTCCTGATCGGGCTCATCAACGGCTCGTTCTACGCGCTGCTCTCGCTCGGGCTCGCCGTGATCTTCGGACTGCTCAACATCATCAACTTCACGCACGGCGCCCAGTACATGATGGGCGCCTTCGTCGCCTGGTACCTGCTCAACAAGGCGGGCCTGGGCTATTGGTGGGCGCTCGCGGTTGCGCCGATCGCAGTCGGCGCGTTCGGCGTGATCATCGAGCGCACCATGCTCAAGCAGCTCTACAAGCTCGATCACCTCTACGGTCTGCTCTTGACCTTTGGCCTGGCGCTCATCATCCAGGGCCTCTTCAGGAACGAATACGGGTCTTCCGGACTGCCGTATTCGATACCGTCGCAGCTGCAGGGCGGCCAGAACCTCGGCTTCATGTTCCTGCCGAACTACCGGGCATGGGTGATCGTCTTCTCGCTCGCCGTGTGCCTCTCGACCTGGTTCGTGATCGAGAAGACGAAGCTCGGCTCCTACCTGCGCGCGGCGACCGAGAACCCGGAGCTGGTGCGCGCCTTCGGCATCAACGTACCGCGCATGATCACGCTCACCTACGGCTTCGGCGTGGGCCTCGCCGCGCTCGCCGGCGTGATGGCGGCGCCGATCTACTCGGTGAATCCGCTGATGGGGGCGGACCTCATCATCGTGGTGTTCGCCGTGGTGGTGATCGGCGGCATGGGCTCGATCATGGGCTCGATCGTCACGGGGTTTGGCCTGGGCATCATCGAGGGGCTGACCAAGGTTTTCTATCCGGAAGCATCCAACACGGTCATCTTCATCATCATGGCCATCGTGCTCATGTTCAGGCCCGCCGGCCTCTTCGGCACGCCGCGCTGATGGCCGCCGCCGTTCTCCCCGCCCAGCGCAAAGCCGAGATCGGCCCGCAGCGCCTCGCCTTTGCCGTGATGCTCGCGTTCTTCGTGCTCGGGCCGCTCGCGATGTATCCCGTGTTCCTGATGAAGGTGATGTGCTTCGCGCTCTTCGCTTGCGCCTTCAACCTGCTCATCGGCTTCGTCGGGCTGCTCTCCTTCGGCCACGCGATGTTCCTCGGCACCGCGGGCTACGTCTGCGCCTATACGGCGAAGGTCTGGGGACTGACGCCCGAGCTTGCGATCCTCGCCGGCACCGCGGCCGCCGGCGTGCTGGGCATCGTCACCGGGCTCCTCGCCATCCGGCGCCAGGGCATCTACTTCGCGATGATCACGCTCGCGCTCGCGCAGATGATCTACTTCTTCTACCTGCAGACGCCGTTCACCGGCGGCGAGGACGGCATCCAGGCGGTGCCGCGCGGCAAGCTCTTCGGCCTCATCGATCTCTCGAACGTATGGGCCATGTATGCGACGGTGCTCGCGATCTTCCTCGGCGGGTTCCTGCTCATCTACCGCACCATCCATTCGCCCTTCGGCCAGGTACTGAAGGCGATCCGCGAGAACGAGGCGCGGGCGACCTCGCTCGGCTACGACGTCGACCGCTACAAGCTCGCCGCGTACGTCCTCTCCGCCACGCTCTCCGGCCTCGCCGGCGCGACCAACGCCCTCGTGTTCCAGCTCGCCGCGCTGAACAACGTCCACTGGGGCATGTCGGGCGAGGTGGTGCTGATGACGCTCGTCGGCGGCCTCGGCACCATCTACGGCCCGGTGGTCGGCGCGCTCGTCGTGCTGGCGATGGAGAACTACCTGGCGACGCTCGGCTTCTGGGTCACGATCGCGCAGGGCGCGATCTTCGTCGTCTGCGTGCTCGCCTTCCGCCGCGGCATCATCGGCGAGCTGGCGCGGCTCATTCGCAAGCCGCTTTAAGCGCCCATATTCAGCACCACGCCAGAGAGCTGGCCCGCTCGCGGCGAGGCGAGGAAGCACACCGTGTCGCCGACCTGCTCGGGCTCGATCACGCTGCCCATCAGCTCCTCATAGCGGCTCTCGTCGCCCCATTTCGCTTTCGCCGCCGTCTTCATCAGCGTGATGATGCGGTCGGTGCGCGTCGAGGGCGGATGCACGCCCACTACGCGCACACCGTGCTCGCGCGAGCCTTTGCCCATCGCCTTAGTGAAGGCCGCGAGCCCCGCGTTGGCGGTCGCACCGCAGATGTACTCGAATGGATGCGTCTCGCCCGCCATGCCGATGACGTTGACGATGATGCCGCTCTTGCGCGCTTTCATGCGCGCGTAAAGCTCGCGCGTGAGGTTGATGAAGCCGTAGACCTTGAGCTCCCAGGCGTGGCGCCATTTCGCCTCGTCGAGCGTCTCGATGGTGCCCCCGGGGATGTCGCCCGCGTTATTGATCAGGATATCGATGCCCGCGCACTCCTCGGCGAGGCGCCGCAGCGCAGTCGGGTCGCGCAGATCGACCGAGTGCACCTTGACGTCGCCGCCGAGGCTGCGCGCCGCTTGCGCAAGCCGGTCCTTGTCGCGCGCGGCGAGATGCAGCAGGCAGCCTTCCGCCGCAAACGCCTTTGCGCACGCCAAGCCAATGCCTTTCGACCCACCGGTGACGAGGACTGATTTACCCTTCAAGCCGAGATCCATTGCGCGTTCCTTAAAGGAGAAGCTCGATGCCCGCTTATATCATCGCCATGGTCAACATCAAGGACCCGCAGAAGTATCAGGAGTACGCCAAGCGCGCCGGACCTGCCAACGCCAAGCACGGCAGCCGGTTCCTAGTGCGCGGCGGCAAAAAACACACGTTGGAAGGCGACATCCCGTTCGAGCGCATCGTGGTGAGCGAATTTCCGGACGTCGAAGCCGCGAAGAAGTTCTACAACTCCCCGGAATATCAGGAAGCGCGCAAGCATCGTCAGGGTGCCTGCGACTTCCACATGGTGGTGGTGGAAGGCACTTCGTAGTTCGGGCTCCATCCCCGATCTCTAGAGCCAGTCGGGGACCGGCAGCCCTTTTTGCTCGAGAAACGCGCGGTTGAAGAGCTTCGACTGGTAGCGCGTTCCCGAGTCGGCGAGGATGGTTACCACCGTGTGCCCGGGACCGAGATCGCGCGCGAGGCGGATCGCGCCCGCGACGTTGATGCCGCTCGAGCCGCCGAGGATCAGGCCTTCGCGCTTCGCCAGCTCGAAGATGAGCGGCAGCGCCTCGCTGTCTGGAATCTGGTACGCGTCATCGACGATCGCGGTGGCGACGTTCTTCGTCACGCGGCCGAGGCCGATGCCTTCGGTAATTGATGAGCTTTCGGCCTTGAGCTCGCCACGCTTGAACCAGCTATACATCGAGGCGCCCAGTGGATCGGCGGCGGCGATGCGCACCTTCGGGTTCTTCTCCTTGAGATAGCGACTCACGCCGCCGAGCGTGCCGCCCGTGCCGATGGCGCAGGTGAAGCCGTCGACGCGACCGCCCGTCTGCTGCCAGATTTCCGGCCCGGTGCTGCGATAGTGGCCTTCGGCGTTCGCCATGTTGTCCCACTGGTTGGCCCAGAACGCGCCCATCTCCTTTGCCAGCCGTTCACTCACGTGGACATAGTTGTTGGGATCCTTGTACGGCACCGCCGGCACTTCGCGCAGCTCGGCGCCGCAAAGCCGCAGCATGTCCTTCTTCTCCTGGCTTTGCGTGTCCGGGATGACGATGAGCGTGCGATAGCCGCGCGCGTTGCCCACCAGGGCGAGCCCGATGCCGGTGTTGCCGGCAGTGCCCTCGACGATGAGACCGCCGGGCTTCAGCGCGCCGCGCTGCTCGGCATCGAGAATCAGGTACAGCCCGGCGCGATCCTTGACCGAGCCGCCCGGATTCAGGAATTCGGCCTTGCCGAGGATGTCGCAGCCGGTGAGCTCCGAAGCCCCGCGCAGGCGGATGAGCGGCGTGTTGCCGATGGTGCCGATGAGGCCGTCGCGCACATCCCTCATGCGGTAGGCCGGTGCAGGTATTTGCCACGCGGCGCGCTGCGCACGTTGCCGTTCTCGCAGACGAGCGCGCCGCGCAGGAAAGTGGCCTTTACCCGCGCACCGAGCTCGATGCCTTCGAACGGCGTATAGCCCTGCGTCGATTCCGAATCGGCCGCGCGGATCGTCCAGCTCTCCTTCGGGTCGACGAGCACCACGTCGGCATCCAGGCCTTCGGCGATGTCGCCCTTGCTGTTGAGCCCAAAACGCCGCGCCGGATTGCGGCTGGTGAGCTCGGCGATGCGGCTATAGGAAAGGCCGCGCTTTGCCCCTTCGGAGACGAGCGCCGGCAGCAGGTACTCCGTGCCGCCGAAGCCTGACTTCGCAAGCCATACGTTGCCCAGCGCGTTCTTCGCCGCCTTGGTCTCGTGGCGGCAGCAGGCGTGGTCGCTCACCACCCAGTCGATTTTGCCCGCGAGGAGCTGTTGCCATAAGTATTCGACGTCCTCGCGCGGCCGGATCGGTGGATTCACCTTTGCGAGCACGCCGGCGCGCGAGTTCACATCGAGCATCAGGTGGCCGATCGTCACCTCGCGGCGGAAATCGATGTGCGGAAAGACCTGCTGCATCTGCAGCGCCGCCTCGAGCGCCTTGCGCGAGGACAGGTGCAGCAGGTTGATGGTCGGCAGCGCGGCTTCGTTCGCGAGATAGGACGCGATGAAGACCGCGAGGCCCTCCGAATGCGGTGGCCGCGCTGCGTGGTAGGCCGCCAGGCCTTGGAGTTTGCCTTCCGTCTCCACCATCTTGGTGTACGCGGTCATGATCTCGGCGGTCTCGCAATGGAGCGACAGCGAGATTTGTTGCGCCTTGTCGGGAAAGCGCTCGCGCGCCGCCGCTACGCCGCGCATGACGAATTCGAAGTGCGCATAGTCGTAGCGGTCTTCCGGCCCGATCATCAGGAACTCGCGCTGGCTGTCGGAGCGTCCGTGCAGCCCGTGCGAGCCATAGAACATGAAGATCTTGTACGAGGCGACGCCGTGGCGCTCGATGAGCTGCGCAATCTCGCCGATGTGCGTCGCATCCATCGGCGCGAGGTGGTAGCCGTAGTC
>Ga0209577_10001561_pt1 | contig 22628 bp, 20 predicted proteins | sample GraSoiAngelo_109_FD_185874 | JGI IMG/M metagenome (GOLD analysis project Ga0209577, IMG submission 185874) | Grasslands soil microbial communities from the Angelo Coastal Reserve, California, USA - 14_0903_12_20cm (SPAdes) (version 2) | ecosystem: Environmental > Terrestrial > Soil > Grasslands...
CGGGGTTCAGGACGCGGGGGACCGCGGCGCCAACCGCCGGTCGCGCGAGCGCCTCCAGCAGGGCGTCGGCCCAGCCCGGATGGACGAAGGCGTCGCTGTTGAGCAGCACCAGGTACCGACCTCGCGCGCGCTCGGCTCCCTGGTTCGAAGCGGGACCGAACCCGCGGTTCTGCTCGTTCGCGATGAGGCCGACGTTCTGCAGCTGGTTCAGTTGGGCTCGAGTGGCCTCGTCGGAGGCGTTGTCGACGACGATCAATTCGAACGCACGCTCGGTGTGCTCGATCAGGGCGGCTACCGCGCGCTCGATCAGCGGCCAAGCGCCGCGCGTGACCATCACCACCGACAGCTCCGGCTCCTCGGCAACCGGGACCGTGAGGGTCATCCGCTCCGTTCGCGAAGCCTGTGAAGGAGTCTCCGCGGACGAGAAGTCCACCGGAAGACCCTCATCTGCTTGAGCGCGGCGATCGCCTGCTCGGCCGAGCGGAGCTCGCTCTCGAGCCTCGCCACCTCCGCGCGCAGCTGTTGGTTCTCGGCGTAGAACTGCTCCGCGTGCGCGCGTTCCTTGCTCGCTTCTGCGGCGAGATTCTCCGCCTCGGCCAGCGCCCCGCGGGCCTCGTAGAGCTGCGAGGTGCGCCGCTCGTATGCCTCTGCCAGCGGTCCCTGCTCCTCGCCTTGGGTTTCTGGCATGCGGGCATCATCCCAAGTCGAACGCTCCTCAGCCCGGGCGCGGGCTACCCTGCCGCTCCTAGCAAATGAACGTCGCCGGCTACTTCAAGGGCGTGATGGGCACAGGTGAGCATGCTCGCCAGCTCGTCGAGGCGCTCCGCGCGCAGGGCGTTCCGGTGTCGACCACGACGCTGCGGCCCGAAGGCTCGCCGGAAGACGAGGAGCTCGGGGAGGACGTCGCCCGCCTGGAGCGCAGCGGGCGCGCCGCAGAAAACCCGTTCGCCGCGTTCAACCTCCTGTGCGCGAATGCCGAGATGGTCCCGGCGGTAGCGGGCCAGCTGGGCGAGGAGTTCTTCGCCGGGCGCTACACGATTGGGTTCTGGGCCTGGGAGGTCGCCTCGTTTCCGCGGCGGTTTCTCGCCGCGTTCGAGCACGTGGACGAGGTGTGGGTCGGGAGCCATCACGTTCGCGACGCCGTGGGAGCGATCGCGACGGTTCCGGTGCTGGCGATCCCGCAGCCCGTGTCGCTCCGCGAGAACGCCGCTCAGGCTGTCCCTCCGCCGGGGCTTCCAGCGGGGTTCCGCTTCCTGTTCGCGTTCGACTACCTGAGCGTGTTCGAGCGCAAGAACCCGCTCGCGACGATCGAGGCGTTCAAGCGCGCGTTCCAGCCCGGGGAGGCTGCGCTGATCGTGAAGACCCTCAACGAGGATTTCAACCCGGCGGCACATGAGCTCGTCCGCGCGGCCGCGGCGAGCCATCCCGACGTGCACCTTCTCGAGCGACGGCTGTCGCGATTCGAGCGGGACGGGCTGATGAACGCCGCCGACTGCTACGTGTCGCTGCACAGAGCGGAAGGGTTTGGCTACACCCTGGCCGAGGCGATGTGGCTCGGCAAGCCGGTGATCGGGACGGGTTACTCAGGCAATCTCGACTTTATGAGCGACCGCAACAGCTATCTAGTGGACTACCGGATGGTTCCGACCGGCCCGGGCCACGATCCGTATCCGAGCGAGGGTGAGTGGGCCGAGCCGGATATCGATCACGCGGCGCGTCTGATGCGGGAGGTGTTCGATCATCGAGAGGAGGCGGCCCGCCGTGGCGCGCGGGCGGCGGGAGACATCCGGGGAAGTCACCGACCGCAGGTGGCAGGTCAGGTTATGCGCGAGCGGCTCGAGTTACTGAGCTCGTCGCAGGCGGCGCGCACGGCGAGCGCGCGCCGCCGTGAGGCGGTGGCGACGCAGCGGGCCGCCGAGCTGATCACCTCGGGGCCGGTGCCTCCCGGGCGACCGCGCTTCGGCGCGCCCCAGCGACTGGCGCGCAACGCGCTGCTCCGGCTGTTCAAGCCGGTGACGGTCCACGAGCGGCTCGTGGCCGCCGAGCTACTTACGGCGATCGAGAGGCTGGACCGACGGCTCGCCGAGCTCGAGAGCGAGCTGCAGAGTCTGGACCGCCGCGCGCCGGATTAGATCTCGCCCGTCACCGGACGGTGCAACGGATGGGGCGTTCGTAGGAGATCTGCTCGTACTCCGCCGGCCCCTCGGTGGGGCGCAGCGAAAGCATCACCCGCCGTGGCGCCCGCCGCGGCCACCCGTCGCCGCCGTCGACCCGGAACCCTGATGAGCTGCACCAGTCCTCCAGGGCGGCGCGCGTGGGCGCGAACCAGTTGGAGTCATCTCCCGCCAGGTCGTCACGCCGGTAGAAGCGGGCCAGCGGCCGCGGTCGCTGCCGCCGCGGAAGTTCGGCATCGCAGACCGCGGTCTCGAGCGACAGCCGATCGGCGGTGATGGACCTGAGGTTGTCGAGCGCGAGCAGGGGGTGGCGCAGGTGGTAGAGCACTCCCCAGAAGATCACGAGGTCGAATTTCTCCTCGAACCGGTCCGCGAGCTCGTAGACGGAGACCTGGCGGTACTCCACTTCCGAGCCGAGCAAACGGATGAGCGCGGGCACCCCGTGCCAGTCGGGCTCGACGATGTCTACCGCGACCACGCGGGCAGCTCCGCGCCGCTCTAGCTCAAACGCCGTGCCCGCGTTCGTCGTCCCGACGTCGAGGACGGTGCGACCGCTGAGGTCGGCGGGGATGCCTGCCTGGTGGCACAGCCAGTCCACATCGCTGGAACCGGGGGTCCACACTCCCGGGGCCAGCTCGAATCGCTGGTGCCACACGAAATCGGTCTGCTCGATGAACTCAGCGGCGGCGGCCGGCGTGGCCGTTGTGCGGGTCATAGCTGCCGCAGGATACGCGCCGAGCCGCGGGGCACACGGGCCGGTCGGCGGCCCGAGGGATCCCGGCTTGGCCTACCGTTCCGGACGTGATCGGTACCTACGCGTCGGCCGCGTTGATCGTCGCGGCCTCGATGGCGATGGGCCGTGGGATCCTGGCGCTTGCGGGGTGGGAGGGCTCCCCCTGGCTTAGCCCGGCGGTCGGCTTCGCCGCCTTGATGGTCGTCTGTCAGATCGCCTTGAACCTCCCCGGGCGGGCGTGGACGGCGGTCGGCGCCGTGGTGCTCGTGTGTGTGGCTTCGGCTTCGGTGGCGGCGCGCCGGCGCAGGCGGGCGGCGCCCTCCACCGCCGCGGACGTGCTCGTGGTTGGTGCAGCGATGCTCGTGCTTCTGTCCGCCCCGTTCCTCGCCAACGACCGCGTCGGGGTGCTCGGCATCGGGTTCCTCAACGACACCCACTGGCACCTGCTGCTCGCGGAGGGGATGCGGCGTTCGGGGATCAGCGCATATGGGTTTGGCGCCGGGTATCCGCTCGGGCCCCACGCGGTGGCAGCCACCTTCGCGCAGCTCATCGGAAGCGACGTCGACAAGACGCTGACCGGCGTCCTGATCGCGACGCCGTTGCTGACGGCCTTCACCGCGCTCGCGGCGCTTGGCGACCTCACCCGGTCGCGGAGATGGGTGGTCGCGCTGCTTGTCGGGATCCCTTACCTGGCCGCCGCTTGGTACGCCGAGAGCGCGTTCAAGGAGCCGATCCTGTCGCTGATGCTGCTGGGGGTGGTGCTCGCGCTCGAGGCTTCCAGGCGACAGCGGTTCGCGCGACCGCGGCCGGTCCTGGTGGCGACCGCGATTCTGACGGTCGGGATCCTCTATGCCTATTCCTACCCGGGCCTGCTGTGGCTGGCGGCGATCGCGGTCGGCTGGCTGGCGCTGGAGCTCGTGTTGGGAGGGGCCCTCCTCCGGCTGCGTTCGATCGCTCGCGGGGTCCGCGCCGCCCTGCCCGCAATCGGGATCGGGGCGCTCGTCTTGCTGGTGTTGATCGCACCGGACATCAAGCGGATCCACGAGTTCTGGGTGAGCAACGGAGGCACCTCGGCTGGCAACTTCGGCGGTGTCAGCAGCAGTAGCCTGGCGAATCTCGTCACCGGGCTGCACGCGTCGGAGGGCCTGAACATCTGGCTGACCGGCGACTTCCGGTTCGCCCCCGCCAACGTGTTGCACGCGGGTGTGCTGGCCGGCTTCGCGCTGATCGTGCTCGCTTATGGGACCGTGACCGCCCTGCAGCGGCGCGAGCTGGTGACCGTCGGGGCGCTGCTCGGATGCGGGCTTGTCTACCTGTACGTCAGCCACAACCAGGGCCCGTACGTGACGTCCAAGGCGCTGATGATTCCCGGCCCGCTGTTCGCGCTGGTGTCCGGCAGGGCGCTGATGCTCCGGCTCGAGCGTCCCGACTGGCTGTCGGTGAGCGGGCTTGCGTTTGCCGCCGCGGCCGTCGCGTTCTTCGTGCTCGCGTTCCAATCGAGTTACCTGGCACTCCGGGACGCGTTCGTTGGACCGAGCGACCACACCGACGAGCTGCGCGCGCTCAGGCCGCTGCTGCACGGGCGCCAGACGCTGGCGCTGTTCTACGACGACTACGTTTCCTGGGAGCTCCTCGGGACCCCCGTGTCCTCGCCGCTGTTGGGGTCGCCGATCACGATCGGATTCCGCAACGACAAGCAGTTCGCGTACGGGAACGCGATGGATTTCGACTCCGTCGACGCCGCGGCACTTGACCGGTTCGACTACGTCATCACGACCCGCAGCACTGGGCTGAGTCAGCCGCCGCCGAACTTCCACCTCATCGGAAGCTCGCGCTCCTACGAGGTATGGCAGCGCCTCGGGCCAACGCCTCCACATCAGGCCCTGCCAGAGGTGAATGCGCCCGGAGCGGTGCTCGACTGCCACACGGCTGCGGGACGTGAGGTCTCCCACCTCCCCGGCGTCGCGATGGTCCGGCCCGTGCCGGTCGTGTTCACGCCCGGCGCACTCCGGCCGGGAGCTTCGCAACGACTCACGCTGTCGCTGCCGGCCGGCGAATGGGATCTATCGCTCCAGTTCATCTCGGATGAGTCGGTAAGGGTGAGGGGCGGCGGCCTGAACGTGTGGTTGCCGCCAAACAAGGACCGGTTGGGGAGCAGGTGGCCGGTGGGCCGCGTGCTCAGCACCGGGGGCCCGATCGCCCTGACGATTCACGTGAACGATCCCGGCCTGGTCGCCTCGGACACGCACTGGTTCGCCCCGGGGCAGCTGATGGCCACCCGCCCGGTACCCGACCAGGCGATCCCCCTGCGGCAAGCCTGCGGCCGCTATGTGGACTGGTACGTGCCGAGCTGATGAGCGCGGACGCCCGGAACGGTTAACGCCGGCGCCGCAGCCCCAGGATCGAAAGCAGGAACGACGAGAAGAAAATCTGAATCCCGACGATGATCAACGTGGCGGCCAGCACGGCGAGCCGCTCCTCGCTGAGCGCGCCAAACCCGCGGTTGATCCAGTCGATCACGATCACGACGCCGACGATGAAGCCGATCAGCGCCAGCCCCCCGCCCAGCAGCAGGCCGTGCTCGAGCTTGAACCGCGCGCGCATGCGATCGAACCACCTGTCGCGCTCGCCCATGAAGTACGTGCCGTACGCATGCGCGCAGATCCCCAACGCCACGACCTGGGTCCCGATGATCGCCAGCAGCGCGCCCGCGATTAGCGCGTGGACGTCCCAGTGACGGCCGAACACCGGGAGGCCGCTGATCACGATCAGCTCGACGATCCAGCCGAGCGCGGCCATCACCGCGCCCGGAAGGATGAACAGGTGGTTGGGCGAGTGGACGAGCAGGAAGCGCAGGTGCCGCCAGCCGTCCCGGAACGAGGAGAGCTTGGATACGCCCCCGCGGGGCCGGTACTCGATCGGGAACTGGCGGACGTCGAGCTTCTCCTTCGCGGCGCGGATCACCATCTCTGAGGCGAACTCCATCCCGGTGGTTCGCAGATCGAGTCTCGGGAGGACGTCGCGGCGCAGCGCCCGCATCCCGCAGTGGGCGTCGTCAACGCCGGTACGGAACAGCAGGTTCAGGAACCCCGACAGCAGCGGGTTGCCGATGTACCGGTGGTGCCACGGCATCGCCCCGGGCTGGATGTTGTCCATGCGGTTGCCGATCACGACGTCCGCGCCGTCGTCGAGCGCCGCCACGAACCGCGGGATCTCGCCGAAGTCGTAGGTCAAGTCGGCGTCGGCCATCACGATGTAGCGGCCCCGGGCGACCGCGAAGCCCGCCATGTACGCGCTGCCGTACCCGCGCTCCGGCTCGTGGACGACGTGAGCGCCGGCGGCCTCCGCCAGCGCGGCGCTGCCGTCGTCAGAGTCGTTGTCGGCGACGATCACCTCGCCGTGCAGCCCGCTGGACTCGAGCGCGTATTGAGCGCGCTGTACGCACTCCTCGATGTTGTCGGCCTCGTTCAGGCAGGGGATCACGACCGAGACTGCGATCGCCAACGCGGGGTCGTGATGCTCGGCCTGACGGGTGCGCTGTTCGTATGACGTGCTCATGGCGCCGTCTGATAGCCGCGCGGCTGGACAGCGCGATCGTAGCGGACGATCCGGGAACCTCGGGTCGGCCTGTGGGTCACCAATCTGAGCCTCGTCACCCTGGAACGCGGAAACCGGCCGGGAGTTTCGGGTCTGGGGGTTCTTTGGCCCCGACGACCTTGCTACGGTGCGCCGGTGCGGAGCATGCGCCTGTTCGGGCGGCGTCGGGAGCCATCAGAGGCGGCCGCTCCTCACCCCGAGCCCCCGCCTTCAGATCCCGGATCGATCGGGTTTTCCGCCGAAACCCTGCCGTGGCTCGACCGTCGGTTTCTGGAGATCGACTCGTATGTCGATTCCATCGACGGGCAGGACAAGGGCCTGCTGCGGGGCCAGCTGCTCCACTGGGCGCAGTTTGGATATGTCGTGATGCCCGGCGCCGTCGAGCACTCACTGATCGATGACTACCTCGCCGACCTCGAGGAGGCACTCGACCGCCGCGAGCTTTCGATCGGCCTAACCATCGAAGGCCACGGGGTCTGCCCGCTGAATGAATGCACCCCGGAGCAACTCGCCGTCAAGCACAAACGCGTGATGGACTTCCACCACGTCTCCCGCGCGGGAAAGCAGCTCGCGCTGCACCCGAAAATCGTGGGCTTCCTGCGGCATGTCTTTCGTGAGCCGCCGCTCGCGATGCAGACGCTCACGTTTGTTCATGGGAGCGAGCAGCACACGCATCAGGACTTCCCCTTCGTCGTGCCCACACACGTTCCGAGCCAGCTGGCCGCAAGCTGGATCGCGCTCGAGGACGTCCATCCGGACGCGGGCCCGCTGGGCTACTACCCGGGATCGCACACCTTCCCCAAGTTCGACTGGGGCAACGGTCTGTTCCTGACTCCGGAGTCGACTCGCGACGAGCTGGAGTTCGCGGCGTTTCTCGATCGCCAGGCGGAGCTGATGGGGCTGCGCGCCGAGAGCTTCTGTCCGCAGAAGGGCGATGTCTTCTTCTGGCACGCCTGCCTGGCCCATATGGGCACCCGCACGAACGATCCGGAGCGAACCCGACGCTCGTTGGTCACCCACTACTCGACCACGACAGGTTGCCCGGTTGACCGTCGTGCGGCCGATGTCGAGCCCGTGCGACTCGAGCTCAACGGCGGCGTCATGTACCGCGATCCCATCCATCCCGAGCAAGAGGACATCCTGGTTCGCGGCTGAGGTCCGGGTGGCCGGGGCGGGCCGCTGGCAGCGCTCATCTGGGAACCTCGGGCCGGATTGTCATGCGTGTCTGCCTGATCTACGACTGCCTGTTCCCGCACACGGTCGGAGGAGCCGAGCGGTGGTACCGGAACCTGGCCGAGCGGCTGGCCGCCGAAGGGCACGAGGTCACCTATCTGACGCTGCGCCAGTGGGATCGCGGCGTCGACCCGGGGGTGCGCGGCGTTGACGTGCGGGTGGTGGGGCCGCGCATGCAGCTCTACACCGGCCCCGGCCGACGCCGCATCCTCCCTCCGCTCCTCTTCGGAATCGGCGTCCTCTGGCACCTGTTGCTCCGCGGCCGCCGCTACGACGTTGTCCACAGCGCGTCGTTCCCGTACTTCTCGCTGCTGGCCGCCGCCCTCGCCAGGCCGCGGGGGCGCTACCGGCTGCTCGTCGACTGGCACGAGGTCTGGAGCCGCGACTACTGGGAGGAATACCTCGGGCGCGGGCCCGGATACATCGGCTGGCTGGTCCAGCTCCTGTGCGCCCGCGTGCGGCACCGGGCCTTCTGCTTCTCTCGCCTGCACGCGGCCCGGCTCCGGGGCGAGGGCCACACGGGCGAGATCACGGTCCTGCCCGGGGAGTGGGAAGGCCCGCTCGAGCCACGCCCGGTCCGCGATGCCGAGCCGCTGGTCGTCTTTGCGGGACGCCACATCCCCGAGAAGCAGGTGCCGTCGATCCCCCCAGCGATCGCGCTGGCGCGGCGGCAGATCCCCGAGCTGCGCGCCGTGATCCTCGGCGACGGACCCGATCGCGAGCGGGTGACGGACCTTGTTCGCGAGCTCCGGCTGGACGGTGCGATCGAGCTCCCGGGCTTCGTCGCGACCGAGGTGGTCGAGCGCGAGATGTCCCGAGCGCTGTGCCTGCTGCTCCCGTCTCGGCGCGAGGGCTACGGGCTGGTCGTGATCGAGGCAGCGTTCGTCGGTACACCGAGCGTGGTCGTGGCAGGGCCCGACAACGCCGCCGTCGAGCTGGTGGACGAACGGGAAAACGGGTTCGTCGCGCCTTCCGCCTCGGCCGAGGACCTGGCCGCGGCGATAGTTCGGGTGCACGACGGCGGACGCTCGTTGCGCGAGTCGAGCGCCGAGTGGTTTACGCGACACGCGCGCCGCCTGTCGCTGTCTCACTCGCTCGAAATCGTGGTCCACGCCTACGGTCACGTGCCTGGAACGAGCGCGCGCTCGTAGGCGGCGAGTGTCCCAGCGGCGGCCGCCTCCCAGGTGAACTTTGCCGCCCGCTCGCGCCCGGCCCGGCGGAGGCGCTCGGCCTCCCCGGAATCGCCGAGCAGGCGCTCGATCGCAGCCGCGATGGAAGCTTCGGACTCGGGGTCGAACCGGAGCGCCGCGTCGCCCGCGACCTCGTCCAGCGCGCCACGACCAGAGCACGCGACCGGCACGCCGCGGGCCATCGCCTCGAGCACCGGCAGGCCGAAGCCCTCATATAGCGAGGGGAACACGAAGCAGTCGGCGGCGGCATAGAGGCCCTCGAGCATCGCCTCGTCGATCCAGCCGAGCAGGCGGACATCGTCCGCAACTCCCAGCTCGGCCGCCCGGCGTCGCAGCTCGCCCTCATGCGGGGTGTGATAGCCGGGAAGCACGAGCAGCGGGCGCCGCGATCGGTCGATCAGCGCCAGGGCACCGATCAGGCGGGCCAGGTTCTTGTGGCGGCGCTTGGCCGAGACGCTCAGGACGAGCGTCCGCGTGCCGGCGCCGAGCGAGTCCCGCACCCGGTCCTCTGGCAGCGGCGCCACGCGACGCCGGCTGCCGAAGCCCTCGGGCACGACGTCGATCTTCTCCGGAGCCGCGCCCAGAAGCCGAATCAGGTCATCGCGCGTCACGGCGGCCGGGACGATGATCCGATTTGATCGCCGAGCGGCCAGCGAGACGAGGAGCCTCATCCCGAGGCCGAGCGTCCCGAAGTGCGCGTCGGGAACGATCCGGTGGTGAAGGTCGTGGATCGTCACCACGCGCCGGAAGCTCCCCCACAGGGGCGCGGTATTGGCGAGGCTGTGCACGAGGTCAACGCGGGCGCGCTCGGCCAGCCGCGGGAGGAGTTGCTGCTCTGCCCGCACCCACTGCAAACGGCTACGAGCGTCGACCGGGACCGTCACGGTCTCGATCTGCCCGTCCCACCACCGCTGAACGTCCGCGGCCGAGCGGCTGATGAACGCGGTCAGCCGGAGGTCGGGCGAGGCCTCGAGGAGGCGTGGCACCAGCTCGCGGGCATATGTCTCGGTCCCGCCCGTCTCGCCGGGCACGAGGTAGATCAGGTTCAGCCCGACGTGCATCGCGGGGCGGCAGGCTAGCGGCCGAACTGCCAACCTCATCGCGCGATGGCATCGGAACGAAGGCCGTCCGGCCAACCGCTCGTAGTTGGGATCGACGCGCGCGCGGCGGTGGAGACGAAGGCCGGGCGGGGCCGGCTCGTGCGCGAATTGCTGCTCGCGCTCGCCGAGCGCGATGACCAGAACGCCTACCGCTGCTACTGCCGTACCCCGTGGGAGCCGCTCGACTCGAGGTTCGAGTGGATCGCGATGAGCTCGCCGGATGCGGTGTGGCACGCACGAGCCGCGGTGGCGGCGAATCGGGAATGCGACGTGTTTCTCTCGGCGGACTCCTACCTGACGACGATTCTCCTACGCGTTCCGACGGTGACGATCGTCTACGACCTGATGGCGCTCGACCCGGGCACGCAGCCGAACCGGCGTTCCGCGGTCGTCGAACGCCTCACGCTCCGCGCCGCCGTCCGCGGGTCGGAATGTCTGTGGTGCATCTCGCGCGCGACCGCCGAGGACTTGCTGGCTCGGTATCCCTCGGCCCGAGCCAAGATCGCGGTTGTGCCGCTCGCCCCGCCCTCACGGCTTTCGGGCTACTCGGCTGGGCACGCCTGGCAGCTACCGGAGCCCGGCTTCGTGCTCGCGGTGGGCACCCTGGAACCGCGTAAGAACCTTCCGCGCCTGGTCGAGGCGTACGGCTCGCTTCCGTCCGAGCTCCAGGACGCGCATCCGCTCGTGGTGGTTGGCGCGCAGGGCTGGCGGACAGGGAGGACGCTCGAGGCGCTGCGGTCGCTGGGCAGCCGCTGCCGGCTCCTCGGCCACGTGGGCGACGACGAGCTGGCCGAGCTCTACCGGCGCTGCGCCGTCTTCTGCTACCCGTCGCTCGGCGAGGGCTTCGGCCTGCCCGTGCTCGAGGCGATGGCGGCCGGCGCGGCGGTCGTGACCTCGAATGTTTCGTCCCTGCCTGAGGTCGGAGGCGACGCGGTCGAGTACGTCGACCCGCGATCCGCCGAGAGCATCGCGGCCGGGCTGGAGCGGCTCCTGGGCTCGCCCGAGCGAAGGGCCGAACTGGCGGCGCGTGGCCGGGCCCGGGCGAAGGGATTCTCGTGGGCTACGACGGCAGCCGCAGTCATGGAGCTGCTGCAGACAGCAGGTCAGCATAGGCGCCCGCCAGGCGCCTCGCCGCCGCCTGAGTGGAGAAACGCTCCACGACCGCACTCGGATACGAGACGCGCTCGGCGGGAGGCCGGCTGAACGCGCCCGAGGCGAGCGCCCGCGCGATGCCCAACCAGTCTCCCGGCGCAACCAGCTGCGCCTCCGTGCCGCTCACAACCTCTGGAATGGCGCCGCTGGTGGTGGCCACGATCGTGAGACCGGCCGACATCGCCTCTGCGAGGACCATCCCGAATTGCTCTTCCCAGAAGACGCGGGGAACGCCCAACGGGTGATACGAGTCGCCCGCCAAAGGCAGGCTGGCGAGGACCATCGCCGAGGCGCGAGCGAACAGCGCGGGCATCTCTTCGTACGGAACCGAGCGGATCTCGACGGCCTGGCCGAGCCCCAGCTCGCTGGCATAGGCGAGGAGCCGTGGCTCCTCGGGGCCGCTGCCGACGATCAGGAGCCTGGCCGATCGTGCCGCTTCGCTGGCCGAGATCCCGATGCCCTGTCGCAGAGCCGCGAATGCCCTGATCACGTCCTGGTGTCCCTTCTCCCAGACCAGCCGGCCCGGGGACACGATCACGTGCTCGACCAAATCCCTGGCGGACGGAACCGATCTGAAGCGATCCACGTCGACCCCGGGAGGACAGACGCGGATGCGGTCTGGCGACACCCCCTCGAACCGAAGCGCCTCGGCGGCACGCTCGGTCGCTGGCAGGAACAGGTCGGTCTGCTCGAGCACCTGCCGGCGGTTGATGCGCGCGTTCCGGTTGCGATAGGTATCGAGCAGCGGAAGCGTCTCCCACGCGGTCTGCACCAGGCGGAAGTGATGGCGCGGTTTCAGGTTCGCCGCCTGGGCGGCGAACCAGAACGACAGCTCCTCCGCGTGAACGATGTCCGCCCACGCGAACGCCTCATCCGCCCCGAGGTAGCGATCGCGAACGAGCGCGCTCGCCACCTCGCCGAGGCGCCCCTTCGGAAGCAGGTCCCGCAGCGCGCGAACGCGGACCGGGGTCAGCGGCGACGCGGGGAGCCCGAAGCGGTTGGACTGCGTCAGCAGGTAGGAGACCTCGAACTCATCGGAAAGCGCGGCCCACGGCCCGAGCTCCCACGGATTGACCAGGTGGCCGCGAACGATGAGCACTCGGGGCATCGGCGGGCCAGCGTACTGATCACTGCGCGTAGCCTCTGAGCCGTGCCGCCGCTGGCCAGCGTCGTCATCTGCTCACGCGACCGTCCGTCGGACCTGCGACAGGCGATGGACGCCGTGCGCCGGTTATGCGGTGACGCCGGCGAGCACGAAATCATCCTGGTTGACGACGGGAGCGTTCCCCCGGTGGACCCGGCGGTCGCCGAGGGTGCCCTTCTGGTACGGACGCCGGGACTCGGCCTTGCGGGGGCGCGAAATGTCGGGCTCCGCGAGGCCAGAGGAGAGATCGTGTGCTTCACCGATGACGACTGCGAACCCGACGCCGGCTGGGTCGACGCGGCGATCGCGCACCTGGCCGCGCATCCCGAGCACAGCGGCGTACAGGGCCCCGTCGAGTCCCAGCCGTGGGATCCGCTCCGGGCCCATTCTCTGGCCTACGCGGAACCCATCCCCGGCCGTTACTACGGGGCCAACATCGCCTATCGCCGCGAGCTGCTCGCCCGAGAAGGTGGCTTTTCGGAGCAGCTCAACCCCTATCACGGCGAGGACCTCGATCTTGCTTTCCGGATGCTGGAACACGGTCCGATTGGTTGGGCACCAGACATGCGGGTGCGCCACACGCCGAGGCCGCTGACGTTCCGGCAGCTTGTTGCCCGTGGCCGCTTCGCCCGGCACGAGGTGTACCTGCACGAGCGTTACGCCGAGCACTTCGGGCGCGCCAGGCGCCTGCCCCACGTGCTGTTCCCGTTCGTGAACGTGCTCTGGAGCTGGACTGGTGTGCTGCGGGCCGAGTGGCCCGGGATCCTGGGGCGCCCCGGGCGGCTCACCAGGCTCGTCGGGCTCATCGTCGGGCAATCGGTCTACACGGCGCTGGCGTTGATGCGGCCATGAGCATCGAAACGACGGGGCAGAGCGGCGACGGAACGCAGCAGGAGGAGCCCGAACCTCAGGTGGAGAACATTCTCGCCTCGCGCGAGGCGGGCGGGCTGATCATCCGTGGCAGCGCGCTTCGCCTGGCGGCGTCCGGGGCGGGGATCGCCCTCGGCGTGCTCACCGCCTCGCTGTTGCTGAGGCACCTGGGCGTCGATGAATCCGGGCGCTATGTCACGGTGACCTCGTTGGTCGCGATCGCGACTACGATCGCGGACGCGGGGCTCAACGTGACCGGGAGCCGGGACCTCTCGCTCGCTCCGCCGCAGCGGCGCCGCGAGCTGATCGCGAACCTGCTGGGCTTGCGGCTGATGATCGCGCCGGTGGGCTTGGCGTGCGTCGTGGCGTTCGCCGCCGTGGCCGGGTACCCGCAGCGGATGGTGCTGGGAACCTTGATTGCCGGCACCGGCATGTTCGTGGTCGCGGCGCTCGACGCGCTGCTGCTGCCCCTGATCGTGGACCTGCGCAACGGGCGGCTGGCTGCGATGGAGCTGATCAAGCAGGTGGTGACGGTCTCGTGCGTGGCGCTGCTGGCGGCCGCGGGAGCCCGGCTGCTTCCGTTCTTCGCCGTCCAGATCGCCGTGGCCGCCGCGGCGCTCGTCGCGGCTCCGCTGCTGGCCGGCCGCCACGTGTTCATCGCGCCTCGGTTTGAGCGGGGCACGCAGCGGGCGCTGATCTCCGTGGCGCTTCCAGTCGCGGCCGCGTTCGTGCTGGGCCAGATCTACTTCCGGGTGGTGATGCTGGTGATGTCGCTGGTGTCCAACCCCCACGAAACCGGCCTGTTCGGCGGCTCGCTCCGGGCAACGGAGAGCCTCGCGATGTTGGCGGTGATGATCGCGAGCATCGCCCTGCCGCTGCTCACCGCAGCCGGCCGCGACGACCACGAACGGCTCCGTTACGCCCTCCAGGGGCTGTCGGAGGTCGCCGTGATCTGCGGCGTCGGGCTGATCCTCGTCACGGCGCGTGCGGCTCCGTGGGTGATGTCGGTGATCGGTGGCCATCAGTTCCGCGGCGCCGGCGCGGTGCTGCGCATCCAGGTGGCGGCGCTGATGTTCATCGGGCTGTCACAGATCTGGGGCGCGACCCTCATCGCCCTGCATCGTCAGCGCGACCTGATCGTCACGAACGGCGCGGCGCTGCTCGGCGTGGCGATCTTCGCCGCGGTGCTCGTCCCCGCGTCCGGAGCGGAGGGCGGGGCGGTGGCGACCGTCGCGGGCGATGCGCTGCTGGCCGGGTTGATCCTGTGGCGGCTGTACCGGCGCACCGATCGAGTCCGCCTCCACGCACGGATGCTGGGAAAGCTCGCGCTCGCCACGGCGGTGGCGCTGGTCCCGCTTTTGATCAGCGGACTTCCCGACCTGGTCGCTGCCGGCCTGTCCGGCGTGCTCTATGTCGTGGTCGCGCAGTTGATCGGCCTGCTGCCCAAGGAGGTGCCCGAGGCCCTCCTTCGCCGCCGGCGAGCGGTTGCCGACTAGCCTGCAGCGGATGCTGATCGCAACAGAGGCGGACGCGCGCCGCAGCTGGCCCGGGTACCTTCCCGCCGGCGTCCGCATGGCGGGGCTCGATCTCCTGCATCGCGCGCGCTGGCGCGTTCGCGCGCCGCACAGGCGGATCACCGAGCGGTTCGTCGCGCATCACGGATTGTCGGTCCAGCGCGGCCCCTTCGCAGGGATGCGATTCCCGCGGTTCGCGGTGGGTCGTGGGGAGGTGCTGGTGCCCCAGCTGCTCGGGTCCTACGAGGAGGAGCTCCACGCTGCCTTCGAAGAGCTGTCCAATCAGCCCTTCGGCTGGGTCGTCGACATCGGCGCCTCCGACGGTTATTACGCCGTGGGGATGGCACGCCTCTGGCCCACCGCGGCGATCGTCGCGTATGAGATGAACCCGTTTCCGACTCGGGTTTGCGAGGCGCTCGCGGCGACCAATGGAGTCCGCGAGCGCATCGACCTCCGGGGGGAGTGCACGGTGTCGGAGCTACGCGCGCTCAAGCCGGACGCCCGCACGTTCGTGCTGTGCGACTGCGAGGGCGGCGAGGCCGAGCTGATGGACCCGGAGCAGGTGCCGTGGCTCGCGTCTGCGACGCTCATCGTCGAGCTGCATGAGTTCGCCAGCCCAGGTGTGGGAGCGCTGCTCTCGAGCCGCTTCGAGTCCTCGCACACTGTCGAGCTGATCGAGAGCCGCCGGCGCTATGTCGGCGACTACCCGCCGCTGGCGGAGGTCCCGAGGGTGGATTACATCGACCGGGAGCTAGGGGTGAACGAGTTCCGCCCGGTGCGCATCTCGTGGGCGGTCCTGCGGCCGCGATGACGGCCCGGCGGATCTGCGTTATCAGCTACGAGTATCCGCCGACAGGGGGATATTTCGGCGGCATCGGGACCCAGTACGGGGCGCTCGCGCCGTGCTGGGCGGCGGCCGGGGCAGAGGTGCACGTGGTCACCGCTCGCCCGCCGGGCAAGGAGGTGGCGCCGGTGATCGACGGGGTTCACGTGCATGCGCTGACGCCCGCGCGTGGACTGCCGTGGGTGGCGGCCACCTGGGCGCGCCGCGTCCGAGGGGCGATGCGGGATCTCGGTCCGTTCGATGCGGTGATCTGCCCGGAGTTCCGGGGTGAGGCTTCGCTGTACTCAGACCGGCAGGCCGAGGGGCCACTCGTCACCCACCTGCTGACCTCGACGGCCCAGCTGCTCGCGCTGCGTCCCGGCCTGACGGCGGCCGAGCGCCACGGGCCTCGGACGCGCATCTTCCAGTCACTGGAGCGTCGTCAGGCGGAGCGATCGCAGGCGCTGTTCTCAGCGGGCGAGGCGGTGCTGCAGTGGGCGCGCCGGCTGTGGCCGTCGATCGACGGGGTCCCGGCCCGCATCCTCCCGCTGACGATCCGCGTCGGCGAGGTGCGCAAGCTCGCGGCGGACGGCGAGCTTCCACCAGGCTTTCCGGCGCCGGGCCGCCGACCCCTCGTCGCGCTGGCCAGCCGGCTCGACGGGCACAAGGGCGCCGACGCGCTGCTGGAAGCGATGAGGCAGGTGTGGATCTCGCATCCCGACGCGCAGCTCGTGTACATCGGTCGCGACTCCCGGTACCAGGGTGGGGCGATGAGCGAGCATCTGCGAGGGCTGGCCGGCGAGCACGCCGGCCGCATGCATTTCACGGGTGCGCTCCCCGGCTCCCAGTACTTCGCGGCAGTGGCCGCCTGCGACGTGGTCGCGATCCCCTCGCTGTGGGAGTCCTTCTGCCTGGCCGCCGTGGAGGCAATGGCGCTCGGAGTGCCGGTGATCGGGACCCGGGGGCACGGGTTCGACGAGTACCTCCGTGACCGGGAAAACGGCCTGTTGGTCGAGCGCCGCGATGTCGACGCGCTGGCCGAAGCGGTGGAGCGGCTCCTGGATTCGCCCGAGCTGCGCTCAGCGCTCGGCGCCGCGGCCCAGCTCACCGCCGACGAGCTCGATGTGCCCCGGGTTGCGCCGCGCTACCTGCAGGCGTTCTCCGCGATCATTTGACCGCCATGAGCTCCGCGCGGATGTTCATGGCCGGGAACCGGAATGCGAAGTACTTCTCGTACAGCTCCGGGAAGCGGTTCGCCAGGGCTGAGACGCCGGTGAGGCGGAAGGGCAGCCAGAGATCGATCGTGAGTTTGAGGACCTCATACCGAACGTTGGTGTAGTGGGCGAAGCGGGGCTCCGCCAGCGACCTGATCGCGAGCGCCGAGAAGTAGTGCTCATGGGTGGGGTCGCCGTATGCGAGGGCCGAGGAGAAATGTGGCGTACGGAGGTGAAGCCGACCTCTCGGCCGCAGGACACGATGGAGCTCCTCCAGGACCTTCACCGGCTGCCGTAGGTGCTCGATGACGTCCTGCATGACGACTTGATCGAAGCTCTGATCCTCGAGCGGGTAGGGGAATTGGTCCAGGTCGTGGACGATGTCGGCGTCGGTCTCTGGCGAGACATCGAGGCCGACCGCGCCGCGCCGCTTCGCAGATCCGCATCCGACGTCCAGCACCGAGCCGGGCCCCACGACGAGGTCGAACTGGTGAGGATCCGTGAGACGGTCCAGCAGACCGCGCGCGGCTGACACGATGGCCACGGGCCGAAGATAACCGTTAGCCTGCGACGCCGTGTCCGGGGCTCCTCGCGCGCTGATCACAGGAATCACCGGCCAGGACGGCTCCTATCTGGCCGAGCTCCTGCTGGAGAAGGGGTACGAGGTGCACGGCATGGTGCGCCGCTCCTCCACCGAGAAGTTCGAGCGGATCGAGCACGTCCGGGACCGGGTCACGCTGCACCAGGCCGACCTGCTCGATCACCGGTCACTGGTGGACGCACTCAAGCTCGCGCGGCCCACCGAGATCTACAACCTCGCCGCGATGTCGTTCGTCGCGGTGTCCTGGATCCAGCCGACTCTGACGGCGGAATTCACCGGCGTGGGCGTGACCAGGATGCTCGAGGCGATGCGCGAGGTTTGTCCCGAGGCTCGCTTCTACCAGGCGTCCTCGTCGGAGATGTTCGGCAAGGTCCGGGAAGTGCCGCAGACCGAGGTGACGCCGTTCTATCCGCGCTCGCCCTACGGCGTGGCCAAGGTCTACGGCCATTTCATCACCGTCAACTACAGGGAGTCGTACGGGCTGCACGCGAGCAGCGGGATACTGTTCAACCACGAGTCGGCGCGCCGCGGCCGGGAGTTCGTCACCCGCAAGATCAGCTGGCATGCGGCGGCGATCAAGCTCGGGATCGCCGACCAGCTCACCCTCGGCAACCTCGACGCCAGGCGGGACTGGGGTTACGCGAAGGACTACGTCGAGGCGATGTGGTTGATGCTCCAGCAGGAGGAGCCGTCCGACTATGTGGTCGCGACCGGCGTGGCTCACTCGGTGCGCGAGTGCGTCGAGATCGCCTTCGACCAGGCCGGAATCGAGATCGAGGGGCGCGTCAGCATCGACGACGCTCTCAAGCGTCCCGCCGAGGTCGACCACCTGATCGGCGACGCCTCGAAGGCCAAACGGCAGCTCGGCTGGGAGCCGCGTACCAGCTTCGAGGAGTTGATCAGGCTCATGGTCGACGCCGACCTGGAGCTGTTGAGCGGCAGCTGACGAGGTGGCCTCCGGGGGGCAGAGCGGACGGACGGCGCTCGTGACCGGGATCGCCGGCCAGGACGGATCGTTCCTGACCGAGCTGCTGCTCGAGCACGGCTACCGCGTGGTGGGCACGGTCAGGGGCGCACCGGCGGACCCGCTGGGCTCCTCCGAGCACCTCCGAGCGCAGGTCGAGCTCGTGCACGCCGACCTGCTCGAGCCCTCCACCCTCACCGCGGCGGTGGCCGACGCGCGGCCCGACGAGCTCTATCACCTGGCCGCCCCCTCGTTCGTCCCGGACTCGTGGGAGTGGCCGGCCGAGACGATTCAGGCGATCTCCGCCGCCACGGGCACGCTCCTAGAGGCCGTGCGCGACCACAGCCCGCACACGCGCGTGTTCGTCGCCACTTCCTCATTGATCTTCGGCGACGCCCAAGAGAGCCCGCAGCACGAGGACACGCCGTGCCGCCCGCTCAATCCGTACGCGACCGCGAAGCTGGCCGCCCACCAGCTGGTCGCCCAGCTCCGCGGCCACGCCGGCGCCTACGCCTGCTCGGGGATCCTCTACAACCACGAGTCCGAGCGGCGCCCCGAGTCGTTCGTAACCAGGAAGATCACCCGGGCGGCGGCGGCGATCAAGCTCGGCCTCGAGCAGGAGGTGCAGCTGGGAGACCTGAGCGCGATCCGCGACTGGTCGTTCGCCGGGGATGTGATGCGAGGCGCTTGGCTGATGCTCCAGCAGGAGGCGCCCGACGACTACATCCTGGCCAGCGGGGTGGGAAGGACGGTGCAGGAATTCGCCGACGCCGCGTTCGCCCGGGTCGGCCTGAACCCGCGCGACCACATCCGCGTCGATCCCGACCTCGTGCGGCTACCCGAGCAAACGCCACAGGTGGGGGATCCCTCGCGCGCCCGGGATCGGCTCGGCTGGGATCACACGCTCGGCTTCGAGGAGCTGGTCGCGCGGATGGTCGATGCGGACCTCGAGGCGCTGACGGCTCGGGGTGCGCCTCAGGGCCAATAGCATTTCCGGTTGGTGCGAAGCCGTTTCAGCCTCACCCCCTCTCAATACCGCCGGGTCACGTACGTCGCGCTCGCCGCGCTGACGGTGATCGTGCTGACGGGCGCCGCGGTGCGGCTCACCGACTCCGGTCTGGGCTGCCCCGACTGGCCCAAGTGCTACGGCAAGGCGCTGCCGCCGCTCTCCACGCACGCGGTGATCGAGTACTCCAACCGGGCCGTCTCCGGGCTGGTCGGGGTGATCGCGGTCCTCGCGTTCGCGCTCGCCTTCTTCCGGCGACCGTTCCGGCGCGACCTGGTGTGGCTGTCGCTGACGCTCCCCGTCGGGGTCCTCGCTCAGGCGGTGCTCGGCGGGTTCACCGTCCGCGAGCACCTGGCCCCCGGCTTCGTCATGGGCCACTTCGCGCTGTCGATGATCGTGCTGATCGCGGCGGTGGCGCTCGCGTGGCGAGCCACGTTTGAGCCGGGCGCCCGGCCTCGCTCGCGGGACCGCCTCGGCGTGTGGTCCGTGCGGGCGCTCGCGCCGCTCGGGGCGATCACAATCTTCGCGGGCACCGCGGCGACCGCCGCCGGGCCACACTCGGGCGGGGCCGTCGGCGACCGGGTGCATCGGCTCACGTTCAAGGGCAACGACACCCTGAGCTGGGTGGTCCACCGCCACGCCACGATCGCCGCGCTGTTCGGGGTGGCGGTGATCGCGGTGTGGCTGCTCCAGCGCCGCCGGGGCGCCGACCGGGCGATCGAGCCGCTGACCGTGCTGGGCGTGCTGATGGCCGCCCAAGGCCTGGTGGGTAGCGTCCAGTACGAGCTGCGGCTGCCCTCCGACATCGTCTGGGTGCACGTCGGGCTCGCCACCGCGACGTGGCTGGCGCTGCTGTGGGCGGTCGCCGCCGCGGGGCGGCTGGTCCCGAGGGAGGCGCCCGTGCCGAGCGCCGAGCGTCCGCTCGACGCGCCCGACGTCCGCGAACTGGAGCCGGCCGCGCGATGACCGCGAACCGGGCCGCGCCCACGGCCCCGCCGAGGACCGCGCGCAAGGGCGATCCGTCGCTCAGCATCCTGGTCGTCGACGACGAGTCGGACCTGCGCGAGATGCTCACCCGGTCCTTCTCCCGCGAGGGGCACCGGGTGGTCGCGGTGGCCGACGGCCGCACGGCGATCGATCGCGCCGGGTCGGAGCATTTCGACATCGTGCTGCTCGACGTCGCGCTCGGCCCCGGACCGGACGGCTACGAGGTGTGCCGCACGCTGCGCTCGCGGCGCAACGTCGTCCCGATCATCATGCTGACGGCGCTGGACTCGGAGGCGGACGCGGTGCTCGGGCTGGAGGCCGGCGCGGATGACTACGTCACCAAGCCGTTCGGGCTCGCCGAGCTCCGAAGCCGGATCCGCGCCGTGCTGCGCCGCGCCGGAACCCGAGCGCTCGGCGACGAGGTGCTGTCGGTCGGCCCGATCATGCTCGACCGCGCCCAGCGGGAGGTCACCATCGAAGGCAGGCCGGTAAGGCTCACGTTCTCGGAGTTCGAGCTGCTCGACGCGTTGATGACCGACCCCGGCAGGCTGCTGAACCGCCAGGAGCTCCTGCGCGCCATCTGGGGTGACAGCGCGTATCGCGACCCGCGGGCGATCGACGTGCACATCCGGCACCTGCGCGAGAAGCTCGAGCCGGAGGCCGACAAGCCTCGTTACATCCTCACCGTGCGAGGCGCCGGGTATCGATTGCGAGGTTCTTAGCCGTGCGCGCACGACCCAGGCTTCCCGCCTTCGGTCTGCGCAGCCGGATCGTGGGGACGGTGCTGGGAACGGCCGTCGCGACCCTGGTCGTGGCCGCGATCGCGCTGCTGGGTCCGCTCGAGAACTCGCTGCGCAACGCGGCGAAGAACACGCTGCAGGCCGACCTCCACGGCGTGGTCGCGAACTTCGCCGGAATCGACTACCCGCGACTGCCATTCAGCCACGACGCGCGCGCCGACCTGCTCAAGGCGCAGCAGCAGCTCGGCGAGCGGATCGGAGCGATCGCCGCGGTGCTCGGATACCCGGACGCTGACGGCCACGGTCAGCTGCTGCTGTCGCCGGCCGCAGAGGGGTCGCGCCTTGAGTCCGACCGCTTCGTTGACGTGCCTGGGGCATTCCGCGGCGGCCGGGCGCAATACACCTTCGGCTCGATCGACGGGACTGAGTACGCCCGGGCCGCGGTCCCCTTCAAGTCCGGCGGGCTCCGGTACGTCCTGGCCGTCCGCAAGCCCATCGACACGATCCCCCGCGCCGCCAGCACGGTGCGCACGGCGTTCTTGACGGCCGCGCTCGTTGCGCTCGCCCTCACCCTGATCATCGGCATCCCCCTGTCAGCGAGGATCGTCCGGCGGTTGCGGCGGCTTCGCCAGGCGGCGCTGCGCCTGGCCCAGGAGGGCCCGGCGGTGGAGGTGCCGGTCGACCGCGCCCGCGACGAGGTCGGCGACCTGGCGCGCACGTTGTCGCTGATGCAGCGGCAGCTGCTTCAGCAGGAGGAGGCGCGTCGTGCGTTCGTGGCGACCGCCTCGCACGAGCTTCGCACCCCGCTGGCGACCCTGGACGGCATGCTCGAGCTGCTGCACGAGGACTTCAAGAGCGGGACGCTCGATCTCGAGGACGCCGAGTCGCTGGTGGAGCGCGCCCGCGTCCAGTCGCGCCGGCTCGGCCGGCTCGCGGCTGACCTGCTCGATCTGAGCCGGATCGACGCCCAGATCGAGCTCCGCTCCGAGCCCGTCGAGCTTGGGGAGCTGAGCCGGGCGGTGCTGGCCGAGTTCGACCTCGGGACGTCCGAGCGCCAGATCGTCACCTCGCTCGACGACAACGGCGGATCGGTGTGGGCGCTGGGCGACCCCGGCAGCGTGGCCAGGATCCTCAGGATCCTGCTCGACAACGCGCTGCGCCACAGCCCCGACCAGGGCACCGTCACCGTCGAGCTCCGGGACGGCACCCGGGCGTCGCTGAGCGTCACCGACAGCGGCCCCGGCGTCCAACCCGAGGAGCGTGACCTCATCTTCGAGCGCTTCAAGCGGGGGCGCCAGACCTCCGGCCAGGCCGGGTTCGGGCTGGGGCTGGCGATCGGCCGCGAGCTCGCCACCCGCATGGGCGGAGCGCTCGTGCTCGAGCCGGACGAGGGTCCCGGCGCGAGATTCACCCTCTCACTGCCCGCCGCGCGAGCGCCGGAGGAGGACCCGGTCGCGGTCGGGTAGCTGACAGCATGGGCCGCTATGGACGAGCGGCTGATGAAGGCGATGCTGGAGGTCGACGAGCACCACTGGTGGTACCGCGGGCGCCGGCGGATCGTGCGCACGGAGCTCGACCGGCTGCCA
>Ga0209577_10001562_pt1 | contig 22625 bp, 24 predicted proteins | sample GraSoiAngelo_109_FD_185874 | JGI IMG/M metagenome (GOLD analysis project Ga0209577, IMG submission 185874) | Grasslands soil microbial communities from the Angelo Coastal Reserve, California, USA - 14_0903_12_20cm (SPAdes) (version 2) | ecosystem: Environmental > Terrestrial > Soil > Grasslands...
CCAAGAAGGCGAACAAAATGGCGACCAAAAGCTGTCGTTTCATAGCCTAAAGTTTAACCCAAAACGCCTGGCAAAGTTGCGTGCTAGATGAAATTTGCTCTCCTCTACGGCTAGCGCAAATCGGACGTGAACCTCCGGTTCAAGCCGCTGCTGTTAAGCCATGACAAAAGTTGAGAAGAACGCCATTTCCCCAACGCGGGAACAGGATTTCCCGGAGTGGTATCAACAGGTCATTCGTGCGGCTGAGCTGGCTGAACCCTCGGATGTTCGCGGCTGCATGGTCATTCGCCCTTGGGGCTTTGGGATTTGGGAAAACATGCAGCGGCAACTCGATGCTCTGTTTCGCGCCACCGGCCATCGCAACGCTTATTTCCCGCTCTTCATTCCGCTGAGTTATTTCGCGAAAGAAGCTGAGCATGTCGAAGGCTTCGCTAAGGAATGCGCGGTCGTAACACACACGCGATTGGAAGTGGACGCCGCAGGAAAAATGAAACCGGCCAGTCCATTGACGGAGCCGTTAGTCGTCAGGCCAACAAGCGAGACTATCATCGGCGCGAGCTACGCAAAGTGGGTCCAATCCTATCGAGATCTTCCTATTCTTCTCAATCAATGGGCCAACGTCGTGCGGTGGGAAATGCGGCCGCGATTATTTTTGCGCACGACCGAATTTCTCTGGCAAGAAGGCCACACTGTTCATGAGACCGAAGCGGAAGCGCGCGCGGAGACGCAACGCATGCTTGGTGTTTACGAAACGTTTGCGCGCGATCATTGCGCCATTCCTGTTTTTGCCGGGGAAAAATCGGAGGGCGAAAAGTTTCCCGGCGCGGTGCAGACGATGACGATTGAAGCGATGGTGCAGGACCGCAAGGCGATCCAGGCCGGCACTTCGCATTTTCTCGGGCAAAACTTCGCGCGTGCGAGTGGCATTCAATTTCAAAACCGCGAAGGCAAACAGGAATTTGGCTGGACGACGAGCTGGGGCATGACCACACGCATGGTCGGTACTGTCATCATGGCGCATGGCGACGACGATGGAGTCATCTTACCACCCCGTATCGCGCCGACACAAATTGTGATTCTGCCGATTACACCGAAGGAGGAAACACGGGGGCAGGTTCTGGAAGTTTGCGACAAGCTTGCCTCCGATCTTCGGCTCAAAAGGTACGCCGACCTTGGGCTCGAGATAGAGATCGATCGCCGTCAATTCGGTGGTGGAATCCGGAACTGGGAATGGATCAAAAAAGGTGTTCCCATTCGATTGGAACTGGGTCCGCGCGACCTCGAGAATCATTCGGTGACGGTTAGCCGGCGCGATCACCCGATGAAAGAGAAACAGTTGATGCCCGTGACTGAATTTGTAGCCTGCGCCCAGGAAATTCTTGGGTCGATCCAACAAAATCTTTACCAGCGCGCTCTGAAGTTTCGAGATGCCAATACGCGGGCGATTGAGAGCAAGGAAGAGTTTTACGATTTCTTCACTCCCAAAGACTCGGTAAAACCTGAAATTCACGGTGGCTTCGCGCTCGCGCACTGGAATGGCTCGCGGGAAGTTGAGGAGAAGATAAAGAGTGATCTCAAAGTCACCATCCGCTGCATTCCCGTAAGCGATCCGGAGCCTGGCCGATGTATTTTTACCGGCCAGGCGAGCAAGAGACGAGTGATCTGGGCTAAGGCATACTAGTGGATTGGTTGACGTCGAAATGCCCGTTGTTTTATCATTATTCATGAGCAGTGATCTCACCCTTTACAGCCGCCCCATATGTTCGTGGTGCATCGACGCCAAGGATTTTTTGCAATCCCGCGGCTACAAATTCACTGAGATCGACGTTGGCCGGAATCGCGCCGCTTACGAGGAGATGAAGGAAATTTCCGAGCAAAGTTATGTGCCAACGCTGGTGGCCGGAGAGGAAGTGCTAGCAAATTTCGACGTCGAGCAGCTCGAGAAATTCTTAGACGAGCATCGGATCGAACCCTAATGCTGTTCGGACTTTTTCTCACCCTCGGCGTTGCCGTCCTTAGCGTCGCGTTGCGGAGTTTTCAGACCTCATTCTCGCAAAAGCTCGGTGCACTTGGGATTTTGATCGCCACATTTTTGGCGGTTTATTTCATTACCGGAAGCGTGGGGTGGGGGATTGCGGTGGGGGCGGCCTGGTTGTTCCTGCCGTGGCTGGAGATTCTCACCCGCATTCGAACACTGCGCCTGCCAAAAGAAAAACGGTTGCGACCAAAAACCCCTCCCTCGGCCAGTCTGTTTCCGGCACTTGATGAGATCAGCCGTGAAATCGAAAACGAGGGTTTTGCTCACATCAATGACGCCGGCTGGGATTGGGAGGATTACCGACAGTTTTTCCGGCTTTTTTACAAGACCGACGATCGTGCTCAGGCCACAATTTGTCTAAACGAACAGTATGACCTGTCGTTTTATTATTTGCGCATTTCGTCGCGCGCAAAAGATGGTCTGATTTGGACGACCTGGAATTACCCGTTGTCTTACGGATTGAAGTTAACGCCGCAATTTCGGATCAATCGTCAGCGACCGGACCAGAGCTTTTGGCAGCTCTATCAAAGCCACCGCGAATTTCTAAAACGGCATTCCGTGGAGACGGCCGCGCTCGATTCTCTCGACGATGAGCGCATCCAAATCGATATTGAAAATGATTTGCGTGATCAAATTGCACATAATGTCCGCGCCGGCGTGCTCAAACTGGCGGCGAACGACGAGGTGAAGTACTCCTGGCGCGGCATGATCTATCTCTGGTGCCAGTTCCTGCTCGACTTGGTGCGTTTATAACTCTTCCTCTTCCGCGACCTCTTAATCTTCGATCTGAGAGAGGGAAGAGAGACCTCACACTTTCATGATCTCGGCTTCCTTGCGTCCGAGATGCTCGTCGATCGATCTCACAAAGCGATCGGTCAGTTTTTGGACCTCATCTTCGGTGTCGCGCATCCCATCTTCCGTTAGCGTACCAGACGCTTTTAGCTTTTTCGCTTCATCCAGCGCAGTTCGCCGATTCCCGCGCACTCGCACACGGGCTTCTTCGGCCATTTTGCCAAGCGAACGCACCAGATCTTTGCGGCGCTCCTCTGACAATTCCGGGATTGGCAGCCGGATAATTTTCCCATCCACCGACGGTGTTATACCGATACGGGATTCGTTAAGTGCCTTCTCGATATCACGGACTGTTCCGGCGTCGAACGGTTGCACCACCAACAGTCGCGCTTCGGGCGTGGTGATCAGGGCAAGCTGCTTCAATTTCATGGTCGAGCCGTAGGTTTGCACGTCGACATTCTCGACCAGGGCGGGCGAAGCTTTCCCGGTACGCACCGCGGCGAATTCGTGTACCATGAAATCGACGCTTTTTTCCATCGCCATTTCTGCCTCGAGAAGAATGTCGTCCTTAGTCATAAAAGATTCTGGCGCGAGCAAATCCTAATCGCAAACCAACGTCCCTATTTTTCGCCCCAGCACTACCGCACGAATGTTGTCAGGCTGGTTCATGTTAAAAATGACAATCGGGATTTTGTTGTCCATGCACAGACTGAAAGCAGTCGAATCCATCACTTGCAACCGCTTGCTCAACGCTTCGGTGTAGCTCACTTGGTCGTAGCGCTTGGCCTTCGGGTTTTTTTGGGGGTCGGAATCATAAACGCCGTCTACCTTGGTCGCCTTCAAAATTACGTCCGCACCAATTTCGCTGGCGTGTAATGCCGCCGTCGTATCGGTGGAAAAATATGGATTACCCGTGCCGGCGACGAAAATGACAACCCGGCCAAGCTCAAGGTGACGGATGGCGCGGCCACGGATGAATGGCTCCGCCACATTTTTCATCTCAATCGCCGTTTGCACCCGCGTTTCTACTCCCATTTGTGCGCAGGCGCTTTGCAGGGCCAGACCGTTGATCACGGTCGCGAGCATTCCCATGTAATCGGCAGTGGTGCGATCCATTCCGCGATGAGCGGCAGAAGTTCCGCGCCAAATGTTTCCGCCGCCGATGACAACGCCGACCTGCACGTCAAGATTGCGCACTTCCTTAATTCGTTCGGCGATGGCGAGAACGACCTGCGGCGAAATGTTTTCCCGCGCGCCCGGAGCTTGGAGAGCTTCGCCGCTCAATTTAAGGACGATGCGTTTGTACGCGGCGGCTTCCGTCTGCATCGGGCGTCAAACATGGCGCAAGCCGGCCTTAATGAAAACAAAAATGCAGCTGTAGCCGCGGTCGCTCGCCGCGGCCTTGGGCCCGTGGCCGGAGCCTAAACAGATCCGCGGTCGATGGCCGCGGCTACAATGAAGCAACCCGCGGGTGCCCGCGCAGAAATTCTGCCGCGCTCATTCGCCGTTTTCCTTCGAGTTGAATTTCATCGAGCGACAAGGCGTCCTTTCCGGCAGCGACGACTAACTCGTTTTCAGCCGCCAGAATTTCGCCAGGGTTTCCACTACGATCGACAATCGTTGCCCGAAAAATCTTAAGTTTGCGATCGCCGAAATTCATGAAGGCACCCGGCCAAGGGTCGAACGCGCGAATTTTTCGTTCGATCGCGGCCGCCGCCTCGTTCCAATCGATCCGGCCGTCTTCGCGTTCGAGTTTCGGTGCGTAGGTTGCAAGTTGGCTCTCTTGTGTAGTGCGAGATGCGCCTCCTCTCGCGAGGAGCGAAATAGCCTCTCGCAAAGACTCGGGCGCAATTTCCGCCAGCCTGCCGTGCAGAGAACCGCCCGTCTCAGTCGGCGCGATTTCGATTTTTTTCGCGAGCAAAATGTCGCCGGTATCAAGACCTTGGTCCATGTACATAACGGTGATCCCGGTTTCGCGATCACCCGCGGCGATCGCCGCTTGGATTGGGGCCGCACCGCGCCAATGCGGCAAAATCGATGCGTGCAAATTGAGGCATGCGATCTTTGGAATTTCGAGCACTTCGCGTGGAAGAATTTGCCCGTAGGCCATTACGACAATCACATCCGGATTCAGAATCCGTATTGCCTCAATCGCTTCTCGCGCCTTGATCCGGGCCGGCTGGAAAACCGGCAATTTGATTTCAGATGCCCCGGACGCGACGCTCAATTGTTGACTTGCTGCTTTGATGGGAGGCGGCGTGAGTTTCTGATCGCGACCGACGGGTTTGTCTGGTTGAGTGACGATACCGACCAGCTGATGCTCGCGCCATTCGCGGAGCATTCGCAATGTCGGCACGGCGATATCACCCGTGCCGATAAAAACGATCCGCATTCTCGTTAGGAATGCAGGGAAATCGGAACCCGCCTTCCTCGGCGCGCCTGTTGCGCCGCGATCGCTTGCGCCATCATTTTTTCACCGGCTGTGATTTCGCGCGTTCCAACTGAGGAAGCGCAACCAGTGCAGAGATAATCGTAGAGTTCTTTGTCCGGCAAAACTAACAGCAGCCGTTCGCGCACCGGCATGGTCGCCTTGCACTTGTCGCAATAAAGAGTGGAAGCGGTGAAATTCTCAAACTGACTCATGGTCTATGCCCGTCCACGCCGTTCACGCTGGCGAGGATGTCGAACAAAACCTTTGCTGGCGGCTGCATCGCGTCAACCACGGTGATGCATTCCTTCGGGTAGTAGGTCAGCACCGGGCGCGATTCTCTTTCATAAGTGTCGAGCCGTTTTTGGATCACCTGCTCGTTGGCGTCGTCGAGCCGGTTATCTTTCAGAGCGCGCTTTTTCAGACGCAAGAACAGCGTTTCGCGATTCGGACAAGCGAGATGGAAGACTTTTCGGACGTCGATCATGTCCTCCATGATTTTTGCCTGACTGACATTTCGCGGAATGCCATCAAGCACGAGAGTATCGATATCGGGTTTAAATTTGTGACCTTCGACCGCAGCATCGATGGCTTCCTTCCAAAGCTCCACCGTAATCTCGTCGGGCACGAGTTGGCCTTTGCTGGAGTAGTCGAGAAAGGCTTTGCCTACTTCTGTTCGCGTATCGATGGAACGGAAAACATCGCCACAGGGGCAGTGAAAAAAGCGCGGAATACTGCCGAGGGTTTTGCCCTGTGTACCTTTGCCGCTTCCGGGCGCACCGAAGAGGATGAACGTCTTGTATCTCATCATGACTGGAACTTTCTTTTATAAAACAAACGTAAAATCTGCGCAACGCCTATGCGCCATTCCGAGCCAAGGGGGACCTTGCCGGTAATCTTAAAGCTTGCCGAAGCGGCGCGGACACTACTTCGCCGGCAGCGGGTCGACATTCACCCGTCGTCCCGCTCGGTCGAAGCGCACATTCCCATCGACCAGCGCAAAAATCGTGTAGTCGCGGCCGAGCCCGACATTTTTGCCCGGTAAAAATTTCGTTCCGCGCTGCCGGACAATGATGTTACCGGTGACTACCAGCTCGCTTCCAAATTTTTTAACGCCCAGCCGTTTACTGACGCTATCGCGCCCGTTCTTTACGCTACCCTGTCCTTTTTTGTGAGCCATGACTAATCCGTCTCCTTTTTCGTGCTCTTCTTTGCGCCCACGCTGATCGATTTAATCTTGAGTCGCGTCAGTTTTCGCCGATGGCCGAGGGTGCGGTGATAACCTTTCCGCCGTTTAAATTTGTAGGCGACGACCTTTTTGTCTTTGCGTTGTTCAATGACTTCGGCAGTCACTTTTGCCCCATCGATCGGTGCGCCGTGCGTCAGCTTGTCGCCGTCGGCATGCATCAAAACCTCGCCAATCACGACCTGCTTGCCTGGCTCGGTCTCGAGCAAATCGACGTCAATCGTGTCGCCTTCCGCGACGCGATACTGCCGGCCACCGGTCTTTATGATTGCAAATGCCATAAGGGAATTATTTGCCCCGATCAGGTAGTGATGCTTCTGAGGGAAAAGCCGCGCACAATTCCACACATGTGCGCTCTACGCAAGCAAAAGGTAGGGCGGTTGATCGAACCGATCCGAGCCGGATTGGCGTTCGCGGGCAATTGGGGTCAATCGCCCCCACCCGAAATCAGCAGGACAATTTCGCCTTTTGGTGGATGCACTTCGTAATGCCCGAACAAATCGGCCGCACTGCCGCGGCGATATTCTTCGAATTTCTTGGTCAACTCGCGTGCGACGCAGAGTTGGCGACCTGGCAAGATCTCGACCGCAGCGGCAAGCGTCTTTGTCAATCGGTGTGGTGACTCGAAGAAGACTGTCGTCTCATCGCGCGCAGCGGCCGCGCGTAACTCGCGCTCGCGTCCCCCGCTCTTTGTGGGCAAAAAGCCGCCGAAGAAGAATTTTTCCGTGGAAAATCCGGAACCGACGAGCGCGGTTAGAATCGAGGAGGGACCGGGAACAACCGTAAATGGCAGATCACGTCGAATGCACGCGCGGATCAGACGTGCCCCGGGATCGGACAATCCGGGCGTACCTGCATCAGTCACTAGGGCGAGATTTTCACCGGCGACGAGGCGCTCGAGCAGTTGCGCAGTGCGCATGGCTTCATTGTGCTCGTGAAAACTGACCAGTGGCTTCTTGATTCCAAAATGTTTCAGCAACATGCCGGAGTGTCGGGTGTCTTCCGCCGCGATTACGTCGACTACTTTTAAGATCTCGAGCGCACGCAAAGTAATATCGCCGAGATTTCCGATTGGCGTGGCCACGACGTAGAGCATGCCACGATCATCGGATGAGATTTGGTTTTGTGCCATTCAACGTCCCTGAGGCGTCGAGAATTTTAGCTACCGCTGAATCACCCGGGTAGAGGCGGTTCACCGGAACCGCCCAGGCGATTGAGATCAATTGCCCCACCCAACGTTCGCGTTCGGGAAACAGGGCCGAACGGCGGAGGCTAAACGAACCCAAATAGGGAGGAATTTATGAGGATGCCTTTTTATTTGCTGGCGCTGCTCGGATTGGCGGGGTGTGTTGCCGAACCGTGACCACTGGTCCGGCCAGAACAGTGGGGCGTGAGGTTCTAGTTACGGAGGCGCCGCCGCCGGTGCGAGTTGAAACGAGAACGGTTGCGCCTGGCCCGGGGTATGTTTGGACGAGCGGTTACTGGCGTTGGAATGGTGCCCGCTACGAATGGGTGTCTGGCAGCTGGGTTTTGCGACCGCGAACGACAGCAGTCTGGGCGGAAGGTCACTGGGAACGCCGGCCGGGTGGCTGGATCTGGATCGCGGGTCACTGGCAGTAAACTTCGCTTCTGGTTCATTGAACAAATCAATTTTGCCGGTAAAGGAATCGATTTGCTCGACGTTGGGAGTGACGCGTTCGTTGATCTATGCATCGACACGCGCCGCGGCCAATTCGCCCGACCGGCGCGCTCGTTGGCGCACTGGTTGTGATCGGTCTCGGCCTTCTGGGATTGGTCGCACTGATCTACTTCAAGCAGCACTCGATGATTTATCACCCCCGGTCTTACGATCCGAGCTACGCCCAGGCGTTCCCGGTAAACGGCGAAGAAATTTCCTATACCCTGCCTTTTGGAAAGCAGACCGCGTTTTATGTTCCTGCACGCAATAACGGGCAACTGCCGGCGCGGCTGTGGATTGCGTTTTGCGGAAATGGCTCGCTTGCCTTGGATTGGACGACGATTCTTGCCGGTTATCCGAATTCTAACGACGCGTTCCTGCTCGTCGACTATCCAGGTTATGGTAAGTGCCAGGGCTATGCCAGCATCGCCAGCATGCGCGTGTCGAGCGATGCCGCGCTGAACACGTTGGCCAAACGACTCGGTTTTTCCGGGGAAGAATTAGAGTCGCGCCTCTGTACGATTGGCCACTCGCTTGGCTCGGCAGTGGCGATTGATTTTGCAGCACGCCATAGGGTCCAGCGAGTGATCGCAATTTCGCCATTCACAACTTTGCGCGAGGAAGCGGCGTGTATCATGGGCAGTCCGCTGTCACATTTGTTGGTCGAAAGCTATGATAACCGCTCCAGCATCACTGAAATTCGAGAACGAAACCCGGAGGCGAAAATTGCGATCTTTCACGGAACGGACGACGAGGTGATCCCGGTCCGGATGGGACGCGAGTTGGCGCGGGAATTTCCGTTCATCGACTTTTTCGCGGTCGACGGTGCCAATCATGTTGGCGTTTTATATGAGGCGCACGATGAAATTATCCAGTGGATGAACAATTGAGGGCAATCCATGGCTCGATTGCTTTTAAAGCTGCCCCTTATGTGATAGCTTGGAACGATTCAAGCTAGGGAGCACAGGCGATGAAACCGAAGAGTCCGTGCGAAACCGACAGCTGGCGGGGTCCGCAGACTGATTATTGCTTCCACTCCGGCATGGGAGAATGGCGTGGGCATTGGTGGACTCCCGGCGACGAGGGAGAATCTGCTCAGCGCCGGTTTTACGATTTCACGCGCCAGTTCATGCTGGAGTCGGCGCGGGAACGTGCAAAAGAGATGTATGTCTTCGCGTTAGTAATGCTGACCGCCGCCTGGCCGGTTGGCTACATGATTTACAGCGTCGTCAAACTCCTGCTCAAAGGCCGGCCGCTGGATTAGTAGTTCACGCCCCGAGTTGAGTCGCTAAGACAACGTCGCGTCAGACGTCGATCGCGCGCCCTTTTCCGAAATCAGCGCGGAGGCCAGAGAAATTCGGCGCGACGTTCGGGAGTGACTTCAGGCGCGAAACCGTGGCGCATGATATTTTCCGTAACGACACGCGGGACGAGGAAGTTGAGGAGGTAATCGCTACCACCGGCTTTGGTGCCGCCGCCACTCATTTTGAATCCGCCAAAGGGATGACGACCAACCACGGCGCCGGTGCAGGAGCGATTGACGTAAACGTTCCCCGCAACGAGTTCGGCTTTGATCCGCTCGATGTTGGCGGGACTGCGTGAGAAAAATCCGGCTGTCAGCGCGTAATCGGTATCGTTAGCGATTCTGATCGCGTCGTCGAGATCGCGCGCTTTCAATACACTCAACACAGGACCAAAGATTTCACATTGGCTGAGTGTCATCTCCGGTTTCACATCGGTAAAAATTGTCGGCGGAATAAAATAGCCTTTGTCCGGAATGTCGGTGGCTTGGAACGCCAGCGTCGCTTCGGTTTTCCCCTTCTCGATGATTTCCTGAATTCGATGGTACGCAGTTTCATCGATCACAGGACCGACGATGATTCCCGGTTGTTCGGGATTACCAACGCGCAGACTGGCAGCAGCCGTGAGCAATCGATGCATCACGCGTTCATAATTTTCCTCCAGCACGATGAGACGCGAACAGGCGGAACATTTCTGCCCCTGATAACCGAAAGCCGAGTAGATCGTATCGACAATGGTTTCATCGAGATCGGCGTCAGAATCGACAATGACGGCGTTCTTCCCGCCCATCTCGCAGACGACGCGCTTGAGCTCGCGCTGGCCCAGGCGGGTTTTGCCGGCCGATTCCCAAATTCGCAGACCGACTTCGCGTGACCCGGTAAATGCGATCATTTCTACGTCGGGATGATCGACGAGGTATGCGCCGATGACAGAACCGCGACCGTGCAGACAATTCAAAACTCCCGGTGGAACGCCTGCTTCCTGAAAAACTTCCATCAAGAGTGAGCCAAGGATGGCCGACGGCTCGGCCGGTTTCATGATGACGGCATTGCCCGTAACGAGTGCGGCGGTGACCATTCCGCAGAGAATCGCGACGGGGAAATTCCACGGCGCGACGACGAGCGCGACGCCTCGCGGCCAGTAATGCTGATAGCTTTCCTCGCCGGGCACATTTTGCGTCAGGCGAGGATATCCGATGAGACGCATTTGCTCCGCGTAGAAAAGGCAAAAATCCATCGCCTCGCGGATGTCGCCGTCAGCTTCGGCCCACGCTTTGCCGACTTCGAAAACTTCAACAGCGGAAAGTTCGAAACGGCGTCGGTCGAGAATTGCGGCCGCGCGCTCGAGTAACCGGCAGCGCTCTTCCAGCGGTGTGCGCGCCCATGTTTCAAAAGCGCGCCGCGCCGCTTTCACTGCACGTTCAGCCTCGGGAATCCCGGCCTCGGCGACATAACCAATGATTTCGGCTGGCGCGCTCGGATTCACCGACTTCAGGAGCTTGTCGGTCCAAATTTCTTTCCCATCGATCACCAAAGGGTGTTTCTGTCCGAAATGCGCTCGCACCTCGCGCAGCGCAGTGCGCATTTTTTCCTGAGATTCCGGTAGGACGAAATTGACGAGCGAAGCGTTTTTGTAAGAGTCGCCCGGCGGCGCCTCCGGTGTGGCGCCGTTGCGCGAGAAATCGGCTGTAGCGGCGGCCGTGTCGGCCGCAAAATCATCCGTCGGTGCAGCCGACACGGCTGCCTCTACAGCGCCATTCAGCAGCTCCCGCGGATCGCGCAGTAATTGCGTCGCCGAAACATGCTCGGAAAATTTTGCCCGTAAAAATCCTTCGTTCGACGTGTTTTCAAGGAGCCGCCGCACCAAATACGACATGCCGGGCAGCAGTTCGCCGACCGGTGAATACTCGCGGACGCGATAACCCATATCGACGAGTGCGCGTTTGATCGGCCCTGCCATTCCGTAGAGGAATTGAAATTCGAAACGGCTACGATCAATCTGGAGCTCTTCCGCCACGGCCTGCGCGTAAGCGATGCTGCGGACATTGTGGGAACCGAACGCCGAGGTCACAATCGACTCGTTCTCGAGCAGGATGCGGGTGAGTCTTTCGAAATTGGCGTCGCTCTCTGGCTTTTGCAGCCAGACCGGAATGACCCAGCCGTTTTGCGTCGATTTTATTTTTTCGTAGTCCCAATAGGCGCCTTTGACGAGCCGAACGGTGAACCGTGTTCCGCGCGCCCGTCCCCATGCAATCAAATCACGCAGATCAGTTTCGGCGTCGCGCAGGTAAGCCTGAATCACGATGCCAGCGTGCGGCCAGTCGTAAAACTCCGACTCCGTGAAAAGCGTGCGAAAGAGTTCGACCGTCGCGTTTTTGTGCGCATAGCTTTCCATGTCGAAATTGATGAAAGCGCCAAGCTCTTTGGCGCGGTGCAAGATTGGCCGCAGCTTCGGAGCGAGATGCGCGAGGGCGTCGGCCGGATCGGCCGGATTCATTTGCGAATAGAGCGCCGAAATTTTTACGGAGACATTTACGACGGGGAAGAGCTCGGAGCTCTTGCCGAGCGGATCGGTCCAGCCGCGAGTTTCGCGAGCGAGATGCTCGAGTAATTCCTGGCAACGTCCCATGTATTCGGCAGCTTCCTCTTCGCTAACGACAGCTTCGCCGAGCAGGTCGACGGTAAATCCGATTCCCTGCCGCCGCTTCTTGCGCAACGTCTTCATCACATCCTCGGGATTGCGTCCGGCGATGAACTGCCGCGCCATCCCCGAAACGTTCCAGCGCAGAAATTTGCCGCTAATGATTGGTACGATGCGCGCCAAGGAGACACCGGTGCGGATTAGCGGCGTATAGCCATTGCGCATGTCGGCGAAATATTCGTCAAGATGCTGCACGATATCAGAGCCGCGACGCAGCGAAGCGAGAACGTCGACGAACCGGAACATTTGTACTTTGAAATGTTCATCACGCATCGAGAACTCCATCATGCGCTGATAGAAACCGGCCTTGCTGAAAATCGATTCCGGGTGGCGATCCACCAGGTCAAAGATTTGCATGCCGCGGCGCTCGACCTCGGCTTGGATGGGACTCATGCTCGACTGTAAACCGCGCCTCGCCGTTGGCAAAGCCGCGACTGATCAAACGTCCGCCGCTGATTACGCGATTGCTCGAAGGATGAAACTCGGGTAGCGACTCCATAAATGATTCCGCCGCGCCAGGAATTTGCGAGTGACAACACGGCCGGCATTTGTCCCGAAGCGGCAGCAGCGCTGGCTCAGGCCAATGCTGGTTCAGCGCCATCCTATGGCGACGATGAGTGGACCTGGCGGCTATGTGATCGGGTGCGCGAGCTTTTCGAAATCGATTGCGACGTTTTTCTTGTCTTCAACGGAACGGCGGCGAATGCGCTCGCCCTGGCACAGCTTTGCCAGCCCTTTCACAGCATCATCTGTCATGAGAACGCGCACATCGAAAATGACGAATGCGGCGCGTGCGAGTTTTATACTGGCGGATCGAAGCTGATTCCCATCCGCGGCGCGAACGGCAAGATCGATTTGTGCGAAGTGGACGCGGCGCTGCTACGGCAACACGAACTACATTCTCACAAGCCGCGCGTGATCAGTCTTACACAGCCGACGGAACTCGGAACGGTTTATACGGCGGATGAAATTCGCAAAATTTCAGCGTTCGCGCAGAAGCGTCAGATGCTTTTGCATGTAGACGGCGCGCGCTTTGCGAATGCCGTTGCCGCGCTTCGGTGTGCGCCGAGAGAGATCACGTGGCAGGCAGGCGTAGACGCTCTTTCCTTTGGCGGGACAAAGAACGGTCTGGCCGCGGGCGAGCTGGTGATTTTTTTTAACAAACAGCACAGCGCTGGCTTCGACTATCGGACAAAACAGGGCGGCCATCTGGCTTCCAAGATGCGCTTTCTGGCGGCCCCCTGGATCGCTTTGTTAGAGACGGATGTCTGGTTGAAAAATGCGCAGCGCGCGAACGATGCAGCGCTCAGATTAGCCGACGGACTGCGTGATTGCGGAGTTGAGATCGTTTTTCCAGTTGAGTCCAACGCGGTGTTTGTTCGCCTCGATGCAATGGTCGCCCGGAAGTTGCGCGAACTTGGATGGGATTTTTACAAGTTCATCGAACCGGACATTTACCGCGTCATGTGCGCGTGGTCGACCAACGCCGAGGCGATTACGGCGTTGCTTTCCGACTACGGAAGTTGCGTGTCTTCGGTGCGCTGATAACGTCGTACGATGACTCGCGCTGGCGCGATCGCTTTCCTGCTGTCGGTGGCTGTTTGTGGTTGCCGCACTGCAGAAAATGTGGCCTCGACTTCCGCGGCGATGGTAACTGCACCCGCGCATTTTGTAAGCAAGAAGTTGCACGGCGACCAGACAAGCACTGAGAGCACGGACGCGACAGTTTACGAGAATCAGCCGGTAGAGACAGCGCCTCCACCGCCACAACCGGCTCCCGCCCGGTCGCCTCGCACCATCACATCAACGACGACCACGGCGTCGCCGCCGCCTCAGCAGAACGAAACTCATCCGTCAACGTCTGCGACGTCCCACCCGGGTGCGACACCGCAGAGTTCGTCGACAAATTCAGCGGCGCAGTTTCCGGTGGCAAAGCCGGTTCCCGGGAAACCTGGCTATGTTTTCAGTCCCTACGATCCCAACGGCGGTTATGTCGATGTGAGTGGCTATCCTTCTGGGAGTAAGGTAAAAGACCCTTACTCGCAGAAGATTTTTCTGGTTCCATAAGCTCCTTAGGTTTCGTCAGGGGGTCGCGCTGGTCCAGGGATCAACCTTTGCGGCGCGCCATTTCGTTCAGGGTACCCGACGAGCGCAGAATTGCGAAAAAAGCCCAAAACGGGCCTCACAGCTTACTTGCATTACGTATTTAGTCTGCCGGGCTTCGCAGCTCGGCAATGAGGCTGGAGGAATATTGCGATCGGTCTTTAATAGGCAGCATACTTCGTGCTTTTATGGATATTATGGGATTTACTCTCTTTCGGGTGCCGCGCGGCTGTCCCCTTCAGCAGCGATCCCTCGCATCTCTGCAAATCCTCTCAATCCTGATCGTTTTGGCCATCGGTATCCTCCTTTCTCACCACGCAGAGGGCTATGTCCTGGAGGGGGTCAGCTGGCCGAGCGGGAGTGTCGTTACCTTCCAAATGGGGCTCGGTCCGGCCGGACGCACTCTGATTGATGGAAATACATCTTGGAATACCGCTGCGTCCCCTGCACTCACCGCTTGGGACAATGTCGTGGCTCGACTGGACTACACGAGCAACGTCGCCAGTACTTCTGCTTCCTCGGGTGACCACGTCAACTCGGTAGTCTTCTCGACCACAGTCTTCGGACAGAAATTTGGAACGGGAACCCTTGCGGTCACCTACTACAGGTCTATGAACAAGTCGATTGTCGAGGCCGACATTCTGTTTAACAAAAATCAGCAGTTCGATTCCTATCGCGGGCCGCTGCGTTATGGTAGCAGCGGCTGGGCGATAGGCGATATTCGCCGGGTCTTTATCCATGAACTCGGTCATGCGCTCGGTTTGGACCATCCTGATCAGCATGGCCAGCATGTCGACGCCATAATGAACTCGGTGACGAGTAACCGCGAGACGCTCTCTGCCGACGATACCGCCGGCGCGCAATCGATGTATGGCGCGCCAACGCCGACGCCCACACCTACGCCGACACCGACGCCGAACCCTTCCGGGAGCCATTTGGGCAATATTTCTACACGAATGAACGTGGGCAGCGGGAATAATGTGATGATCGCCGGCTTCATAGTTTGGGGCTCGCAATCCAAAACAATACTTGTCCGTGCACTTGGGCCGACTCTCGGCAGCTATGGGGTCGCTAACGTATTGAGCGATCCAATGCTTGAGTTGCACGCTTCTTCGGGTGCCACGATTGCGACGAACGACGACTGGCAGACCGGATCGCAGGCTTCACAAATCAGCAACAGTGGCTACGCCCCCAGTAACAGCAATGAACCTGCCCTGATTGCTACTCTGGCAGCGGGGTCCTACACCGCGATCGTGCGCGGTTACAACAATTCAACCGGTATCGGATTGGTCGAGGTGTATGAATTGGATACTTTATCAAGTCGTTTATCTAATATTTCGACCCGTGGACAGGTTGGCACGGACCAAAGTGTTGTCATTGCCGGCCTTATCATCGATGGGTCAACATCAAAGAAACTGATCATTCGCGCACTGGGTCCGTCCCTGGCCGCGCCGCCATTCTCGCTCTCGGGGACGTTATCTGATCCAGTCTTGGAACTGCATGACAGCTCCGGTAACCTGCTCGCTAGCAATGACGATTGGGGCATTGGGACCCAGGCAGCCGCTATCTCATCGAGTGGTTACTCGCCGCGGAACGCCAAGGAGTCGGCGATTATCGCGACTCTCCCAACTGGCAACTACACTGCGATTATTCGTGGGGTGAATAATAGCACCGGGCTCGCGCTGGTAGATGCATATGATCTTGATCCTTAGATTGAACGAAAACCGCGTCCTCGCGATCAAATGCTCTCCCTTTGAATCATTCGTAAATCCAATTAGGTTTAGGTTCCTCCAATGAAAAAATTCTCCCAATTATTGATTTCCGGGGCCTGTCTGTTTCTTGCCGGCACCGCGCTGGCGACAACGGTTATTCCGCCTTCATTCGATGAGCTCGTTTCCCGGGCCCAAATGATCTTTCAAGGCAGTGTGACTGATGTGCGCTCCGAATGGACGGGAGAAGGTGCGCAACGTCACATCATGAGTTACGTGACGCTGAAAGTAGAAGACGCGATCAAGGGCAATCCTGGTTCGACCGTCACTCTGCGTATGCTGGGCGGGACCGTCGGTGGTGAGACAATGGAAGTAGCCGATGCGCCCAAGTTCAAGGTTGGCGACCGAGACATTCTGTTTGTGGAGAACAACGGCACTCAGTTTGTCCCCCTCGTCGGCATCATGCATGGTCGCTTCCGTGTAGAGAAAGATACTACAGGCCAAGATGCCGTTTTTACCAATGAAGGTTCGCCGTTAAGCGATGTCACCCAGCTTGGTAAGAGTGAAAAAGCGGCCTCCGCCGGGCGTCCCATTTCCAAGCAGGAATTCCGGCAGGCAATTCAAGCCAAAGCGCAGCAACAAGTCGGGCAGCTTAAGCCCTAACGCCGTTAACGGGCCGCGCCTGCCACGCGCTTTTCAGTGTGATTAAGGAACTTCGTTCGAAGCGCGTTCGCGTTTTACCTGCTGCCTCACTTCGTTAGTCCGATCAATCGCAGCCTTTGCCCAATCGTGTTCGCTTGCTGGCCGCGGCGTCAATGTCGGCTGAGCTGCCGCCGGGGCATTTTTCTTTGCGGCCTCCGCCTTCTGCGCTGTCTGCTGATGCAAGAAGATCACGCCCGCAACGATCAATGCGATAATGACGAAGTAGCGCATTCTTTTTCATCAGCACAATATGGGCCAGTTCCTACCATTGCCCGAAGGGATGCCGAGTGATAAATAGTCATATGAACGCAATTTGGCGTTCCGTATTCTTGCTCTGGTTGCCGACGTGGCTTGCGATGACGGCGCATGCCCAAATTTATCAAGGCCGGCAGTTGGTACACGTTGACGCCTTGGCCAATGTCAGTGCAATCGTTCCGGGCGAACCGTTCCTTGTTGGCGTTCGCCTAAAAATGGAGCCGCACTGGCACACCTATTGGAAATATCCGGGCGACGCGGGAATTCCGACCGACATCAAGTGGCAATTGCCCGGAGGCTGGCGTGTCGGCGATATTCAATGGCCCATCCCACTGAAGCTCGAGGAACCAGGTGACATTCTGATTTACGGCTATCACGATGAGGTCCTTTTGATTCAACAGGTCACGCCCCCGAAGGACCTAACCGGCGCGAATGCGAATCTGTCGGCCAAAGTTAACTGGCTTGTGTGCGAGAAAATCTGCATTCCCGGCGATGGAACGGTAACGCTGTCGCTTCCAATTGCACCAGCCAATTCGCCCGCCAACATCGACCTGTTTGCACGGTTTCAAAAGCAGTTACCAAACTCGCCGGCTGCCGATTTTTCCGCTTCGTGGAAAGCCAATGCTGCAGGCTTGGTCTTGCACGTGAGTCACCCCGACCTGGGGAAATTTTCTTCCGTCGAATTCTTCCCGTCGCCGCCGGAAAATGTCGCTGTCGGTCATCCGCGTTTGGCGTCGCGTGATGGCAATGTCTCGACCTTTGATGTTCCGCTGGACAATGCGAACGGGAAATTCAAATCGCTTCCGGGTCTGCTTGTATTTGGAAGCTCCAACGGTGCGCCCGATCGCAGTGCCTGGGATATTTCAGTGGGACATGAAACCGCAGCGGCTAACGAGAAGTCGACGTTGAGTGAAATCGTTCGTTTCCTCATTTTCGGGTTTATCGGCGGTTTCATTCTTAATTTGATGCCGTGTGTCTTGCCGGTGATCTCGCTTAAGATTTTCGGCTTTATTCAGCAGGCGGGCCAGAGTCGGGCCCGCATCTTTCGCAGTGGTCTCGCCTTCATTGCGGGAATTTTCGTCTGGTTCCTTGGTCTGGCGCTTGTCCTTGTCATCATCAAGTGGGCCGGAGGTCAGCCAGTTTGGGCAGCACAATTTACCAACCCCTATTTCGTTCTCGCCATGAGCGCGGTTGTGCTGGTCTTTGCGCTGAACCTTTTCGGCGTTTTCGAGATTAACCTGCCACAATGGCTCAGTCGCCGCGCCGTCGCCGCCGAATCCGCTCATGGGGACGCGGGGTCGTTTTTCCAGGGAGTTTTTGCAACCGTTCTCGCGACGCCGTGCACTGCGCCATTTCTTGGCACCGCGCTTGGCTTCGCCTTCACGCAATCGGCTATCGTTATTCTGGCGATTTTTTCCTCAATCGCCCTCGGAATGAGTCTGCCCTACTTCTTGTTAAGCGCGCAGCCCGCCTGGCTCAAGTTCCTGCCGAAACCGGGCCCATGGATGTTACGCGTGAAACAGCTGATGGGTTTTCTGCTGATCGCAACGTTGATCTTTTTGCTTTCTGTGCTCGGAGCGCAACGCGGCGTCGCCGGCCTCATCTGGACATGCGCGTTCCTGCTCGTGCTTAGCTTGGTTTGTTGGTTGAAGGGCGTGTTCATGACGCCAGTTGCCTCCGCGCGAACCCGCGCCTCTGTCCTTCTGCTCATGCTCCTGCTCGTAATCGGGAGCGGTTACTATTTCATTTGGGAGAAATTCCAAACCGCATCAGCCGTGGGCCCGACAGCCTCTGCTGGCAGCGGCTGGGAAAAATTTACTCCGGAGCGCCTCGCCTCCGAACTGCAGCAGGGGCACCCAATTTTTATCGACTTCACCGCTGAATGGTGCATCACCTGCAAATTCAACGAATCGACCGTCCTCGAGACCGGCGCTGTGCGCGCCGCCTTTTCCGAGCATCAAATCGTAAAATTAAAAGCCGATTGGACGAACGGCGATCCGGCGATTACGAAATTATTAAAACAATTCGGCAGGCCAGGTGTCCCACTCTATGTGCTTTATCCGGGAGGCACGGCGCAACCGTATGTTTTCCCGGAATTGCTCACGAAAAATATCGTGCTAGAAAAATTGGAAACCGTTAACCGCAACATCGCGTCACAATAGATATGAAAACAGTTCTTCTTGCCTTGATTTCGCTCACAGCCACCACGCTTATCGCCGCCGATTCACCGCCGGTCGGAGCGGCTGCGCCGGATTTCAGCCTTCCCGATGCTGCGGGAAAAACGCACAGCCTTTCCGAATACAAGGGCAAATACGTGGTGCTGGAATGGTTTAATCCGGAATGCCCGTTTGTGAAAAAGCATTACGGCAGCGGCAACATGCAGAAATTGCAGAGCGAATACACCGGAAAAGGTGTGGTCTGGCTATCGATCGACTCCAATGCGCCAGGCTTGGAGGGTAACCTGACGGCGGAGCAAGCGCAGAAAGTGATAAAAGATTGGAATACCAGGCAAACCGCACTGCTGCTTGACTCTCAAGGCAAAGCCGGTCGCGCTTACAATGCACGCAACACGCCGCACATGTTTGTTATCAACCCGGAGGGCAAAATCGTTTATGAAGGCGCGATCGACAGCAAAGCGACGCCCAATCCGGCCGACATTCCGAGCTCGACCAATTACGTGAAAGCTGCACTCGATGAATCGATGAGCGGCAAAGCCGTCTCGAACTCCAATACCCGCCCCTACGGTTGCTCGGTTAAATACAAATAGCCGATCTGCGCTTTGTAATTGTAGCCGGGATCGATGATGCCGGCTGGGGAAGTTGCGTATGAAACGTATTTCTCAGGCTGTGCGTTTCCGGTCGATCAAGGCCCAGACTAAGGCCACAATCCACCCGACCAGGAACAGCGGTGTAAACAGCAGATCGATTAGCCAAATAGCGAAAAAGTGCGAGTGATTCCGATGGCAGGCGATGATCGCGGGCAGCATGTATAGCAAGGCGCAAATAGCGAACCAGTACGGCAGGATCCTATCCCGATCACTCGCATAAGTCCCCGTGCTGAATGCCCAAACATCCAATACTAAAACGAGACCGATGGGCGTGTAAGTTAGAAGTACCTTGGTGATGGGTTTCACTTTCGTCGTCGGTAGTCAGTCACATTGCGCCTGGCTGTGCTAAACGCCGAATATCCTCACGTTACGTGAGAGTGCAGGTAACGCTCAGCGACATCGCGAAAGATCTCGTAACGGTTGAGTTCGCATACGAGGCTTATCTCCGACGATGCGGCTACATGCGTGAGGGTGAGGGGGAAACCGATTTTCTTTAGCATGCGATTCGCCATCGGGTTGTCGGCTTTAGGCTCACAAATGATACGCTTCAGATTGAAGCGTTCGTAAAAGTCGAGCGCCGACAAACAAAAGAGGCGCGGGCCGTAGCCCTTACCGCGCAGATCGGAGCGCCACATGTGGAGGTGCATTCTACCGAAATCGCCCGCTACGATGTCTTTTAGCGAAGAATGTCCGATGGCTGTACCATCAATACACCATGCAAGCACAAAACTGGAATGGCGATCCGGCGGAGCGCCAATCATCGCAATGAGGTCGGCGCGCAGTTGGGTGGCCGACGGCACACGCTTGATATCGAGGCCCATACGCTCGGCGTCAGCTTTGGAAGGTTGCGTGAAGTAGGCGATAAAGCCATCCAGATCTTCAATCGCGAGCGGACGAATGCTAAACTCCGGGGGTCTAGCGTTACCAAAACCCATATGATTCAAGCTGGCAGGGCGGTATTCTTTAGTGTAAGTCGGTGGCTCGCTTTGCCAGGATGAACATTCTCTTGCAGACGAAAGAAGAAGTCGAGACACACTTTGGAAAAAAGGCGACCATGGCGCCCAATCTTCTCGGTATGGTCGGTCAGGGCGAAGAAGCGTTCGGTTTCCTGACCGGCGATATGAGTGAAGGATTCGATATCACGGTCGGGTTTTTTAACGGCAAAGCGCGCTACATCGCGTTCAAGAAACGCACTGGCACACCGTGGGGCGAAGGAGATTTGCGAACAGTGCTCAGCCAAATCGGGAAGTATTCAAACTGGTCGGTCAAACCGGCTTCGGAGTTCCTCGATTACGTGGAAAAACGAAAAAAAGGAGTCGTAAACGAGGCTACGGGCTGGCAGGTGCCAAGGCGTCGCTACGCCTTCGTCTTCATCCCCGATGTTCCACGCGAAATCGGGATCATGCCTGACAAGACGGCAATCGATCAAAAATTCCCGTTTTCCTAATCGGCGCTTACTTGGCGTCGATTTTATTTGTCCCGCTGAAACGCCATGCCGCGCGCAAAACCGCTGATGGTAACGCTCGCACGATCGTCATTACAATTTTGATCGCGATTCCCGGAACCGCCAAAGCCTTATCCCGCTCGATTGCGGACAATCCTGCGCGGGCCACTTCCTCCACTGAGACATGCACGGGACTACTTCTTATTTTTCGCATCTGCTGTTCGCGATCCGCAACCTGAGCAAACTCGGTGTGCACCGGCCCCGGACAAAGGGCGGTCACGGTAATTCCGAGCCCGCGTGTTTCGGCCCGAATGGCTTCGGAAAAACTGGTGACGTATGCCTTGGTCGCGGCGTAGACAGCGAGGTCCGGCAGTGGAAGGAAGCCAGCCGAAGAACTGACGTTCAAAATTGCGCCACGTTTCTGTGCGATCATGCGTGGAAGGACCGCGCGTGTTAAGGCCGTTAATGCCAACGCATTTACCTGGATTTGCTCGTTTACACGAGCCGGATCGGCGGTTGTAAACGAACCGTGGTCACCGAGTCCAGCGTTGTTGACCAGAAAATCGATCGGCTCGTTCGCGAGCCAGCCAGCGACTTGCACTGTTTGTTCAAGATTCGAAAGATCAACTTCGCGAATCTCAACCTGCAGCGCCTCATTTACTCGCAGTAATTCGCTTCGCAGTTTTTCGAGACGATTCCGCCTCCTGGCGACGAGAACTAGAAGTCTTGCCCGGCCCGCGAGTTGTCGTGCTAACTCGCGCCCGATCCCCGCTGAAGCGCCGGTAATGACTGCCGCACAGCCGTCGAGTTTCATCGTTTGTTTGTCATTGCCAGCGAGGTCGACCAGTTCCGCGGCGCGGTCTTAAAGCCTCTGCGGCGGGATCTTTCGGTCCGAGCCGGAATGGCGGATTCGCTCGAGATGACATGAATCTCGCGCTTACTTAACAAGCGCCAATGTCCGCGCGGCAAGTCGCCGAGCCGCAAGTTTCCCATGCGGATTCGCGATAACATTTTCGCGTGGAATCCAAAGCGCTCGAGCATCCGGCGGATCTGTCGATTAATCCCTTGCTCGAGGACAATGCGCAGATGTGTTGGCGAAGTTTGCTGCACGCGTTTGGCGCGGGCGCGTTTTCCATCCAGGACCACGCCGCGAAGTAATCGCTGTGCCAGGTCCAGATTGGCCGCGCGATCGAGCACCACTTCATATTCCTTTTCGATTTTGAAACGCGGATGCGTCAGACGTTGCGTAAGCTCCCCGTCATTCGTGAGGAGCAGTAATCCTTCACTCTGGGCATCAAGTCGGCCGACATATGCCAACGAGGAAAATTTGGACGGCAGGAGGTCGTAAACCGTGTCCGTGATGTGCGGGTCGCGCCGCGTACACACAAGACCACGCGGTTT
>Ga0209577_10001565_pt1 | contig 22601 bp, 27 predicted proteins | sample GraSoiAngelo_109_FD_185874 | JGI IMG/M metagenome (GOLD analysis project Ga0209577, IMG submission 185874) | Grasslands soil microbial communities from the Angelo Coastal Reserve, California, USA - 14_0903_12_20cm (SPAdes) (version 2) | ecosystem: Environmental > Terrestrial > Soil > Grasslands...
GTTCCCTCCGCGCCGCTTCGCGGCAACAACATCACGATCGTCGGGCACTCGAACCTGACGACGCCGAACGAGGTCAAGGCCCGCGCCTACGGAGAGCTCGTCAAGCACGCAATCGGAGGACGCCTGCGGGTCGCGCTCGACGTGTTTCCGCTCGACCGGATCGCGGATGCGTGGGGTGAACAGGCCGCCTTCCCGCATCGCAAGATCGTGATCCACGTGACCGGCAGCTGAACGGCGCTACTCGTGGCGCCCGGACCTTGAGCAGATTCGGGTTGTCGTTGCTCGCAGCGGTCCTGCTCGCAGGATGCTCGTCTGGCGGAACGAAACCGCTTTCGATCGGCGCAGCGCGAACGTTCCACATCGTGGACTTCTCGCCGACTCGCGCGCTCGCCGCAGGTAAGGCGGACCGTCTGTCGTTCACGATCGATCAGCCCTCTGGAGCCCCGTTGACCAAGTACCGCACGGGGGCCGGCCCGCACACGGGAGTCCACCTGATCATCGTGCGGAGCGACCTCGGCGCGATCATCCATCGCCACCCGCCGATCGGGGCCAATGGACGCTTCGTGCAGGACGTCACGTTCCCGACGCCCGGCCGCTATCGCGTGGTCATCGACCTGTATCCCGCTCTGTCCGGACCGCTTCGCAACTTCCAGCTCTTTCGCTGGCTCGATGTCGCGGGACCCCACACGCCGCGACCCCTGCCTCCCTTCAAGCCGGTAGTCACGGTGGACGGCTATCGCTTCGCGCTGAAGTCGATTCCACGGCTGCACGCAATCCAAAGCGCGCTCCTCGACTTCACCGTCAACGACCCGAGTGGCCAGCCGGCACGCTTCACGCCCTGGTACGGCGCGCTCGCCCACGCGATCTTCTTCCGCGCCGGGACGCTCGATTACTTCCACACGCACGTCTGCAGTCCAAGGGCGGTGGGCTGCGCCAGCGTGCTCGGCGGGAGCCGGGTCACCGGCAGCTCGGCCCAGCCTGGTCAACTGCACGTCGGAGTGCTCGTGCCCGTTTCGGGAACGTGGCGGCTGTTCTTGCAGTGTCGGGTCGGCGGTCACATCCTCACGGCCCCGTTCACGCTGCACGTCGGTAACTAAGCTCTGAACGTGGGCCGGCGCAGGATGGCTGCTTGGCTTCTCGCGATTCCCTTGATGGTCGCGGGAACGCAGGTCGCGCACGTCTTCGCCTACCGCTTGGTCTACCCCGTGGCGCGCGTGCGTCTGCACGAGCTCGTCGTGACCGGACACGGCTATATGGGGTTCTGGCCGTTGCTCCTCGGCTTGGCCGGCGGCGTCGAGCTCGCCGCGTTGGTCTCGATCGCGGTGGGAAGCTTCCGGCGTCGGAGCTACGTGCCGGCACCCCCCTGGGCGTTCGCAGTCATGCCGCCGCTCGCCTTCGTGTTCCAGGAATTCCTCGAGCGGTGGCTGGCCGGCGGCTCCTTTCCCTGGTGGATGGTCCTGCAGCCGACCTTCCGAATCGGGTTGTTGCTGCAGTTGCCGTTCGGACTCGTCGCGTACCTCGCCGCACGGCTGTTGCTTCGCGTGGCCGACGATGTCGGATCGATGCTTCGGCGCCTCGTCGAACGCACACCGCTGCCGGGCATCTCCCCGAACTGGTTTCCGTTCGAGCTCCATCCGGTTCGCGTCCCCGTACTCGCGGACGGACACGCAGGTCGCGGGCCGCCGTCGCTCGCGCCGGCGCGCCTCACCTAGACAGCAACGCCTGCGCAGACAGCCGCGCGCGCGTCGGCAATCGAAGACCGATCTCGCTCCTACGAAAGGAGAACGATCATGCGCATGTCACGCTCGTCTGTCTTCGCGCTTGTCGCACTCACTGCGCTCGTCGGGGCATCGACAGCGTCGGCACACGCGCGCGTCAGCCCAGCCGTCTCGCTTTCGAAGCAATTGCAGCTGTACAGCCTCGCCGTGCCGACGGAGAAGAGCGGCGTAACGACCTCGAAGGTCGTGTTGACGGTACCGACCGGATTCGGCATCGACTCGTTCGCGCTGACTCCCGGCTGGCATCGGGTCGTGCAACAAACCGGTTCGGGCGAGAGCGCCGTGATCACAAGGATCACGTGGACCGGAGGAAAGGTTCCGACCGGGGAGGATTCGCTCTTCCAGTTCCTCGCCCAGCCTGCGTCGAACGGGACGTACACGTTTCACGTCGAGCAAACGTATTCCGACGGTTCGATCGTCGACTGGTCGGGACCCGCATCGTCCGATTCGCCCGCGCCGTCGATCGAAGCGAAGAGCTCACTCGGCGGCGGCGGCATGTCGACCCTCGCGATCGTCGCACTCGTCGTCGCGGCCCTCGGGATCCTCCTCGGCGCAGTCGCGCTGATCTCGGGCGGCGGCAAGCGAGCGCTTGCATGAAACGAGGCGGGCGGGCCGTTCTCGCCTCGGCGGCCGTCGTCGTGGCGCTCGCTGCGCCCGGCGCCGCGTACGCACATGCGTATCTGGTGAAGACCATCCCAGCGGCGAGCGTCACGCTCAACAGACCTCCCCCGGCTGTTGCGTTGACCTTCGACGAGGCCGTCGAACCTCGCTTCGCGCTCATTTCGGTCACCGATGCCGCCGCCAAAAAGGAGACGACCGGGCCTATACGTCGCGCCCCCGGCAATCCCGAGACCCTCGTCGTTCCATTGCGCCCACAGCTCGCGGAAGGCTGGTATCTCGTCATCTGGCGCGCGATCTCCGTCGACGGACATCCCGTACACGGCGCATTCACCTTCGCGGTCGGACCAAATCCCGGGCCGGCGCCGCAGTTCGTGATTCCGAAGATCTCGGCGACGGCGACGGCCCCGCGACTGCTCGTCACGCGTTGGCTCGTGTTCCTCACCCTGATGAGCGCAATCGGCCTCTTCGTGTTGCGAATCGTGATTGCGCGGCCGGTGGTCAGACTCGTCTCGGGGACGACGTTACGCGTCGTCTCGATCGCCTTCGTCATTGCGGCTTTACTCGGGCTGCTGGCGATCCCGATCTACCTCGACGTTGCCACCGCCGTCGACTCGTTCCGGTCGGTCTTCGCGGTCGGCTCTCTCGTGCCGCTCTTTCGCGTCACAGCGTTCGGCCGTGGTTACGTCGACATGGAGCTCTGCTTCGGGCTCTTCTGCCTGGCGGCATTCGTTGCGCTCTGGGTCGACCGGCCGGGCCGCGAACACCGTTCGATCGCCGAGCTGATCGCCACGCTCGGAGCTCTGCTCGCCGCCGCGGCGGTGCTGATCATTCCCGGGCTGTCGGGCCACGCGGGCCAGACCTCGCCGCGAGGTCTCGCGCTGGTCTTCGACTGGCTGCATCTGTCTGCAGGCTCACTCTGGCTCGGGGGCCTGATCGGCCTGCTCGTCCTCGCGTGGAGCCTGCCCGCGGTGAGTCGGGTCGCGGGGTTGATCGTCTGCGTTCCGCGCTTCTCGAACGTCGCCTTCGTCTCGGTACTCCTCCTGCTCGGATCCGGGACCGGGGCCACGATCCTGCACATGCCGATCCTGGCCGCGCTGTGGCAGACGTCGTACGGCAAGACGATCCTCGTGAAGATCGGCATCCTCGTCGCGGCGATGGTGCTCGGCGCCGTCAACCTCCTGCGAACAAAGCCCGGGCTCGTCACGGCGCGCGACAATCCGGCGAGCGGACGCTGGGCTGCCGTGCTTCTACGTCGCGCGATCAGCATCGAGACCGTCCTGCTCGCCGGTGCGGTCTTCGCCGCCGCCCTGCTGACGAGTCTCGCGCCTCCTCCCCCTGCCTTCGCGAAAACGGCAGCCGCGGTCGCCCACGTCGGGCCCGGCCGCGTCGCCGCGACGGTCCTGAAGAACGGTTACACGCTTCGTGTTCTGGTGAACCCGAACCGCGCCGTGATGCCGAACTCCTTCGCGCTCGAGCTCACCAAGAACGGCAACGCCGTGCGCGGCGCGAACGTCACGCTTTCCTTCGCGATGCTCGACATGCAGATGGCGAATCAGGAATTCCAGCTCGCCGAGACGAAGCCCGGTTTGTACACGCGTGCGGCGCCTGCACTCGTCATGGTGGGACACTGGGGCCTCACGTTCGATGTCACGCCGAGAAACGGCGCACCGTTCGTCGCCACCGTCGTCGATCACGCCACCGGATGAACAAGACCTCGATCCGCCTCGCCGCTGCGTTCGTGGCCCTTGCCGCCGGGGTCGCCGCCGTTCTCGTCGCGGTCCTCCTCCTGCACACCGTGTTGGCTTGACGTGAGACTCATGGCCACAGCGTTGCTCGTCGCGACGATCGGCGCGTGGGCACCGCCGTTTGCTGCTGCAGACGGCGATCCGGCGAGCGATTACCTGCTCGGCCAGAGCGTCTTCCTTCCGTTCGACGCGAAGATTCCAGCGGCGAAGGCACGGCAGCTGACGCAACTGGTCGCGAACGCGAATCGGAGCGGCTTACGCATCAGGGTTGCCGTGATCGCGACGCGCTACGACCTCGGCTCCGTCACTGCCCTCTACCTCAAACCACAGAAGTACGCGGAATTCCTCGGCGCTGAGATCTTCTTCGCCTACCGGGGACCGCTCTTGGTGGTCATGGCGAACGGATATGGATACGCGAAGGGCGGCAAACCGGTCGCCCGCCGCGCACTCGGGGGGCTCGCCGCACCCGGGCCGCAAGCCACTGCACTCGTCTCGGCTGCGACCACAGCGGTTCAGCGTCTCGCGGCGGCGAACGGGATCCACATCGCTCTGCCACATTCCTTCGGGCACAGTCAGACGACGCACGATCGTGTGATCATCATCGCGATCGCGCTGACCGCGATCGCGCTCGTCGGCGCGTGGATGTTCGTCCGCCGCCTGCGGCGACCGCGCCCGACGTGACGGGCGCCTACGCTCTCTTCGGCGACGGCGGGCCGATTCCGATCTGGCGGCTCGGGGACACGTGGCGCCCGTCGCTCGGCGTCATCATCCCGGCCGCGGTTCTCGTCGCGCTGTTCGCGCAGGCATTCGTTCGTCTGCGGTTGCGAGGTCGTATCGATCACACCGGGTGGGATCGGCCGCTTCTGTTTCTGCTCGCGGTGTCGATCGGGACGCTTGCACTCGTCTCTCCTCTCGACGCCGCGGGCGACCAGTACCTGCTTTCCGCGCACATGCTCCAGCACGTGACGATCGGCGACGCCGCTCCCGCGATCGCGCTCGTCGCATTGCGCGGGCCGCTGCTCTTCTTCCTCCTGCCGCCGGCCGTGCTGGCGCCGCTGGCTCGCGTGCGTGCGCTACGGATCGTTCTCGCGCAACTCGTGCGTCCACGCGTGGCGCTCGTCCTGTGGGGGATCGTGATCGGCTGCTGGCACGTCCCCAGGCTCTACGACTACACGCTGACGCATCGCACCGTCCACGATCTCGAACATCTCTGCTTCGTTACGGCCGGTGTGCTTGTCTGGACGCAGATCGTCGATCCCGCACGTCGCCGCGAGCTCACCGTTCCACAGCGGTTTGCGTACGCCGCCGCGCTCTTTGCGGCAGGCCAGGTGCTGTCGTACGTCCTCATCTTCAGCTTCCATTCGCTTTACCCGGCGTACGCCGCGCAGAACGATCGTCTCTTCGGCTGGTCGCCGGTTTTCGACCAGCAACTCGCCGGCCTCACCATGATGGTCGAGCAGATCCTGACGCTGGGGACCGCGTGCGTGCTCTTGCTCCGCCCTTACTTGCGGAACCGTCTGCAGCACGTCGCCGCGCCGCGCTAGACGGCCATAAGATCGTCGACGTGATTGCCGGCGACGAGCTGCGCGACGTGATGCGGAGGTTTCCCGCGCCCGTCGCCGTCGTCACCGCGCGTGCGGATGACGAGCGCTATGGATTCACCGCCGGGTCGGTCGTCTCGCTCTCGCTCGAGCCGCCGCTCGTCGGTGTCTCCGTGGGACGCGATTCGTCGTCGCACGAACCGATGCGACGAGCCCGAGGATTCACGATCAGCCTGCTATCCGAGCACCAGATGGACGTCGCGCAGCACTTCGCGCGCAGCGGCATCCCGCCCGTCGTCCTCTGGGAAGGAACGAACGTCCGGGAGGGCGCGCGCGGCCCCCTCGTCGAAGGCGCGCTCGCGTGGCTCGAATGCGACACGTGGGCCGAATACGACGCTGGCGATCACACGCTCTTCGTCGGCAAGGTCGTCTCTCTGGAGCTCGGCAAGCTCGCGCGCGGTCTCGTCTACCGCGACTCGACGTACCACGTCGCTTGATCGGGGCGGTCGTTTTCGACCTCGACGGGGTCATCCTCGACACGGAAGAGTTGTGGGACGAGGTGCGTGAAGGGCTGGCGCGCGAGCGGGGCGGCCGGTGGAGCGAACGCGCGCAGACGGACATGATGGGAATGAGCTCGCTCGAGTGGTCGCAGTACATGCACGACGTCGTCGGCCTGACCGACCGGCCGGAGGAGATCAACCGCGAAGTCGTCCAGCGGATGCTCGACTCATATGCGCATCGTCTACCGCTGATCCGCGGAGCCGTCGAGGCGGTTCGCCGGCTCGCCGCACGCTGGCCGCTCGGGCTTGCGTCGTCGTCGAACCGAGAGCTGATCGACCGTGCGCTCGACGTCTCCGGTCTCGCATCGCTCTTCCGCGCAACGGTTTCCTCCGAGGAGGTCGCACGCGGAAAGCCCGCGCCGGACGTCTACTTCGAGGCGGCCCGGCGGCTGGACGTCAAGCCGCGCCGGTGCGCCGCGATCGAGGACTCCGCGAACGGGATTCGCTCGGCTCATGCGGCGGGAATGCGCGTCATCGCGATTCCGAACGCAGCGTTTCCTCCGCCCGCGGACGTGCTCGAGCTTGCGCACGCCGTCTTGCGCTCGGTCAGCGGACTTACCCCCGACGCCGTCGAACCAGGTTCATCCCGTCCCGAACAGTGAGAAGAACGTTCTCGACGCGTGGGTCCTCGCGGATGCGTTCGTTCAGCGCGTGGATCGCCTGCACCGTCTCTCGCGCCGTGGAAGGCTCGACCACATCCCCATTCGAGAGCGCGTTGTCCACGATCATGATCCCCTCGTCTGCAAGCAGCGCCAGCGTCGCCTCGTAGTAATTGACGTAGTTCGTCTTGTCCGCGTCGATGAAGACCAGCTCGAAGGGTCCGTCGAGGTCGGCGATCGTGTCGAGCGCCGGACCCAGCCGGTAGTCGATCCGATCGAGAACTCCGGCCTCCTCCGCGTACCGGCGGGCGATCGCGTTCGTCTCCTCGTCCACGTCGCAGGTGATCACGCGGCCGCCGGGTGGAAGCGCGAGCGCCATCGAGATCGAGGAGTAGCCGGTGAACGTCCCGAGCTCCAAGACACGTCGCGCACGCCCCAGCCGCACGAGCTCGGCGAGGAAGTGGCCTTCCAGCTGGCCGACCATCATCTGCGGCGCCGTGGTCTTCGCGCGCGTTTCCTCGGCGAGCCGCTCGAAGAGATCGGTCGGTGGCGTCGAGTACTGCTCGGCATACGTCTCGACGGACGGCTCGACGATCATTCGACCCGTCCGACTAGCACACACCCGTTGTGCCCGCCGAGGCCCATCGCATTCGACAGGGCGACGTCGACCTTCGCCTCACGCGCTTCGTTCGGGACGTAGTCGAGGTCACATTCGGGATCAGGGTGCTCGTAGTTGATCGTCGGTGGGATCACTCTCTCGTGGATCGCGAGCACGCACATCATCGCCTCGATCGCGCCCGCCGCGCCGAAGCAATGTCCCATCATCGACTTCGTGGACGAGACCGCAAGGCGATGTGCGTGGTCGCCGAAGACCGCTTTGATCGCCCTCGTTTCTGCGAGGTCGCCGAGCGGCGTCGAGGTGCCGTGCGCGTTGATGTAACCGACGCGTTCCGGCTCCACCTTGGCGCGCCGCAACGCCGCGCGCATCATCTCCGCGACGCCGGTCGCCTCAGGCTCGGGCTGCGCCATGTGATGCGCGTCGTTGGATGCGCCGTAACCGAGCACCTCGGCGTAGATCGTCGCGCCGCGCGCACGGGCGGATTCGAGTTCCTCGAGCATGAGCACGCATGCACCCTCCCCCATGACGAAGCCGGCGCGCGTCGCATCGAAGGGACGCGAGGCATGCGGCGGATGCTCCTCCTCGACCGCAAGCCCGCGCATCGCCGTGAAGCCGGCGAGGATCAGCGGATGCATGCACGACTCCGCGCCGCCTGCGAGCACGGCATCCGCGTCGCCGCGCCTGACCAGCTCCGCTCCTTCTCCGACGGCGTGCGAGCCGGTCGCGCACGCCGAAACGGGTGCGTAGTTCGGGCCTTTGATGCCGAGCGAGATCGCAAGCTGTCCACTCGCGGCGTCGACGAGCACGCTCGGGATGAAAGTCGGCGAGACGCGTGACGCGCCGCGCTCCCGCATCACCTCTTCCTGCGCGATGATGCCGCCGAAGCCACCGATCGCCGTTCCGAAGACGATGCCGACCCGCATCGGGTCGAACCCCTTGAGTCCCGCGTCCGCGATCGCCTCCTTCGCCGCGCCGAGCGAGAGCAGGACGTTGCGCTCGAGCTTGCGGACTTCCTTGGGAGACGCGACGGACGTGGCGTCGAAGTCCTTCACTTCCGCCGCGACGCGAACCGAGAACTCGCTCGCGTCGAAGGAGCGGATCCAGTCGATGCCGCTCTCGCCCGCCACCGCTGCACGCCAGGTCGAGCGTGCGTCGTTGCCCAGAGGGGTAACGGCCCCGAGCCCGGTCACGGCGACGCGTCGCATCGCGACAGGTTACGAAACGGGTTGATACGGGCAAGAGGTTGTCGATTTCCCCGCATGGGCCTGGTCCTCGCCCTTCAGCAAGAACGGAGGCGCGACATGTCCACGATCAGCCCGTTGCGATCGGAGCAGCCACGACTCGTGTTCTTCCATTCGAAGGCATCCGGCCCGTGCCGCCGCGTCGAGGGTTTCCTGGCCCAGGTGCTGCAGCGGCGGCGTAACCACGGCACGTTCAAGCTGGTCCCGGTCGCCCAGGAGGATCGACCCGACCTGCTGGAGCGCTTCGCGGTCGGCTCGGTGCCGACGCTCGTCGTGGTCGAGGGCAATGCGGTCCGCGCGCGGCTCGAGCGGCCGCGAGGCTGCAGGGAGATCGAGGGCTTCCTCGCCCCCTGGCTGAACTAGACCGTCACGCCTTCTTCGCGCAACGACAGCTCGACGAACTTGTCCCAGTTGGACGCGATCAGATCGGCCATCGCCTTCTCGTCGGCAATGATCTCCTTCGCCGCGGTCGCAGTCTCCTCGTCGCCAGCCTTCTCGGCGATGCGGCGCAACAACTCGTAGCTCGCGATCTCCATGTGCTCCGTCGCGTAGCCGTCGCGCGCGTTTCGGCCGGCCTTCTCGCCGCGAACCAGGTCGAGCGGCATCTTCGCGAGCGCCTGCAGCATCCCGCCGACCTGCTTCACGCCCGACGGCGTCGCATCGTGCGCGTCGAGGCGTGCCTTCATGCGGTCGGAGTGTCCTTCCGTCTGCATCTTGTGGTGCTCCAGCGCGTCGAGGATCTCGGGATCGTCGGTCGTGGAGATCATCCCGTCGAGCATGCGGAGAACGTTTTGCTCCATCGCATACGCCTCGTCGATGTGCTTGACCAGTTGCGCTTTCAACTGACTCACGTTGTCCAACCTCCTCATCCGAAACTGCCCGTATTCCACGCCGGCGACCGTCGCGTGACCGAAGTACCCGCCGTCTTGCGGTTCGAGCCGGTCAACGAGGGCGTTGAACGGGGCTTTGTAGTGGAGCTCGAGGCCCCGCACCTCGAACGGCATGCCCGGTAGACGCGTGAACTCGGTTGTTCCGCGCGTCCCTCGGATCCGCTTCACGCAGCCGGGCAGCGGCGGGAGCGCACCGCCGACCCGCTCGACTTGCCAGACCCCGTCGAGGTTGCTCACGGGCTGTAGGTTCCACCCGATGCCCGGGCCAAACGTCCCCTTCCCGCCGATGGAAGCGCAACTCGTCAAAGAGCTTCCTGCCGGCGACGGCTGGCAATTCGAGCCGAAGTGGGACGGCTTTCGCGGCGTGCTGGAGAACGACGGCGGCGAGCTCGCGCTCTGGTCGCGAAACGGACGGCCCCTGCTCCGTTACTTCCCGGAACTTCGCCCGCTCGGCGAGCTGCTTCCGCAACATTCGGCGCTCGACGGCGAGATCGTGATCGCGCGCAACGGCGTGCTCGACTTCGATTCGATGCAGATGCGCCTGCATCCCGCGGAATCCCGCGTTCGCAAACTCTCTGCGGAGATCCCGGCCGAATTCGTCGTCTTCGACGTGTTGCTCTGGGACTCGGAGCCGGTTCACCAGGAGCCGCTCGAGGATCGCCGCGTGGAGCTGGAGAAGGTCGGGAACGGCTTCCGCCTGTCGCCGACCACGACCGACGCTGCGCGCGCGCAAGGATGGCTCGACTCGTTCGAGGCGGCGGGACTCGACGGCGTGATCGCGAAGCGGCTCGGACTGCCGTACCTGCCCGGTTCGCGGGAAGCGGTGTTGAAGGTGAAGCCGTACAAGACGGCGGATTGCGTGATCGTCGGCGTGCGCTGGAAGGAGAAGCCGGAGCGCATCGCGACGCTCCTCCTCGGGCTCTACGACGACGCCGGGAAGATGGACTACGTGGGTTCCGCAGCGGTAGCCGCGAGCCGGCACGCGGACATCTTCCAGCGCGTCAAGCCACTCTTGAAAGACGCGCCCGACCGCGGCTTCTCCGAGCCGAACCGATGGGGCACGGGCGAACTGGAGGAATCCGCTGTTCGGCCGGAGCTCGTCGCCGAAGTCCGTTTCGACAAAGTTCAGGGCTCGCGTTTCCGGCACGGCACGCGCTTCCTCCGCTTCCGCGACGACAAGGAACCCGCGCAGTGCACGTGGCACGAGGTTCGGCCGCCGCGCAATCCGAACGACCCGACATTCGAATCGCTGCTCGTTGCGAGCTGAGCTAGAGCTGCTGCGAAACGATCAATTCGATGCGGCGCGCAAACGTGCGATCTCTGCGTCCCGTTCCGCGAGCTCGCGCTGCAGCTTCTCGACCGCCGCTCGCAGCGTCTCCGTCACGGAGACGAGCTCGAGGTACGCGCGCTGCCGTTCCTTCAGCAACGCTTCGACCGTGACGAGCCGGTCTGCAGCATCTGACGGCGTTCCGTTCGAGATGACCTCGAGCCGAGGCTCCGGCTCGGGTTGTCCGACCGGCGCCGGCCTGGTTCCCACACCCGCGATGTCGGTTGCCTGTTCGGCGATCGCATGCGCGAGCGTCAGCCACGTGATCGCGCCGGAGTTGACGAGGATGTCTCCGATCTTTCGACCGCTGTGGCGCTGCTCGGCCAGCGCGGCCTCGAGCTGGTCAGGCGTGATCGACCCGTTGTCGACGAGGACTGTACCGACCGGACGCCACCGGACCGCAGGTTCCATGACGGCTTTATCGGCACGGGCGCGGCCGGCGCTTAGCGTCGCTCCAATCCGAGCTTCTCGTAGCGTGGGAGCAGGGAAGCCTTGCGCCGCCACATGCCCGCCGTGAGATCGCCGACCTCGCCGATCCGCTCCCGCATCGTCTCGATCGTGAAGTCCGCCGGATCGACCGCGGCGACCTCGTCCCACCGCAGAGGCGCCGAGACGCGGGCCTCGGAAGTCGGCCGCACCGAGTAGGCGCATGCGATCGTGCGGTCGCGCGCGTTCTGACCGAAGTCGACGAACACGCCGCGGCGCTCCGCGACACGCCACGTCGTCGTTGCCACGTCTTGATCGTCGACGCGGCGCTCGACCTCTTCCGCGATGCGTTTCGCGAAGCGGCGCACATCGGGGAACCGCAGTTCGCTCTTGATCGGCACGAGGATGTGCAGGCCGGTTGCTCCGGACGTCTTCGGAAACGACGCGAGACCGAGCTCGTCGAGAACCTCGTGCACGACGCCGGCGATCGTGCGCACGTGGTGCCATTGTCCGTCTGTCGTCGGATCGAGGTCGATGAGCATGTAGTCGGGCCGCTCGATGTCCTCGACACGCGAATGCCACGTGTGCAGCTCGATGCATCCGAGGTTGATGACCCACGCCAGTGCAGCCGCATTGTCGACGACCGCGAACACGGTCGAGTGCCCGCTCGGGAACTGCACGAACTGTTCCTCGACGTAATCCGGATGCTTCGGCACGCGCTTCTGATGGAAGAACTCTCCGTTGACCCCGTTGGGGTAGCGCACCATGTGGAACGGCCGCCGCCGGATGTGTGGGAGCGCACACTCGGCAACGTCCACGTAGTAGCGAACGAGGTCGCCCTTCGTGAGACCGCGCGCCGGAAAGAACAGCTTCTCCGGATTCGAGATCGGTACATCGTGACGGCCGATGCGCATCTACCGCACGTGTGCGCGCAAGACGTCGCGAGGAGACGAGCAGCCGAGCAGCGCCAGACCGAGCTCGAGCTCGGCGCGCAGCAACTCGAGCACGTGCCGTACGCCTGCCTCTCCATCCACCGCGAGCGCCCACAGCATGGCGCGCCCGACGAGCACCGCGCGCGCGCCGAGCGCGAGCGCCTTGAGGACGTCGGTACCCCGGCGAACACCGCCGTCGAGCAGGACTTCGGCGCGACCATCGACGGCCTCGGCAACCTCGGCGAGGACTTCGATCGACGCGGGAACACCGTCGAGTTGCCGCCCACCGTGATTCGACACGACGATTGCGGCGGCACCGTGCTCGCACGCGAGTCGCGCATCCTCTGCGGTGAGGATGCCCTTGACGACGACCGGCACTCCGTAGCCGCTGAGCCATTCGAGGTCACGCCAGCTGAGTGACGTGTCGAACGCGCGGGCGAAGATGTCACTGATAGGCGTGATGCCTTCCGGAATCTTGAAGTCGACACGGATGTCACGCTCCCTGCGTCCCAAGAACGGCGTGTCGACCGTGAGCACGAGAGCGGAGTAGCCGTGTGCACACGCTTCCTCGACGAGATCGAGTGTCACCGCGCGATCGGCAAAGACGTAGACCTGAAACCAACGCACGCAGCCGGGAGCCGCTTCGGCAATCTCGACCGGACGCGCCGTTGCGGCGCTCGAGACGCACAGGATCGTCCCCGCTGCAGCGGCGGCACGAGCGGTCGCGAGCTCGCCGTCGGGATGTGCCATCCGCTGCATCGCGAGCGGTGCGATCAGAACCGGGAGCGAGATTTCGTTTCCGAGCACCGTCGTCTTTGTCGCGACCGAGCCGAGGTCTACGAGGACGCGCGGCCTGAGCTTCAGCCGCTCGAAGGCCGCGACGTTTTCTCGAAGGGTGACCTCGTCGCCTGCTCCGCCCGCGAAGTAGGCCAGCGCGTTCGCGTCGAGCTTCTCCTCCGCAAGACGCTCGTAGTCCCAGACGTTGACCGGCGTCGGCACCCCGCGACCCTACTGCCTCGAAAAAGACGAAACCCGCCTCCGTTGCCGCAGACGGGTTTCAAAGTGCCGGGGGTCTGAGGGGGGAGCCGGCAGTCAGATTGTTCGTGACGCGGGCGACGTAGTCCTCCCCCCGAAGGGTGAAAGTGGATCGACGTGCGAAACGGAGAAGGAGGGATTCGAACCCTCGATGGAGGCATTCACCCCCATAACGCCTTAGCAGGGCGCCGCCTTCAGCCACTCGGCCACTTCTCCGCGGAGGAGCCAGGATACCCGACCTACGAGAAGGGACAGACCCGGCGGGTCTGGGTCTGTCCCTTTCGACGGAGAGGGCGGGATTTGAACCCGCGACGCACCTTGCAGCACGTACGCGATTTCCAGTCGCGCTCCTTAGACCACTCGGACACCTCTCCTTAGCCGCCGAATGCTTCGCATTTTCGGCGGGGTCAGGTTAGATCTTCGCTTCCCTGGTGTGTCGAAGCGGAGGGGGAGGGATTTGAACCCTCGTCGGACCCAAGAGCCCGAAACGGTTTTCGAGACCGCCGCATTCGACCGCTCTGCCACCCCTCCAGGGGCACACAGGGTAGCTACGAGGCCGTGACCTTGAGATCCATCCCGGCCTGCTTGTGGCCGGGGACCGTGCAGTACAGCTCGATTTTCCCGGCCTTGAGGGTTGTCGACAGCATTGCCGTCTTGCCGGGGGAGATCAGCGGCGTCTTCAGTCCGCCCACGATCGCGAGATCGTGCGGAATCTTGCCGACGTTCTTCACGTCGAACGTCACGGATCCCGCCTTCAGCGTCTTTGTCCCGAGCGTGATTTTGAACTCGGTCTCGGTGACCTGAATGGTCTGCGGCTTCGGGGCCGGTTTGGCCCTCGTGGTGGTCTCAGGCGTCGTCGTGGTCGATTGGACAAGCGTCGCCGGCGGAGACGCCTTCGTTGTCGTCCCGGCGGTCGTCGGCTGCGCTTGACTGAACGTCTGCGCGGCGCGCTCGCTCTTTTTTGTCTCCTTCGGCTCGGCGCCGAAGACCTCGACGGCCGTGAGCATGCCGAAGAAGAACACGAACGTCACGACGATGAACGCCGGCAGGCCTCGCCCGGGGAACTGCACGCGAAAGCGCGGGAACAAGAGGGACGAGGCGAGCGCGAACGCGATGAAGCATGCGGCGACGACAGCGAGCCCGATCTCGTGGCCCGAGGAGAGAGCGAGCGGCAGCACGCGCGAAAGTCAACCACAGCCGGTGCTCAGGACGCGGCGAGCAGCCGGCGCTCTTCGCGGCGGCGATATGCGCGCACGCCGAGAAACGCCAGCACCGCGAGCACGACCAGCGGACTCAGCACGATCAGCGCGGCCAACGCGATCGCTCCGGCACCGGCGAGGAACCCGACCGCAGCGTGCGTCGAGCGGCCGAGGAAGCTGCGGTGGTGCTTCACGAGGGCGGCCTTCTCGGTCGTGAGCGCGAGCTCGATGCGCGAAAGTGCGGCGGCGCGCAGCGTCGACCTGTTCGAGACCGTCACGTTCGCGAGGCTCCTTTTCGCCGTGTCGAGCTGGAACTCGAGCCGCAGGCGCTCGTCGGTTGACAGCGAATGTCGCAGCGCGTCCTCGATTCGGGCGATCTGGATCTTCAGGTGCAGGATCCTCTGCCGCTGCGCGTTCACGACTGCGTTGAGATCCGTGATCGACACGTGCTGGTCGAGCACTGTTCCGAGCGCGGACAGCCGGATCATCGCCGCCTGAACGTGTGAGACGGGAACACGCAGGACGAGATCTGCCTCGCCGGGCGCGCCCGAAGTCGTCGCCTGCTCGACCGACGCTACGTAGCCGCCGAGCGACTGGGTGATCCGCATCGCCTCGGCCGTGTCGCGCCCGAGGGAGTCGAAATTCTTGACCCGTACGCGCAGAGAGCCCTGGTAATCCTGGTAGCGGCTTCGATTCGGCGCCGGGACAGTCGCGGGAAGCATCTCGACTCGACCGAAGACACCCTTCCCGGGCTGCTTGCGGGTAACAGCGTGTTGCTCGACGTTCCCGGCCCCGCTGTGCGCCGCAAGACTTTCGGAATGCCGAGGCTGCGAAGAGACAACGACACCGCTTACAACGGCCGCAGCGACCACGGCGAGCCCGCACACGGGCGCAAGCGCGAGCACCATGCGCCGGGAGACTCGCGGCAACCGAAACGCGCGCCCCGGGTCCGGCTCGCCGAGCGCGCGCACATGCTCGTGCAAGGTCGCCGATGCTTCGCTCGGAACGGCGCGCAACTGGCGAATGAGCTCGGCGAACTCGCGCTCGAAGTCGACGGTTTCAGTTGGGGGCATCGCTGATCATCTCCTCGAGTCGCCGTAGCGCGCGGCTGAGCCGCGTCGAACAGGCGGTTTGGCTGATTCCCAACAAGCGTGCGGTCGTCGGTCCGTCGAGGTCGAGCAGGACACGGAGCGCAACAACTTCACGCTCCGCCGGCGACAGCACCGGCAGCGCCGACGCGAGCAGACCTTCGCCGAACGCAGGCTCTTCGATCGTCGGGATGTCGCGAACATAACGTCGTTCCCGCCGCCGGCGCCGCTCCTCCGCACGGAAGTGATCGAGCGCGACGCCGCGCGCGATCCGACAGAGCCACGCGCGTGGTGTCCCACGCCGGGGATCGAATCGACGCCACACACGAAACGCCTTCTCGAACGTCGCACCCGTCAGGTCCTCCGCGACGCTCGCATCTCCGGTCATGAACAGGAGGTAGCGATGGACGGCGTCGAGCTCCGATTCCGCCACGGAGGCGAAGCTCGGGCGCGCAGCGGTAAATCCCGGCAAGGACGTCGAGACCGCGTTCACAGCCTTCATACGGCGCCGGCCCCGCCTGCTGTCACATGCGGATTCTCGTCAGATCAGCAGGGACCCGACGCCGGCGCGCCGCCGCTCGGTCCGACGACATGCATTACGCCGCCCGTTTCGACGCCGGTCTGCAAGCAGTACGACGTCCCATCCGCGCGGACCAACTGGACGCGGAACGAGGCCGGAAGAACCGCGCCCGCATAGGTCCCATGCTCGCCGACGTAGGCGCCGAGGAAGATGCCGGCGCCGATGAAGTTCCCGTCGGCCGCGATCCGCGCGGCGGCCGTCTCCATTCGCTTCGCGTTCGCGGAGGTCGGTCCGTTCTTCCGGGCATCCATCGCCCACAGCGCGCCGACGAGCGCACCGAGCACAAGGACGAGCGCGATGATCGCCGACCCTCGTTTACCGATCTTCTTCAATCTCATCTCCCCTGATCTCCTCCCCACGCTGACCTAGCGCGGCCGCAGAACGACTCCTTCATCACTCACGACTTTCGCGTTCGGGAACCTGCCGCGCCTCCCCCGTCCGAGGGAGTGAGCGTCGTTTCACTCGTTCGGGGGATTAGTTTCGCGCGCTACGTATCCCTCTCTCGTTTGACCGGCGCACGCACGGGAAGAGAGCGCTGTGAGTTAGGAGGTGGATGACATGCCAGGCAAGCGCGCAAGCGTGAAAAACGAAAAGCAGTACGAGAAGCTCAAGAAAAAGGGAATGTCCAAGGAGCGCGCGGCCCGGATCTCGAACTCGCCGGGCGCCTCGAGCCGCGGCGGCAAGAAGTCCGGCTCGGGCTCGTCACGGTCGAGTTCCAAGCAGGGCGGCACCACCGCCCAGAAGAAGGCCGCCGGGCGCAAGGGCGGCCGGGCCGCAGCACGCAAGAGCTAATCGCTTCGCATCGCCGGTCGGGCGGGGCCTCGGCTCCGCCCGTACGTTCTAGCGTGACGCAGTGAACGGTTCGAGGATGTGGCTGAAGTCCCAGGGATTCTGCGCGATCCCCGAGCAGCTGTTCGAATCGGTCGTTCCCGGACAGCCGCCGTTGTCACGCTGAATCGCCCAGATGGACAGCGTGTTGATGCCGACGGACCTGGCGAAGTCGTAGAGTCGCTGCGCATCCGTGAGATATGTGACCTCGGTCTTCTTCGGATAGTCGTCGATGCCGGGGAGAATCGTGTTTCCTTCCATCGCCCAGATCTCGGCGTCGGTCTTCGACGGATACAACGTCTTGAGCTGTGAGAAGAGACCCTGCGCGGCACTGATCGCCGCGGCGCCCATGTCGGTCGTAACGCGGTCGTAATAGTCGAAGGTCATGATGTTCACGACGTCGACACGAGCCCCGTTGGCGATCGCGTTCTGCAGAATGGCGATCCCCGTCGACTCGAGCCCCTGCGGAGTCGTCGGAAGCGTGTAGCTGATCTGCAGCGTCCGTCCCTGCGCCGCAGCCCAGTCCTCGACCAGCTTGACCGCCTTGTTGCGTCGATCGATGCCGTCCGTTCGGTTCAGCGATCTCCCCTCGACGTCCATGTCGAGTCGTTTCACGTCGTACGTCGTGATCACCGACTCGTACGCCGATGCGATCGCGTTGACGTCCGTGCATGAGTCGGCGATCTCGGTCCCGCCCTGGTCTGCGCTCCAGCCGCCGAAGGACGGGAAGACGTCGCCGCCAATCGTGCGCAGAGGAGCGATGTCGGAGAGGTACCGGCCAGCCGCGACTGTGTCGGTCTTCGAGCCGTTCCACGCGAGCGTGCAGGAACTCTTCCCCAGCGTCTCGAGGAAAGCGAGCGTGAAGTAGCGCGCGCCCGAGGCCTGGGCGGTCGTCGTGATGCTGTCCGTCGTCCAGGTCTCGAAGTAGGGCGCGTAGATGTGCGAGGGCAAGCTCGGCGCGGAAGCGCCGCTCGCGGAGCCGGCGACCACGAGCGTCGAAGCGACGAGGCCGAGTAACGAGAGGAGGCGCCCCGTCACCCCGCGGAGGCTCTCAGACAGCCGCCCCTAAAGCAAGACGCGCGTCGTTGACTTCCCGCGAGGGAGTGCTTCCATTGGAGGAGACAAACGACAAGCGGCGTAGCATCCCAAGAGAAAGGAGGGATCGAATGTCACTCTCAGGAATCACGAAGGCACTCAAGCGGATCTTCTCGCTCGGTAACTCGAAGTAACGCTGCGGTCAGTTCGCGCCCAGAGCGGCCTGACCTCGATCGTTCCCATCTGGGCGGCAGGGTGTTCGGCCGCGATCTCGACGGCCTCGTCGAGGTTTGCCGCAGTCGACGATGCGAATCCGCCGACGGCTTCTCGTCGTCGGGTTGAGCCTTACCTGTAACGACGAACGGACCCGACCGAGACCAGCAACGCCACGCCTAGTCGGCGCGCTCGACGGCGTAGAGCCGCCACTCGTCGGAGATTCCCTTCAGCTGTGCCGACCCTCGTTCGCGGAAGCGAAGACCCGAGCCTGCGACGAGGTCCTTGACCGTGCTCGAGACGAGAACCTCGCTCGGCTGCGCCTGCTTCGCGACCCGCGCTCCGATGTGTACGGCGATGCCGCCGACCTTGCCGTCCATCACCTCGCACTCGCCGGTGTGTAGGCCCGCGCGGATCTCGAGCCCGAGCTCACGCATGTTCTCCGTAATGGCACAGGCACAGCGGATCGCACGTGCCGGTCCGTCGAAGCGGGCGAAGAAGCCATCGCCTGCGACATCGAGCTCGGTGCCACGAAAACGTGCGAGCTCGCGTCGGATCAATGCGTGATGTCGCTCGACCAATTGACGCCAGCCTCGATCGCCGAGCTCGGTCGCCTTCATCGTCGATCCGACGATGTCCGTGAAGAGGACGGTGGCGAGGACTCGGTCCGGTTCCGGCTCGTCCCACCCGCCGGACTCCCATACCCCCTTCACGAACCGCTCGACCTCCTTGCTGATCAGATCCGCGGCTTTTCCGAACGCGAGGTGGCCTGCGCCAGGGATCTCGACGAACTGCGCTCCGGGGATTCGTGAGGCCACGTAACGGGCGACCTCGACTGGAACGATCTTGTCCTCCGCCCCGTGCAGGATCAGCGTCGGAACGCGCACGACAGGGAGCACGTGCCGGACGTCGATCTCCTTATTCATCCGGTGAAGCGCCTCGAGCGCACCGGGACTCGAGCCAAACCGCAGCAACTGCAGAAACGATTCCGCCTCCGCATCGTCGAATTCACCAAGCGTGTGCACCGTGTCCTTGGCCTTCTCGCGCGGCCCGAAGATCTGAAGCGCGCGCTCGACCTCGGCTTCGTATTCCTGCTCGGTCCGGCCCCACGGGTAATCCGGCGCCCGCATCCGTCGCGGAAACGCGCTGCGAAGGACGAGTGCTGCCGTTCGCTCGGGATAGGTCGCGGCGAACAGGATGCTCATCGCGGCTCCCTCGGATAGTCCGAAGAAAGCCGCGCGCCGCGAGCCCACGGCGTCCATGACGGCTCGAACGTCGTCCATCCGCGTCTCCAGCGTCGGCGCACCGCTCACGCGGTCCGACATGCCGGTACCACGCTTGTCGAACCGAATGAGGCGTGAGGACGACGCGAGCTGTTCAAGGAAGGGAGCGAAACTCGGGATCGACCAGTGAAGCTCGAGATGTGTGACATAGCCGGGAACGAAGACAAGATCGAACGGCCCGTCGCCTGTGACTTCGTAGGCGATGTTGACATCGCCACTCTTTGCGTACTGGATATCCGGAACAGTCACGCCGAACAGTCTCGGCCCTGCGGACCATTCGCGCAACGTTCGCGAACTGCCCTTACGCTCACTCGCCCTCACAACGGGCTATAACGACCGCGCGGGTGAGACGAGCGCTCGCCGACAAAGAGGACCTCGATCGGGTCACACGCACGGACTGGCGGTTCGACTAGCGGCCGCGGATCGTCAGTTCGCCCAGAGCGGCCTTACCTCGATCGTTCCCATTTGGGCCACAGGATGTGCGGCCGCGATCTCGACGGCCTCCTCCAGGCTGTCGCACGCGATGATGTCGAATCCGCCGACGGCCTCCTTGGTCTCGGCAAACGGCCCGTCGGTGACGATCGCCTTCCCGGCGCGGACGCGAACCGACCGGGCGCGCCGGGGCGGCGCCAACTGGTCGCCCAGGATCCACATCTTCCGCGCCTGGAGGTCGTCGAGCCACGGAAAACTCTCCTCGTCCGGCGTGTTCCCGGGATCCGGCTCGGTCTGGGCGTCCATCTTCTCGGCGTCCCAGCAGACCAGCAGCAGGTATTTCATGGTCGCTCCTTTTTCGTCGTCCGGTTGAGGCTTACCCATGGACGACGAACGGCCCAGACCGAGATCGACATTTGGGGCTAACCGCTCTTCGCGTACCCCTGGAGCCCGCCGAAGTCGAGCAGGACGCAACGCTGGTTCTCGACCCAGGCATCGTGCCCAGGCGGCATGTGGAATGCGTCGCCGGGTCCGACGTGTAGCTCGTTGCCGTCGTCCATCCGCACCGTCATTTCGCCTTCGAGCACGTAGCCGACGTGCTCGACCTGGCAGCTATCGGTTCCGGCCAGCGGCTTGACGTGATCGGACCAACGCCAGCCGGGCTCGAAGATCCCGCGCCCGATCATGTGCCCGTTCAGGTCGACGAGCTCGACCTTTCCCTTGCCGTCTTTGAACTCCCGGACTTCATCCGGTGAGCCGAAGCCCTTGCCTTTGATCTCTGCCATTACTCCTCCTCGCGGTGTCGGTGGCTGGTGTTCGAGAGCGGGACCACCTTAATGTGTGTGCGTGGATGCAAGCGCGTTCGTCGAGGCGCTGCCGTCGCTCTGGGACGACTTTCCAAGGTCCGAAAACCCTCGAGACCACACGTTTCGTCAATGTGCTGGAGCGGGTTTCCGGATTGACGCGGCCGGATGAAGAGCGGCGCCCGACAGGCGTGACGGACGACGCCGTGCTCCAGTCCGTCGACGACCCGAATGACGTCGCGGTCTGGAACGACTTCGCCAAGCCCCACAGCTCGCGCATTCGTATCGTCCGAGGCGCTTCGGAATGTGATGCAGTGCACCGGCGCTCAGGGCGAGACGGAGTCTGGCTCCTCACACAGTCGTAGAGGACTCACTCGCCGGGCCCGCGAGCCTCCAACGCTTGCGTCGCCTGCGGTGCGTGCTCCGCTTGTTCTCCATCGCGGGCGCACGATGCTCCGCAAACGTGATATCGGCGCGGATTCCGCCCCTTTCGCTTCCGAAGTCTGTCTCACTTGTTACAATCTCGGCTCTAGCACTGCGGTCCACTAAGGAGGGAGAGATGCAGAGGGGTTTTTTGCCGCGTGTGCGGCTGCGATTCCTGCTCGCGATGGCGGCGGCGCTCGCTGCCTCGACGGTTTCCGCCGTCGCCGCGAAGGCGACGCCGATCGCGCCGGTCACGTTCTGCCTCAACGGCGAAACAGTGACGTTCACCGACACCACCGACAGGTGGCGGGGATTCTTCGCGAACTCGACCACCATCAACTTCCTGACGATTAAGGCGCAGACGACCGGCGTCTTCTACATCGTCGGCAAGAACGGGAAGCTGCACCCCGTCACGGTTTCGCTCGGCCCTTGCGTCGGCGGCGAAGATAACGACAACGACCAGGGTGAAGACATCGACGACAACGGCGACGGCTAGCTAACTCGCTCGTGCGCCTCGACGCTCGGCCGCCCAGCACGGGTAGCGGCCGGGCGTCGGCGCGCTGGCCCCGCATCAGCTTGTTGCCGATCTCGCGCCGGTCATGCGAAGAGCCGCGACGAGGGCGGGGCCGCGGCCTGCCCCACCCGCCGTGCGTTATCGAGCGACGGGGACACGCGAATCATGGGCGCACCTGGGATCGAACCAGGGACCTCCCGCGTGTGAAGCGGGCGCTCTCCCGCTGAGCTATGCGCCCGGGAGAAAAACGAGGATAGCGGCGTCCATTCGCCGCGGTGCCGGCTTCGCCGGCGCCGGCCGCTGCGGCTCTCGGTAAAAACAGCCCGCCGAAAATCGTGAGACTTTTCGGCGGCCGTAACCCGGGCACCTGCGAGTCCTCCTTAGCGCTGCTTCCTCCCGGATCTGACGCGGTTCGGAAGCCTCGCAGTGCCACGGGCGCGGGCAGTGTAGCCCTCAAGTCCGCTAGGCAATAGCCAAGAACAATGCTACTTTCGAGTGGGGCACCTACTTTTTCTTTCTCCTAGGGGGTTACATGCGAAGCTTCCTCACGGCCGCGGCAGTCGTGTTCGCACTGATCGCGCTCGGCAGCTCCTCCGCCGCGGCGGGCAACGACAACGCCTTGCCCGCAGGGCACAAAGACAAGAACGTCTGTACGAAGTCAACTTCTCCGACGACGGCCGGCTGCGACGCGAAGATCGTCACCCTCGCCGACGGCGTGACGCCGTTCGCCACGTTCGGCCCGACGGGTTACGGGCCGGGGGATCTTCAGTCCGCGTACGGGCTCACGGGCCTGAGCAACGGGGCGACCGTCGCTATCGTTGACGCGTACGCGAATCCGAACGTCGCGTCCGATCTCGCAGCGTATCGCGCCGGTGAATTGCTCTCGCCT
>Ga0209577_10001567_pt1 | contig 22587 bp, 20 predicted proteins | sample GraSoiAngelo_109_FD_185874 | JGI IMG/M metagenome (GOLD analysis project Ga0209577, IMG submission 185874) | Grasslands soil microbial communities from the Angelo Coastal Reserve, California, USA - 14_0903_12_20cm (SPAdes) (version 2) | ecosystem: Environmental > Terrestrial > Soil > Grasslands...
CGGCCAGCAAAAACAAAGCGTGACCCAGGCGCCGCAGCAGGTAGCGCATCATTGCTCCAGCGCCGGCAACGCGCGAACCATTCTGGGCACGGCCGCGAGTAGTTGGCGAGTAGTTTCATTCCGGGGCTGCTTCAAGATTTGTTCCGCCGGTCCCTGCTCCACGATCCGGCCGCGATTCATCACGGCGATCTCGTCAGCAAGGTGAGCGGCCATGGCCAGGTCATGGGTTATGAATAAATATGTCATCGCCAGAGAGCTTTGCAGCTCCATCAGGAGATTGGCGATTTGTGCCTGCACCGAACAATCAAGAGCAGAAAGCGGCTCATCCAGGATCAAGAGTTTGGGCTCGAGCGCCAATGCGCGAGCGATGGCCAGCCTCTGGCGTTGACCGCCGCTCAACTCGGTTGGAGGCCGCTCCACAATGTCTGGGGAAAGACCAACTCGTTCGAGCAAAGAACTGGCGCGCTGGCTCATTTCTTCACGGTTGAATTTGCGCCGCAAAATCAACGGCTCAATCAGTATCTCGAGGACGCTCCATCTGGGGTTGAGAGAGCTTGCGGGGTCTTGAAATATGAGCTGGATTTGCGGGAGAATTTGCTGGCGCGCCCGCTCCCCAAGCGTGACGATATCTTTTCCTTCAAACCAAATGTTTCCCGCCGTAGGGGACTCCAGACAGGCGAGACACGACGCCAGCGTGCTCTTGCCCGATCCCGATTCCCCCACGACTGCCAGCGTGCTTCCCGGCGAAATTGTGAAAGACACTCCATGCAATGCGAGCAGCTCTTCCCGAGCGCCAACAAGACTCCGCTTTGCATAGCGCTTCACGAGATTCTCGACCTTCAAGAGTGGCTGCATGTCTTGGCCGTCGGCAGATCCGTCAACTTTCATACTTGAAACAAGAAGCCGCATGAGAGTCACTCAAGTTCACAAGGGCGGGCTCACGCTCTGTGCAAATGTTCATTCTTTCCCTGCACCTCGGTTCGAAGGGACAACCTACGCGGGGCCATGATAAACGCGAGGAATCGCCAAGGATTACCGGTAGCTTTATCTTACGACCATTTCCGCGCTCTTGGGAAACTGCCGGAATGGACTCAAACAGAGCCTTTGTGTAGGGATGCCGGGGCGACCGAAGCACGGCTTCGGCCGGGCCACATTCGACGACCTGGCCACCATAAAGAACCAGCACACGATCGGCAAAGCCAGAGAGCAGAGCTGGGTTGTGGGTGATGAAGATCATTGCGAGCCCCAGCCTTTCCCGGAGCGTTCGAAACACTGCCAGAATTTCCATTTGCGTCGCAGGGTCGAGCGACGCGGTCGGCTCATCGGCAATCACAACGGATGGGCCGCAGGCAATCGCTTGTGCGATCAGCACGCGTTGCCGTTGTCCTCCACTCAGCTGGTGTGGATAGGAGTGCGAAATGCGGTCCGCATCTTCGGGAAAGACTTCTGCGAAAACTTGTTGCGTCCGTTGGTGCAGCGCGCTTTTTCCCGGGGAACTGTGCGCGGCCAGCACCTGACGAACCTGCTCGCCAGCGCGCATGGTCGGATGGAGCGCAAGAGACGGCTCCTGGAAAATCAGCGAAATGCGCCGGCCGCGGATTTGCTGTAGTTCGTCAGGTTTGGCACAGAGAAGATCTTTGCCTTCAAAGTGGACAGCCCCGCGACTGATCTCCCCGTTGCTGGGAAGAAGCTGTACAAGCGATACGGCTAGCGTGCTCTTGCCTGATCCGGATTCACCGAGGACGCCCATGATCTCGCCGGACATGAGACCAAAACTGACGCCGGCTAACGCCGGGCACAGGACACCCTTGCCTGATCGGTAGCAAACTTGAAGATCCTTGATTTCAAGAACGGATGCCATGCGCCGGGCCTGTATTGGCCATCCCCGCTTCGATTCATGTTGCGGCAGGATCATGGGGCGGACAAGACCAGGGTCATCGCCCGCGCACCAAAGGTAATTCTCTCACGTCGATGGAAAGGGCTGTCAAACTTCAGCGAAGGGGTGTTGGAGTGCGGCGGTTCCAGGAATTGGGAATATAAGGCAAATCTGAAAGCTAATCCAAGTGGGGGATTGCAGGAAATCGGGGGATGGGAAATCCTCGCAATCCCGCACTCGTGGCGAACACCGCTCGTACAACGGAGACATATCTATGGTTGACTCGTGCTTGGCCTTTGCACTAGCGAATCTCACCCCGCGCTGGCGACTTGCTTGCCGCGGCGACATCCGATCGAGGGGTCATCGAAAGAACAGAGTATTCGCGCTCCTTGCCGTCGGCTTCGGGAACTCGAAGCAGTAACTTGTCCTTGTGAATCCGGAATTGAGCGGTTTCACCCACCGGCAAAAGCACCGGATGTTTGTCGTCTTTCGGCCTGATCCGGTAAGTGACCCGCTCCGACTGCAATACGTATTCCTGGCACATTACTACCTTGGTGTTCTTATGCTGGCCATCCGTTCCAAAAATTTCGCCGGCGATGGTCTTGCCATCTTTTTCAGCGTAACCGCAAGACGAAGAATCCATCTGAATCAGCACGCCTTTTTCGTATGCCGGCGCATCTTTGGCCTGAATGCTCATGGTCGTTGCAACAACCAGAATTGCAACCATTCCTATTTTCATCGTCGCCCTCCGAGAAAACGATTGTTACTTCGCGCCGACGGCAAAATCATTGCGCCATGCGCTCGGACCAGCAGACTGAGCACAAGAACCCTCGCCCTTCTGTAGGCCGTTTCCAGCTCATCCTATAAGGGATGCCCGCACCTGGAAAAAATATAGGCTCTTGGGGGCTCGTTGTGATCCGGCACACTACGTTCTCCGATTGCTCCAATCCAGAGAGTCAAACGCGCAGTGCTGTTCTCTCATCCGGAGATCACGGGAGTCGCGCTTGAGCAGGCGCAACACCGGCTGGCTGGACATAGATTCTTGCCCTGGCGCTGGTACAATCTTTAGGTTTGAGGATAAGTCGAAACCTTGGCTATCGTCATGCGTCAAAACAGGAAGACGGGGGAGTGCCAGTCACGGTGTGTCGGGGAATAGACGGAAAACGCGATTTTCGGAGGGGGATAAATTGCCTCGTCCCGTTCGTTGCTCTGGCTACGGTATTGGCGGCGGGGTGTTCCAAGACCCAAACGGCCAGCGTGCTCGGCGACGCAGCTCACCCCACGCCCGTGCACTTCTATACCGTTGCCGAGGAAACCACCCGGAGGCGCATCCAGGCGGTGGGCTCGCTCTACGCTTTTGAAGAAAGCGTTTTGAGTTCGCAGGTGGAGGGCCGAGTGTCTGAAGTCCTTGCCGACGTCGGCGACAATGTCAAAGCAGGCCAGGCGCTCATCACCATCGATCCACAGGAGCTGCAATTCGAAGTGGACCGCCAACGCGGTCTGGTGACGCAGGTGCGCGCGCAGTTGGGGATCGGTGCGAACGACCCGCCCCCATCCGACCCCAAAAAACTTGCCTCGGTGCAGCGCGCGGAAGCTGACCTCTTTGATGCGGATCACAAGTACGGCCGCGCGCAGCAAATGTACAAGGACAATCTGATCTCGCAACAGCAACTTGACGAAGCGGCAAGCCGCTTCCAGAGCACGAAGGCGACATTCACCGTTGCGCTGCAGGAGGTCGATCGGCTGAAAGCGTTACTCATTTCGAGCGAAGCCAGCGAGAAACTGGCTGAGAAAAAGCTCGCCGACGCAGCCATTCGAGCGCCTTTTCCGGGCGCCATCAAGACGCGGAACGTGCATCCCGGCGAATATGTGCGCGTGCAAAGTCCTGCGATGGTGCTGGTCCGGACGGACCGCTTGCGCGCGCGCCTGGCGGTGCCGGAACGCTGGGCGGGATGGGTCAAGGACGGAGAAATTGTGGATCTGCATGTAGAGGCTTTTCCGGGTGAGACATTTCAAGGAAAGATTTCGCGGATCAATCCCGCGGTGTCCGAGGATTCGCGCACCTTTGAGGCAGAAGCTTTGATCACCAATGTGGACGGTCGGCTGAAGCCGGGTTTTTTCGCACAGGCATCCATACCCAGCGAGAAAGAAGAGAAAGCCATCTTTCTTCCCGAGCGTGCGGTGAATTACCGTTACGGCGTTTACAAGGTGTTTCTGCTGAACGGCAATCGCGTCTCGGAGCGACAGATTCGCCCGGCCGGCCAGACCGAAGACGAACATGGGCGACGTTTTGAAGTCGCTGAGGGGCTGAAACCGGGCGACCGTGTGGCCGTTGCCGTTTCCGGCGATTTGCACGACGGCGCTACGGTACAAGAGCGATCCGAGGCGAACGCGCCTGCGGTAAAGTAGACCGGGCGCGGTGAGCAAAGACATTCACCGATGAAGCTGGCCGAAACATGCGTAAAGTATCCCGTCTTCACGGTGATGCTGGTTGCATTCCTCGTGACCCTGGGTGTGTTTTCCTACCGGGGCCTGGCGGTTGACCTTTTTCCCAAAGCTGACCCCGCCACCGTGAACGTGCAAGTACGGTTGCCCGGGGCAACTCCCGAAGAAGTTGTCACCGGAGTTGTCTTGCCGCTCGAAGATGCCATCTCCTCGGTCAGCGGCATCGATGAGATCAACGTCTATTCCTTCGAAGGCTTTGCCTATATCACCTGTACCTTTGTGCTCGAGCGCGACATCGAGGGCGCCGCTCAGGACATCCGTGAAAAAGTTGCCGGAGCCCTTGACCGGCTGCCGCGCGACACTCTTCCGCCAGTCATCACCAAGCAGGATCCACAGTCTGATCCCATCATGACCCTACTCGTGAGCGGCCCCATGAGTCGTCGCGAACTGACCGAAATCCCCGACAAGCGGGTGCGCCGCGCCATTCAAACGGTGGACGGAGTAGGCAGCGTCGAACTCAACGGCGGGCAAGGGCGGCAAATCCGAGTTCTGCTGGATGCGCAGAAGCTCACTTCTCACAACTTCACGGTCCTCGACGTGCGGTCGGCTCTGCAGCGCGAGAACATCGAAGCGCCGGGCGGGCGCATGATTACCGGGCCTCAGGAACTGGGGCTGCGCACGCTGGGGCGTGTCACCTCGGCAGAACAATTCGGCGAGATCGTAATCGGTACGCGCGGAGGCACGCCGGTGCGCATCCGCGATGTGGCCCAAGTCGAGGATGGCGCCGAGGAACTGCGCACTTGGTCGGCGCTTTTTCGAAAGGGTACGGCGGTACAGGAGGTCGTGGCCATTCAGGTTCTCCGCCAATCCGGCGTCAACACCGTGCGTGTCGCGGACAACGTGAGGAGCAAGCTCGACGATTTGCGCGCGGGGATGCCTCCCGGCGTTCAACTCCAAGTGGTCCACGACATCTCCGATTTCATCAAAGCTTCCGTTCATTCGCTGATCGAGCACCTGATTTTGGGCAGCATTCTCGCGAGCCTGGTCGTCTGGCTCTTCATCCGCAACTGGCGCGCGGTGTTGATCGCCGCGGTGGCCATCCCGGCCTCTATCATTGCCACGTTCACGTTGATGCGGGGCATGGACTTCTCCCTTAACAACATAACGCTCCTGGCGTTGACGCTGGCTGTGGGCATCGTGATCGACGACGCCATCATCGTCCTCGAAAACATTTTTCGATTCATGGAAGAGAAGGGAAGAGACCGTGTTCATGCGGCGATCGAAGCCACGAAGGAAATCGGGCTGGCGGTGATGGCCACGACTCTCTCGCTGGTGATCATCTTCCTGCCCATCGCGTTCATGACCGGTTACGCCCGGAAATACGTGAACTCTTTCGGGTGGACCATGGCGATGGCCATACTCGTCTCGCTGCTGGTGGCCTTCACGCTGACGCCGATGATGAGCGCGCGCTTCCTGAAGTTGGGCGGAGGTGAAAAGAAGTCGCACTCCCAAGGTTTTCTGCGCTCCATGGAAGTGATCTATCTGAGGATGCTGCGCTGGTCCCTCGCGCACCGGTGGGTAATCATCCTGATTTGCGTGGCGACCTTTCTCTCCACATTCGGTTTCTATCACCTGGTGGGACGCGACTGGATTCCGGCCGATGACCAATCCGAACTGATCAGTTCCTATACGCTTCCCGAAGGCACTTCGCTAGAGAAAACCACGAAGCTCGCACAGGAAATGGCCGAGCGCATCATTGCCTTGCCGGAGGTCGCGCTGGTCCAATCGTTTACGCATGGGCCGACGAATCACGCGCACTTCTTCATCGTGCTGGTGCCGCGCGCCGAGCGAAACCGCAGCCACACGGAGATGGCCACTGCCGTCCGTGGAATCCTTGCCAGTTACCGAAACATGACTTACAACGTGCGTTTGCCTTCTGTCCTGGGCGGTGAAATCTATTTTCCCATCGCCGCGGTCATCCGCGGGCCGGAACTCTCGCTGCTTGCGGAATTCAGCAAGCAAGCCGCCAGCCGAATGATGAATTATCCGGAACTTGTGGACGTCAATCCCAGCCTGAACCTCAACACCCCGGAGCTTCAAGTGAAGGTGGACCGGCAGCGGGCCGCGGATATCGGCGTGCGCATGACCGACATCAGCGATGCGGTCAGACTCTTCTATTCCGGCGAGGACGAGATCACCCGGTTCAAAGAAGGCTCGGAACAGTATCCCGTCACAATGCAGTTGCTGCCTGTGCAACGGGACAATCCCGATGTTCTGGCGCGCATGATGGTGCCCTCGACGAAACTGGGACAGGTGCGCCTCGAAAATGTCGCTACCATCGGACGCGGCGCCGGACCCGCGACGCTCCAGCGCTACAACCGTGAATTTCAAGTCAGCGTCTTCGCCAACGTGGCTGCTGGCTATCCGCTCGACCTCGCCGCCGCTCACACCGTGCAATCCATCAAAGAAGTGGGGCTGCCCGCCGGCTACTCCTATCTCTTTTCCGGGCAGGTGAAAGTCTTGGAGGAGACCACGTGGAATCTCCTGTTAGCTATGTTGCTTGCCTCGGTATTCATGTACATGGTCCTGGCGGCACAGTTTGAGAGCTTTACTTATCCCTTCATCATCATGCTGACGCTCCCGCTCAGCGTGCCTTTCGCGCTCTTCTCGTTGTGGATCACGGGACGCGCGCTCAGCCTGTGGAGCGCCTTGGGAATGTTCCTGCTGCTCGGCATCGTGAAGAAGAACGGCATCCTGCAAGTGGACTACACAAATCGATTGCGCGCTGAAGGCATGCCCGTGCGTGAGGCCATTATGGAAGCGAATCGCGTGCGCCTGCGGCCTATCCTGATGACCACGCTTTCCATCATCGCCGGGTTGATCCCAGTGGCGATTGGTATTGGGGAGGGTTCGGAGCAGCGAGCCTCGATCGCGGTAACGATTATCGGTGGGCAGACACTTTGCTTGCTGCTGACCTTGCTGGTGGTGCCCGTGGCGTATTCCTACCTGGCCGAGTTCGAGGCCGCGCCTTGGGCCGAATGGGCAGCTCGGCTCTTCGGCCGGGCGCGCAGCTCCGTGCGCCCGTCCGACAACGATTAAATAGCGTACCACTGCTGTTGGCGCCGAGGAGCGCCGCGATTCAAGAATCACGAAACGAAAAATTGCGAAATCAGAAATTCTGAGAAGCCGCACGAACCGCAAGTTGATCTTCAGAGGAAGCCATCGATTGGGCAAGCGTGAGGCGTGGGGCTCGCAACAAGAGGAACAGCTCACCTGCCCAGAGCAAAATGTCCAGCAATCTTCCGCGCTGAAGATTGCTCAGGCTTTTACATTGCAGGCTGACGTCGAGCGCCTTTCGCGAGCATTCCTCGACGAAAACGCGCATGGAGCCCACGTCTACGGGTTCAGCGCTGAACTTGCGGCCCCGGGGATCAAGGACCTCAAGCCTTTCATAACAACGCAGCAGGAAGTGGTTCAGGCAAAGAGCCTGGTGATCCAATGCGGTAATCGCGGCGCCACCACAAGAACCCACCAGGCAGTTTCGTTTCCCAAGCATCGTATCCCTTCCACCCCGGCCCTTTGATTTGACTCTACGACCGATCTCATTCTTCTTCGGATCTTTCTTCACTGTATAAGATGCGCTACGCGACGCAAACGGTTTCATCTTCGGGAACAAGGTCCTGCATCACAGAACACTCACCTGCGGCAATTGTTCCCGGCCGAATCGCCGGCAACAACGGCACGTGAGCGACCATGGTTTGTACCCGCAAGCAGCGGTCGAGATAGGGCGCTAGCAGCGCGTGTACCCAGCGGACCTTTTCGCCGCACCATTGCACGCGGTCATCTCCATCCCAGAACGTGACGACAGTAGCCAACCGCGCTTCCTGACCTGAAATCATCACCAGGCATCCGGCGAATCCGATTACATCCTTCAGCGTGCCGGCCATTCTTGTCTCGCCCTATATTCCCAGGGGAACCGTGGTGCCGGGCACGGAAGATACGAACGGTCTCATTTTCGGGAACTCCCGGTTAATTCGAGGGGACATCAGGTCGCGGACTCGGCAGCCATGGCCCGGGCGTCCTCGGCCGAATAGCCGAGACCCTGTAGAATTTCAGCTCTGTGCTCGCCGAGCAACGGCGGCGGCAATCTGTAGCTTACCGGCGTGTTGGAAAACCGGACGGGATTCGCGATGCTGTTCGCTGTGCCGATCGCCGGATGCTCGAGTTGCACTATTAAGCCGCGTGCGCGCGTTTGCCGGCCCTCGATTGCCTCAGCAACCGTGTTGATCGGTGCGGCGGGGATGTCCGCCTGCGCCAATTTTTCCAGCCACGCGACGGCCGTCTTTTGCTGAATTATATTTTGCAGCAACGGCACGAGGATTTCCCGGTGTTTGATCCTCAGCGCATTGGTGGCGAATCGTTCATCTCTTCCCGTGTCGTCTTGGATGTTCATCACCCGCACGAATCTCTTCCACAACGCCTCTGTCCCGACTCCGACCACAAAATACTTGTCGTCGCTGCCGCGGTACGCCTCATACGGCACGATATTCGGATGCGCATTTCCCCAGCGTTCGGGCGAAATGCCAGCGTTCAAGTAACTGCTCCCGGCGTTGGCCAGCCACGTCAGTTGCGAATCGAAAAGGGCCATGTCGATGAACTGTCCGCGCCCGGTTTTTTCCCTCGCAAAAAGCGCCGCGAGAATCCCCATCGCCGCATATATCCCGCAAGTCATATCCGCAATCGCGATCGGATAACGCATCGGCCCGCCGCCTGGCTCACCCGTGAAGCTCATCACGCCGGCCTCTGCTTGCGCGAGAATGTCGTAACCTGGCATGCCCGCTTTCGGGCCTGTGAATCCATAACCGGAAATGCCGCAATAGACCATGCGTGGATATTTCGCGCAGAGGGTATCAGAATCAATCCCGCGCTTTTGCAGGGATTTCATGGATGGCTGGTTGTGGATGAAAACATCCGTAGTCGAAAGCAGTCTTTGCAACGCTTCCGCGCCGCGCGGATGATCGTAGTTGAGAGTAATCGATCGCTTGTTGCGATTCGCTGCTAGATAGTAAGCGGATTCGCTCCCCACAAACGGCGGACCCCATCCGCGCGACTGGTCGCCGGTTCCCGGCCGCTCCACCTTGATCACGTCAGCGCCAAAATCTCCGAGCAGCATGGCGCAATACGGGCCGGCCAGCGCCTCGGTCATTTCCACGACGCGAACTGAATCGAGAATTGTTTCCACGGACGGCGATTATAGCTGACATCGCACCTCGCCATCCTCCAGCATTCCAAGGTTCATTTCCGTAAACCGATGAATTGCATCCAAAACTTAGTTCCAAGCCCTGAATGTTTCCACAGGTACTACTCTTGTACATTTGGACCTTCTCGGCATAGACTCAGTCGCAGCAATTTGTTTTTCCGAGCCACCTCAACCTCTTGAGGAATTCCATGGCTCGCGCGAAATAGGGGTTGTGAGGTCTGGGGGAGAGAAAATGAGAAAACTGTTGTGTGCGTTCTTTGTCTTGACACTCACGATGGAGTTTGCCTCGTCGAGTTGGGGACAGTCGCAGATCTCCGCGGGAACCGTTCAGGGAGATGTTCTCGATGAAAAAGGGGGAAGCGTCGCGGGCGCGACCGTCGAAGCAAAGAATCTAGCGACCAATTTCGTTCAGACTGATACCACCAACACAGATGGGCATTTTGCCTTCCTCAGTCTCGCTCCGGGCCGGTACACCCTGACCATCAGCAAGGCCGGGTTCGCTACCATCGTTCAGGAAAACGTGAACCTCACCGTCGGGCAAACCATTACGCTGCCCGTGACCATGAAGGTTTCTTCGGTCTCTCAGCAGATCGTCGTCACCGACGTGCCGGTTGTGGAAGTCACAAAAACGGAATCCTCCTCCACTCTTGATGAACTGGCCGTGGCTGCTACCCCCGTTCTTGGCCGCAAGTTTGAAGACCTCCTCACTTTGACGCCTGGCGTCAGCATCACCCAGGGCCCGGATGGCGACGAAATCAACATCAACGGACAGCGCGGCATCTTCAACAACATCAGCCTTGATGGCGGCGACTACAACAATGGTTTCTTTGGCGAGCAGATGGGCGGTCAGCGCGCGGCCATCGATATTACTCTCGAAGCTGTGAAGGAATTTCAAATCACGGCGAGCGGAGCAAACGCCGAATTCGGCCGCAGCGCGGGTGGAGTAATCAACGTCGTCACGAAATCCGGCACCAACGCCATTCACGGTTCAGGCTTCGAATACTTCCGCACAGAATCGTTGACCGCGGCCACCTCGGACGGAAAGCCGCTCGACGGATTTCGCCGTAACCAATTCGGCGGCAGCCTCGGCGGCCCACTCATCAAAGACAGACTCTTTTTTTTCGCGGCCGGTGAAGGCATCCGGGAAAATTTGAATCGCCCCGCCTTGGGCGCTCCGCTAGGCTCGGCATGTTCAGTTGCGAGTCCTGTCGCCGGCGTGGATGACGCGATCATCGCCGCGAGCGGAGAATGCCAGCGCGTGGCTCTCCTGAATTTCTTCAAGACAGCGGCCTTTCCTGCACCGTTCAAGAACACCGACGAAGGCCTTCCCGTTATTCACGAACAGCACAACGCCGCCATGTTTGGCCGTGTGGACTACAACCTGAATGCCAAGAACCAGATTTTCGGTTCGTATAACTTCGATTGGTCCAAAAATCCCAACCAAACCTTTGACGTTCCGACCTACGGCACTTCCGCGAACGGTATCGAAGGCCCTTCCCACATCCAAGCGGTAAACATTAACTGGTTTAGCATGCTCTCCAACACCATGCTGAACGAGGCGCATTTTGGGTATTCACGCGAAACCCGTCCTCGCGAGGCCATCATCACCTCATCCGCGCCTGACACCGCCATCGGGTTCTCGCCCAACTTCCGTTTTGGCCAGCCTTTTTTCCTCGAGCCCAAAGTGGATGAACTCATCTACCGGTCGGACATTCGCGATAATTTTTCTTTGGTCAAAGGCAAGCACACCTGGAAATTTGGAGGGGAATGGATTCACACCAGGAACTCGCAGATCTTCCGCGGATTCTTCGCCGGCCGCTACATTTTTGATAGCGTCACAGGCTTCCTGCACTATGCGACACCCGGCGGGACAGGCTTCGGCCCGACCGCAGCGGAGTGCGCTGACGGAACTTTTACGGACCTTTCTATGCTGACCAACAATGACACCCAGTGCCCGAATGGTTCGGCGTTCACGGGGGGGCCTCTTCTGCTTTACCTCCAGCACGGACCAACCAGTTCCACCGAAACTCTGGATCAGTCCGGTCAGTCCAGCATCGCTAACGAAGACTTTTCCCTGTTCGTACAGGACACATGGAAGGTTTGGCGGAACTTTACGTTCAACTATGGCTTGCGGTGGGATGCCCAGCGTTTCCCTAGTCCGACCATTGCTCCGTCGAAGACCGCCTACGCCGGTGACCTGTCCAATGCAAGCTTCCCATCCACAGGTTTCCTCCCGAACCAGAACCAGGAGTTCCAGCCGCGCGTCGGTTTCGCCTGGGACATCCGCGGCAACGGCAAATCGGCTCTGCGTGCTAGCTGGGGAATCTTCAATGCGCGACAGAACATGCTGACTCAAGTCGGCCCCATCACCACGAACGGTGTACAGCAAGAGGAAATTGCCGCAGGGACTTGCCTCTTCAAGAGTGCCAACGTCTGCCAGCAGAGCTCGATCCTTGGCCCCGCACCGACTTATCCCAGTATCATAAACGCGACGCCCGCGCTTCCGTTCCAACCTGGCGTAACGGTGTTCAGCAAAGACTATGCGAACCCCCGCATCTATACAACGAACATAGGCTACGAGCAGCAACTCGTCGGCGATTACGCGATGTACGCGGACTTCACTTGGTCCAAAGGTGTTCACCTGACCCGTTTCATCAACCCGAATGTGGGGACCGGGTTTACGCTACCTACGGTTGGCCAGGACACTGTCAACTACGTTGGACAACACACCGTCTTTCCAGACCTCGGCGATATCACCGACACGGTCAGTTCCGCGAAGTCCCTCTATCGCGGCGTGACTTTTGGCTTTCGCAAGCGCATGAGTCATCATTTCCTTTTTGACGCGAACTATACGTATTCTGTTGACAAGGACGACGACTCGAATGAGCGCGATCCCTTTACATTCCGTTACGCAAACCTCTTTAACCTTGCTGCGGAATATTCGAACTCCGATCGTGACGAGCGCCACAAATTCAACGCCTTCACAGTTGCCGATCTGCCCTGGGGTTTCCACGGCAATGTCCGCATGCAAGCACACTCCGCCCAGCCCATCACGGACAACGTCAATGGCACCGGTACGGGGACGCCCTGCAGCTTTGAGAATTCTCTAACTCGGTTTGTGATTCCGACCGGAGGCGGCGCTGCCGTCGATTGCGGGCGCAACCATCTCCGCAAGGACAACGCATTTTTCACCTTTGACTTTGGCGTCGACCGCCCGTTCCACCTCAGCGAGCGCATGCGTCTCATCCCCAGGATTGAAATGTTTAATACGCTCAACAACAAGAACAACGTGAATCCCTTGTCATCGCCGCAGCTCTTTGACTTCAACGGCTTCCTGCGCGTTGGCGTGGGTGATCCGCGCCAGGCGCAGTTGTCCGTGCGCTTCGAGTTTTAGCGAAGGGGCTACAATTCACAAAAGTAATTCACCCGAGGCGGGGTGCTTCGGCGCCCCTCTTTGTTTTTCGGGCATGTCGGTTTGTTCCACGTTACAAACTCGCAGAAATGCGAAGACTAGGATTAACACCTGCGTTCGCAGACCAGTAACACTTCGCGGCGGTATCTTATCTCTTGAAGAAAAAAATCCCAAGTGAGAGGTTCATCATGCAAAGGGTCGTGTGGTCTGCCCTGGTTTTGGCTTTCAGCCTCCTGGTCGCGGCGCCCGCTCCCGCTGCGGCCCCAGCGCAGGCGGCTGCGCCTGCCGCGCCACAAGGACGCAAGAAGCGCGTGGCCATTTTCGATTTCGACTATGCCACCGTGCAAACCTCCACCGCCGCACTCTTCGGCACCAATGTAGACATTGGCATGTCATTTGACCCTTCTGCCTTTAGCGGTAAGCGCGCAGAGTCTTGAGTCCACTCCCAAGGCGTTCTCGAAGGAACACTCGAACGCGACGAATGGGCACACGCCGCTTCTCGAGCACTTGCTTGCTCGTCACGAATCCCTGACAATCTAAGGTTTGAAGATGCGTGCTTTTTCGCACGGTAGCGGTTGCCTGCACCCAAAAGAGAAGCGAGTGAAATGGCAAGTCAGGTTAATTCTGTAAAGCGGCTGGTCGCTTATTTTTCGATGGAGATTGCGCTGGAGAACGCCATGCCGAGCTACAGCGGCGGGCTGGGCGTTCTTGCGGGCGATACGATTCGTGCCGCTGCGGACCTGCGCCTGCCCATGGTGGCGGTCTCCCTGCTTTACCGGAAAGGATACTTCACCCAGCGCCTCGCCGAAGACGGCTCCCAAACTGAAGAGCCCGTTGAGTGGCGCATAGAAGATTTCTTGCAAGAAGAGCCCGCGCGCGCCAGCTTGCCTCTGGAAAACCGGCGGGTGGAATTAAGGTGCTGGAAGTACGACGTGAAGGGTGTGCGCGGATTTGAAGTGCCGGTGTATTTTCTGGATGCCGATCTTCCTTCCAACGCGGAAGCGGACCGTAACCTGACGGGCAGCCTTTACGGGGGCGATTCCTACTACAGGCTTTGCCAAGAAGTGCTCCTGGGGATCGGCGGGGTGCGAATGCTGCGCGCGCTGGGTTACACGGAACTGACGCGATATCACATGAATGAGGGGCACGCGGCGCTGCTGTCGCTGGAACTACTGGGCGAAGAAGCCGAAAAGGCCGGGCGCAAGACGTTTCGCGGAGAGGATATGGAAAGAGTGCGAAGCAAGTGCGTTTTTACGACGCACACCCCGGTACCGGCGGGGCATGACGCATTCCCAATGGAATTTCTGACGCGTGCCTTTCCGACGCAGACGGCGTTCTTCGATTTGAACGATTCGTCATCGGCAGATTTGGTGAAAAGGGTACTTCGGGCGGACCAGAGGTTCCCGGACTTGCAGGAGGCCGCGAAACGCGGCGCATCGCTCAACATGACTCAGCTGGCTCTGAGCCTCAGCACCTACGTCAATGGTGTGGCCAAGCAGCACGGCGAAACTTCACGCCAGATGTTTCCGGAAGCGCGGATCGAGGCCATCACCAACGGTGTCCACGCCGGTACGTGGACTTCTCCTGCGTTTCAGCAACTCTTTGACCGTTACATCCCCTCGTGGCGCGAGGACAATTACAGTTTGCGGAGCGCACTGGGTTTGCCTGCGGAGGAAGTGTGGGCGGCCCATCTGATCGCCAAACACGATTTGCTCGAGACGGTTCGCAAGAAGACCGGGCTCAAGTTTGATCCCGAGGTTTTCACCATCGGTTTCGCGCGCCGCGCCACAGGATACAAGCGCGCCGACCTCATCCTGACGGATCTCGATCGTCTCCGGCAAATTGTCAAGGACGCGGGCTCCTTCCAGGTTATTTATGCCGGCAAGGCGCATCCGAATGATGGCGGCGGAAAGGACATCATTCGCCGAATCTTCCAGGCGAAAAAAGCGCTGCGAAAAACGGTGCCGGTGGTTTTCCTCGATGATTACAATCTTGAGCTGGGCGGGAAAATGACTTCCGGCGTGGACCTCTGGCTCAACACGCCGCAATTTCCTTTGGAGGCTTCCGGCACCAGCGGCATGAAGGCCGCGCTGAATGGGGTGCCGAGCCTGAGCATTCTCGACGGCTGGTGGGTGGAAGGTCACATTGAAGGCGTTACCGGCTGGTGCATCGGCGAATCGCGGCGCAGCGCTGCCGGCAATACTCCCACCGACAACAAGGCCGAAGCCGAATCACTTTATAACCAGCTGGAGGGTGTGATTCTTCCGATGTACTACAACGATCGCGCCAAGTTTCTGGAAGTCATGCAGCACGCCATCGCCATCAACGGATCGTTCTTCAATACGCAACGCATGGTGCAGCAGTACATCACCGACGCGTATCTGCACTGACGCGGCGGGATGCACTTGCCAAATCATGTGCTTGAGCGAAGACCGGACGAAGAACCGCAAATCAGTGCAGCCGGTTCTTGTACATGGCCATACCGACGGCGGCGTCCATCCCCATCTTTTCTAGTGCGGCGATCTCGCGCCGTGTTTTGATGCCGCCCGCGGCGATAATCGGATGGGAAGTCGCGTCGCGCAGCCTGCGAAACCATTCGAGATTCGCGCCCGTCATCGTGCCTTCGCGGTCCACGTCGGTGCACAAGAATCCTGCGCAAAAAGGTTCGAGGCGCGTCATCACCGTCTCTGCCTGAAGCGCGACGCGCTTCCGCCAGCCGTGAACCGTGATGTTGCCCCTGGCCGTGTCGAGAGCGATGATGATTTGTTTTCGGGGGACTTTTTTTGCCAGCCGCCGCAGGAATCCAGTATTCACTTTTCCGCGACGGAGAGCGGCGCTTCCAACAATGACCTGGCTCGCGCCCCACCGAGCTATTTCTTCGGCGCGGGAAACGGTTCGAATTCCGCCGCCGACGCGCACCTTCATTCCGAATTCCGTTTGCGCACGGGCGCAAAGTTCGCGCACCAGTTCGTCGTTCCGGCCTTTCCCCATGGCGGCGTCCAGGTCAATCACGTGCAGCCACGGATACTTCTTGAATTTCTTGAGCAGGCCAAAGACATCCGCGACGGCGAGCTCGCGCTTTCGCCCGTGAACCAGCTGAACCGCTTGCCCATCTTGCAAGTCGATACAGGGAATTAGCACGGCAGGCGAACCTCGACGCCGCGTGCCGCGAGGAATTCCTTCAACGTTCGAATGGGTTGCACCCCACCGTGAAAGATCGAGGCCGCTAGCGCAGCATCCGCCGCGCCTTCCTGGAAGATTTCGACGAAGTGTCCGGGTGATTTGGCGCCACCGGACGCGATCACCGGGACGGTTACGGCTTTGGAGATTGCCGCGGTCAGCGCTACATCGAAGCCGCTTTGCGTGCCATCGCGATCGACAGAGGTCAACAATATTTCACCGGCTCCGCGCGTGACGGCCATCCCTGCCCACTCGATGGCGTCCAGGGAGGCGGATTCCCGCCCGCCGCGAACCATGACATCCCAATGACCGCCGGTGCGCTTTGCATCAATCGCCAGGACCACGGCTTGCGCACCAAATTCCCGCGACAATTCGGAAATTAGCGCAGGCCGCTCGACGGCGGCGGTGTTCACAGTGACTTTGTCCGCGCCCGCGCGTACGACGGCACGGCCGTCTTCCAGCGTGCGGATGCCGCCGCCAGCGGTGAGAGGAATGGCCAATTCCGCGGCGACCCGGCGGATGGTTTCAAGAAAAGTCGGGCGTCGATCGCGCGACGCGGCAATGTCCAGCACCACCAATTCGTCGGCGCCTTCGGCGTTGTAACGCGCCGCCAGCGCGACGGGATCGCCGGCATCGCGAAGCCCGGCAAAATTCACTCCTTTCACCACGCGGTCACCGTCGGTGTCGAGACAGGGAATGATGCGATGCGCCAGGCTCATGAGGCAATCCTCAGAAAATTCCGCAACAGGCGCGCGCCCGCGTCGCCGCTCTTCTCCGGATGGAATTGCACGGCGAAGATATTTTGCTTTTCCACGACGGCGGCGAATGGTGCGCCGTGCCAGCAAGTTGCGGCCGACACGCCATTCGAATCGAGGACCGCGTAGGAGTGAGCAAAGTAGAAGTAGGCGCTGGATTCGATGCCATCGAGCAGACATGAATGACGCGTTGCGGCGACCTGATTCCAGCCCATGTGCGGGAGTTTCACGTTTGATGGCAAAGCGCACACTGTGCCCGATAGCAATTGCAATCCGCGCAATTGGGGTGCTTCCTCGCTGGATTCGTACAGCACCTGCAGTCCCAGACAGATGCCCAGAAAAGGGATGCCCCGCTGGATGGCGCCGATCACAGGGGCGCGCATATTTTGCTCGTCGAGGGCGCGAACCAAAGCGGCGTAATGTCCCACGCCGGGCAGCAGCAGAACCTCCGCATTCGAAATACATTCCGGCGAAGAGGTGCGGAGCGATTCCGCGCCGAGACGCTGGAGGGCGCGCTCGACGGAGGGCACATTGCCCGCACCGTAGTCGAGGATCGTCACTTTCATAGAAGTCCCTTTGTGCTGGGCAAAACCTGGCGGAGGCGCTTGTCGCGCGCCACAGCGAAACGCAAGGCACGCGCGAACGCCTTGAACATGGCTTCGACCTGATGATGCGACGAGCGTCCGTACAGAGCGCGCAGATGGACGTTGGCCTTCGCGGACTGCGCGAAGCCCTGGAAAAAATCCTCCACCAGCTCTATCTGGAAATCGCCGACGCGTGTTGCCGCAATCTTCGCCTTCACGATGCAGTAAGGCCTTCCGCCAAAATCTACGGCGGCAGCGGCGAGTGTCTCGTCCATGGGCATCAGGAAATACCCCGCGCGCAAAATACCATGCTTTGTGCGGAGTGCTTTCCGCACCGCTTCGCCAAGGGTGATGCCGACATCTTCGACTGTGTGATGTTGGTCCACATCGAGATCGCCGCGCGCGTCCACGTCCAGATCAAACGCGCCGTGCCGCGCAACCAGCTCGAGCATGTGGTCGAAGAAGCGGATTCCCGTGGCGACGCGCGCCTTTCCGCGTCCATCCAGATTCAGCTTCACGCGGATGTCCGTCTCGTTTGTCTTGCGATGAATCGTTGCTGTGCGTGGCATGGCGAGTCTTTCCTTGGTGCTGACGTTCAGACCGGCGTTTTCCATTCCTTTCGAATTGTCTTTAGCAACCGCCGCATTTCGGATTGCGTTCCAATGGTGATGCGCACAAATCCGGGTCCGATGTCCTTGCTTCGCTCGCGAAGAAGAATCCCTTGCTTCTCCAGCTTCCGAAACAATGCCGGCCCGCTTGGCCCGAAATTCGCGAGAAGAAAATTTCCGGCGCTGGGGTACGCCTTCACATCGAGCTTTCCCAATTCTGCCACGAACCAAGCGCGCAACCGTTTTACCCCGTTCACGTAACGCTCCATCGTTGCTCGGTCGTTCAGTGCCGCTTCGGCCCCAACCAAAGCGGCGAGATTGACGGGGAAGGGCGGCATGGCGCGGCGCACCAGAGCGAGCGACTCTTCGCAGGCGATCACGGCGCCAAGGCGCAAGGCCGCGAGCCCGGCAACTTTCGAAAAGGTTTTTGCCACAAACAACTGCGGATACTCCCGAATCCACGGCATCGCGGTGAAGCCTGAAAATTCCGCATAGGCTTCATCCATCACGACCACTGTGTGCGTGGCGGCTTTCAAGATTCCTCGCAACGCTTCTTGATGAAGCAGAGTTCCCGTCGGATTATTGGGATTGGCGATGAAGAGAACGCGCGGCTTTTTCCGCAGCGCGGCCATGACGCCCTCAACTGGGAACTCCGTTTCGCAGCCGTAGCGCAGCACCGAAATCCTGGCGCCGTAAATCTCCGCGTAGTAGCGGTACATCGGAAAAGTGGGCTCGCAAATCAGGATGCTGCTGCCGGACTCAACGAAAGTATCGAAGAAGACGCGCAGGGCATCGTCACCACCGTTGGTGAGTAGCAATTCTTCCGAGCGGACACCGAGGTAGCGCGCGATCCGACGTGTCGGCGCCTGATATTCGGGGTACATCGCCAGTTGTTTGGTCGTGAGCTTCGCGAGCGCGCGCGCCACCGCCGGTGAGCAGCCCGCAGTATTCTCATTGAAGTCGAGACGCAATTTGTCGGATCGCCCTTCAGCGGGCGCCTCGTACGTGCGGCGATTTAGAATCGCTTTGCGCACCGGCAAATGAACTCTCATCGGCGGACCCTCACTGCGTTGCGGTGTGCCATGAGTCCCTCGAAGGTAGCAAGTGTTTCAACGGTTCCGGCCAGACGTTCGAAGCCTTGTCGGCTGATCGTTTGAAAAGAGATGCATTTCACAAAATCTGCGGTTGAGAGTCCGCCTCTTTTGCGGGCCCAACCGCCGGTAGGCAGCACGTGATTGCTTCCGCTGGCATAGTCGCCAAGCGGTTGCGCGCCCCAAGGGCCAAGAAAAATTGTTCCGGTGGCGTGAATCTGCTTTAAGAGCGCCTCACCTTTGTGGGGCAGACTGAGGTGCTCCGGCGCGAATCGATCTACGAATTCGCAGGCCGCATGGAAGGACGGCGCGACCAGGATCGCGCCCGTGCGCTTCATCGAAATTTGCGCCGGGTTCGTCGCCGGTAATTCGTGCAGCTGCCGGGTCACTTCGGTTTGCACCTGCCGGGCCAGGCCGGTTGAAGTCGTCACGAGAAAGCTACCTGCATCGGGAGCATGTTCGGCCTGCGCGAGCAGGTCCGCGGCGATCCAGCGCGGGTTTCCCGCTGAGGCCAAAACAATTGCTTCGGTCGGCCCTGCAGGCAGATCGATGGCGCAATCGCTGCTGACGAGTTGCTTGGCGGCGGTAACAAAGCGATTGCCCGGCCCGAAGATTTTCTCGACGCGGGCCACGCGCTTCGTGCCGTAGGCCAGAGCCGCGATGGCTTGTGCGCCGCCCATTCGGGCGATGCGTGTGACGCCAAGAACGCCGGCGGCGGCGAGAAGTGCGGTATTCGGCCGGGGGCATGCGACCTGAATATGGCGGACGCCCGCAACTTGCGCTGGAACAACTGTCATCACCATGGTGGAAACGAGGGCAAAACGTCCGCCCGGCACGTAGCAGCCGATGGCATCGATCGGGCGCACCAGCTGACCGATTTTCACACCCAGCTCGACTTCCATCGTCCAGGGCTTTGGCAACTGTTTTTCCGCAACGCGGCGGACATTGCGGGCGGCGTGTTCCAGCGCGCGAAGGAAATCGCCGCCCACTTGCTTGCGGGCAGCCCGAATTTCGCTCTCGGCGATCCACAAACTTTCGCGTTGCAGATCGATGTCGTCGAGTTTCTTCACCCAGGCCGACAATGCTGTGTATCCGCGCCGGCGAACATCATGGATGATTTCCGCCACGATCCTTTGTGTTTCCGCGTCACGCTTCTGGCGCGCACGCAGAAGGTTCTTCTCGACCGCCAGCGTAAGTCTCACGATACGCATCACAGCACGATCTTGTTCAAGGGATATTCGACAATCCCTTGAGCCTTGGCGGCTTTCAGTTTTGGCAGAATCTGCCGGACCACCGCTTCTTCGACGATAGTGTTGATAGCGACCCAGTCCGGGTCGCTCAAAGCGGAAATTGTCGGCTTTTTGAGCGCCGGGAGAACCCCTAGAACAGCCTGCAGATCGTCGCGATGGACGTTTAGGAGCAGACCAACTTTGCTCGCGGCGGCAATTGCGCCCTGCAGCATCAGAATCAAGTTGTCCGCTTTTTCGCGCTTCCAGGAATCGGCCGCCGCGGCGCGGTTCATGATGAACACCGTCGTGGATTCCAGCACGGTATCGACGATACGCAGGCGATTTGCGCGGAGTGACGAGCCTGTCTCCGTCACTTCCACAATCGCGTCTGCCAGTTGCGGCACCTTGACTTCGGTGGCACCCCAGGAAAACTCCACGTGGGCTTTTACGCCGTGCCTGGCTAGATAGCTTTCGGTGATGTGCACGACTTCGGTCGCAATAACTTTCTCTTCCAGGTGACGCGGTTCCCGGATCGCGGAATCTTCCGGCACAGCCAGAACCCAGCGCACGCGTGCCAGCCGCTGCTTTGCGTAGACCAGCTCCGACAATTCGTCCACCGCCGCGCCAGTTTCCACCACCCAGTCGTGACCGGTAATCCCTGCATCCAGCGCGGCGGACTCGACGTAACGAGCCATCTCTTGCGCGCGCACCAGCAAACACTCGATTTCGGCGTCGTCAATTACCGGAACGTAGCTTCGCGAACCCAGCGTGATCTTCCACCCGGCCCGCGAAAAGAGATCGAGCGTCGCGTCCTGCAGGCTGCCTTTGGGGATTCCCAGCTTCAACCGGCTCATCGAATTTTCTCCTGTTCGTAAACCTTTTCGGGAGAGAACGTGCGCTCGGCGATGACCTTGGCGCTACCGTCCGCCTCTAGTGCGCGGAAAAAGCAACTCTGGTAACCTTCATGACAGACGCCCGGCCCGGCCGCTTGGACGCGCACGAGGAGCGCATCCGCGTCGCAATCCACGCGTATCTCGCGAACCCGCAAAACGTGGCCGCTCGATTCACCCTTCTTCCAGAGTTTGTTTCGCGAGCGGCTGAAGAACACCACTTCTCCGGTGCGTTGTGTCTCTGCGAGCGACTCGGGATTCATGAAGCCGAGCATCAGCACATCGCCGGTGCGCTCGTCCTGGATGATGGCCGGCACCAGCCCGCCGCTTTTCTGAAAGTCGATTTCCACGGTGTCGTCTCCTGAATAAAATGAACCCGAAAACAAAAATCCCGCTGGTGCTTGTTGCGCCAGCGGGCTGAAGAGTGCTCTTTTTAGCGAATCGCTATGCACACCTCAGGTGGCGCGGGGTGTGGCCGTGATGGTGGTGCGCCCGAGCTGTGAGTGTGCCATTCATTAGGAAACTCGAAATTATAGGAAATTCGCCCTCATGTCAACGAAAGTATTCTGAAGCATTCTTCAATCCGCGCACCAGATGCTGCTGCCAGGCGTTTTGGCTCCAAGGGATCGACTGGGGCGCCGCAGCCAGGAGACTACATAAGGGCATAGACATTGCCGTCGGCGCTGCCCACATACACGCTGTTCCCGGCCACCGCCGGGGCGGAAAGAATGCCCCCGACGGACAACATCTTCTGGACGCCGGTAACCATGTCGTCATAGAAGAAGACGGAGAAAGCTGCCGTCTGATTTGGTGTAGGTGGCGGCGTTTTTCTTGGAATCTTCGGTTTCGAAAGCCCGCGCGACTTTTTGTGTCTTGAGATCGATGGCGTTGAGCCTGCCCTGATGAGTGCCGATGTATAGGGTCCCGCCGGCAATTGCTGGCGAAGAGAACATTGGCCAATGTTTGAGGTCGAGGGAAAAAAGCGGAGCGCCGGACTTGGCGTCGAAAGCATGAAGCAAGCCCGTGTCCGAAGTTGCGAAATACACCTTGCCGTCCAAGACCGCGGGTGAGGAGATGACCCAGGAGCCCTTGTTCGAGAACGACCAGCGTTTACGCTTTTGACAGCGTAAAGTTTGTAATGCATGGCGTATTTCTATGCAGAGCTTCGCAGCGCAGCAACCCCCTATCCCAATTCCTAGCTGAAAGATGTGCTGAGTTTGTAGACGACACTACACCGCATAATCGTGACGCTGTTTC
>Ga0209577_10001569_pt1 | contig 22573 bp, 13 predicted proteins | sample GraSoiAngelo_109_FD_185874 | JGI IMG/M metagenome (GOLD analysis project Ga0209577, IMG submission 185874) | Grasslands soil microbial communities from the Angelo Coastal Reserve, California, USA - 14_0903_12_20cm (SPAdes) (version 2) | ecosystem: Environmental > Terrestrial > Soil > Grasslands...
CGCGCGGTCGGCCACTTCGTTCGCGGGCCGCTCGACTTCGCTGAGCGACGGCGCGTCGAACTTGCTCAAGTCGAAATTGTCGAAGTAGGTCTCGAATCCCTGGGCTATCCCCCACGTCCGATCCAGGACGTACGCGCCGACGAAACCGCCGGTTTTGAAACCCTGCGCCTTCAGTCTCTCGGCGACGGTTGTCTCGCGTTCGTCGAGAAAGAAGCCGCCGTTGTCGCGGACGCCGTGATGCGGTGGAAATTTCCCCGTGAACAGCGAGGAGTGCGCCGGCAGGGTGAGCGGCGCGGGCGAGGTCGCGTGCTCGAACAGCACGCCTTCTCGCGCAATGCGATCGAGCGCCGGCGTGGCGTCCTCGCGCCAGCCGTACGCACCGAGCCGGTCGGCGCGCGTCGTATCGAGCGTGATGATCAAGAGGTTGAGGTCAGACGGTGTGATTCCGCGCGGCAGAGCGCCGACCGCAGCGCCGGTCGGTGTGGTGAGCACCACCGGACGACGGAGGCGCAGCCATGCTTCCACACCGGCGGACGCGAGTGCTGATGCGAGCACCGCGAAGCCGAGGCCCTGCAGCCAGGTGCTGACTCGGACGCGGCCGTGGTCGCGCATCAGATCAATGATAGCGCCTGCGTGATTTCAGCCGACGCGCACGCCGTCTGTCCGGAGCCTGTCGTGCACCGTGGCGGCGGACATGGCGTCCGCGAGTACCTTTGTTCATGTTGAATGCGGCGCTCGGCCCATAGGGCGGCCTCCAGACTCAGAATCCGTGACACCTGCCGCCCGGCATCACGGAGCCGAGTTGACGTTCACAGAAGTAATAAAAGGCGGACGCTTCACTCTAAGAGAGCGAGGCGCCGACGTGAAAGCGCTGTCGACCGGGTTGACGCGTTGCTGGAGACTGCATAACATGTGCAACCCTAGTGCAACAACCATAGCTTCGGCTCCGTCTCCTGCGCTCGAATCGCCGTCCACGCAGACGTCCGTGTGAGCGCACGCACGAGGAGGTGCCACGTGAGAACTCGCGAGCATCGCGGTCCGTCGCGACCGACGTCAATCGCATGGATGGCCACATGTGCCGCCATCACGGGAGCGTTCGTGCTTGCTGGAACCGCTTCCGCTCAGACGTCAACCGGCGGGGTCCGCGGCATCGTGCGGGACGGCACCGGCGGCGTGCTCGTCGGCGTCACGGTGGAGGCCAGTAGTCCGGCACGCATGGGAACGGCCCTCGTCGTGACGGACAACGACGGCGCGTACCGCCTGGAGAACCTCCCGGTCGGTCAATACTCGGTGACCTTCACGCTTTCGGGATTCGCGACGGTAAGGCAGGAAGGGATCCGCGTCGAGGTCGGGCGATCGATCGAGCTCGATCAGGTGCTGAAGGTGAGCGCTGTCGCAGAGACCGTGACTGTCTCGGGGCTTGCGCCGGTCGTCGACACCGTACACGGGGGAACGAGCTCGAACTTCAACACTGAACTGGTCCAGAACATCGCAGTTTCGCGCACGTCATTCTTCGACGTCCCGGCGCTCGCGCCGGGCGTCCAGGTGACGAACAGCAACATCGGCGCGGGCAGTGGCTTCAATATCAACGGGTCGGACAACAACCAGAACGCGTTCCAATACGATGGGCTCGACGTGTCGGCGCCGTCATTCGGCGGGCCGTTCGACTGGCCGAACTTCGACATGATGCAGGAAATGCAGGTGAAGTCGATCGGCGCATCGGCCGAGTACGCCGGCTTCCAGGGCGGCGTCATCAACCTGGTGCTCAAGTCGGGCAGCAACCAGTTCCGGGGAAGCGGCTCGTTCTACGGTATCTGGAACGCGCTGCAGGCGAACAACACGCCGTACGAGCAGTACCCGCGAAAGACCGATCACCGCCTCGATTACAACTACAACCTTGGCGGACCGATCGTGAAGGACAGACTCTGGTTCCAATACATCTCGGAGCACATCCGGTGGGAACGGACCGACGGCTTGGGGGTTCCGCCGAATTTGATGGACAAGACGCGAATCTGGAGGCCGTTTATCAAGATCGATGCGCATCCCACCAACAACGATACGTTCTCCGTGCATTACAACGACTGCCGCGACTGGTGGGGGTACGGCGCTGGCAAGCTGGTGCCTCCGATCGCCGCCAGCGTCGAGATCGGGAAAGATCCGGTCGTCATCGCACAGTGGAGCCACACCTTTGGCAGCGCCACGCTGCTCGAGGTGAAAGGCGGCGGCGTGTACATCAACAAGGACTATGTTCCCCAAATCGGCGACCGAATCACGCCGGGACATATCGACGTTCTCACCGGCGCGGCGAGCGTGAATCGGGCCTCCGCGAACAACCGCGATCTCGAGAACAGGCAGAACCTCAACGCCACGCTGTCGCACACCGCCACCGATTTCATCAAGGGGACGCACGAATTCAAGTTCGGCGTGCAGATGACGCCGTGGAATACCTCAACGATCCGAGGCGGCTATGCCAGCGGCAAGCTGTTCTACGATCTCGGCACAGCGCCGTACTACGTGCTCACGCAGGAGCCGTACGCACAAGGCGGCACGATCAAGATGTACGGGACGTTCGCGCAGGACGACTGGACCCTCAACGACCGGGCTACGATCAATCTCGGCATTCGGTACGACCGCACGAACGGCTCGGTGCCGTCGCTCGAGCAGCTCGATAGCACCCTGGAACCGACCGGCAAGAGATTCCCCGGCATTCCCGACGTCTTCCGGTTCAATGACGTCTCACCGCGGCTCGGCTTCGCCGTCAAACTGGATCAAAGCGCCAAGACCGTGCTGAAGGGGCACTGGGGACGCTACTTCAGCAAGGTGATCGCGCCCCAGTTCCAGGGAATTTCGCCCGGCAGTACGGCGTTCAACTACTTCTTCTTCAACGACCAGAGTGGCAAGTACGATATCCCGTACTACTCGATTGACCCGAAAGCGAACTACGCGGTCGATCCGCATCTCAGCAACCAGTGGGTCGATCAGTACTTCGTCGGCATCGAACGACAGCTCCGGCCGAACTTCGGTGTCAATATCTCGTTTCTGATGAAGAAGGAGGGCAATTTCATCCGGGTCAGGGACGTTAGTGGCACATACGCGGCACAGTCGTACCTCGACACGTTCAACAATCGGACGCAGACGCTGAGCGTGTTCAACCGGACCTCGCCTTCGTCGCAGAGCCTGTACGAGGTGACCAACAGAGACGACTTCAATCAGGACTACAAGAGCTTCACCTTCGAGGCGAACAAGCGGCTCTCGACCAGGTGGCAGCTCCAGGCGTCGTACACATGGCAACGGAGTCTGATCTATGCGAGAGGCACCGTCAACTCGCAGGGGTTCGGCTTCCTGAGCCGAGGCGCGTACGGCAGCGATCCGAACGATTTGATCAATGCCTACGCGCGATCGGGAGTTGACACCACGCATGCCGTCCGGTTGTCGGGGTCGTGGGAAGCACCTTGGGGGATTCATTTGGGTGCGACGTACTTCGGCGACTCCGGGCGCCCGTATGCACGCATCGTCAGAGTCCCACTCAGTCAGGGCGCACGAGCTGTGATCGCGGAGCCTCGCGGCACCTATACTCTGCCAGCTCTGAACAATGTGAAGATGCGTCTGGACAAGGACTTCCCGCTCGGCCGACCTGGACAGCGTCTGCGACTGTCGCTGGATGTTCAGAATCTCTTCAACGTCGATACGCCGAACAGCATCCAAAACAATAGTTCACTGGAGGATTACTACACGGGAGCCGGTCACGTGGGGATTCTCAACGTCGTACCGCCGCGTCAGGCGCAAGTCGGCATCCGGTTCGAGTTTTAAAGAAACAGTATTTCGACGAGAAACTTGCCGGCGAGCGCCGCAACTCGTGGGCGAAGTTGCCAACAACAGGGCCGGACTGATCGTTCAGAATTGCGCGAGCGTCACGGTGACGTCGCTTGATGACCACGCTCTCAGGAAATCCTGGTGAGCGCGTTCGGCTTCTCGCTCGCGTTTCTGGGCAGCAAGCGCCTGCCACAAGCCGAAAAGAGAGCGGCCGTTTCTCTTATTGCGCGACAGATCCTCCCGAAACGTCCTTTCCGCCTCCGCGTGGCGCGCCGCGTCGATGAGTGCGCCACCCAACGACTCGCGCACGGGATAGTAGAACGGAGGGGGCTCGTGATACGCGAAGCGGTCTTGGATGGCAACGGCACGCCGCCAGGCGGCAATCGCCTCAACAGTGTCGGCCGCGAAGCGCGCGTCGAGCACTGCAGCGAACAGTGCGATAGCGTCTCCCGTAGAATTGCCGCGGTACATCTCATCTTTCGGCAAGCCGCGCGCCGCCTGTTGAAACGCGCGACGCTCGTCGTCCGCCTGCGCCGTCTTGCCGACTTTGGCGCTGGCAACGGCACGTGCGAAATGAGACATCATCACAGATGGCAGTTCACGCGCGTCGGAATCTGGAAGCTGAAGGACTTCGTCCCACGCACCGAATCGGAGCAGCACGAACGCGAGAGCGGGCGTGAAGAGTCGCTCGGCGGACTGGCCTGCCATTCCCGCTTCGACTCGATTGATCTCACGAGCCGCCTGAGTGGCTTGGGCCAGACGACCTGCGAAACCCGCAGCAACGGCCAGCGATTCGAGGTCGTGCATGTAGGACATGGCCGCGTCAGCGCTCGGTGGGTTGTGGCGCAAGTAGGCGAGATCCGCGGCGGTCGCGGAGATGTTCGAGGCAATCGATGCGTCGTACGCTCCCGTTCGCGTGTAGATGTGCGACGGCATGTGGAGCAGGTGGCCGGAGGCGGGCACCAGCGTCTCGAGCCGCTTGGCCGCCTTCAACGCCCGCTCGGGCGTCGACGAGCCCTCCACGGCGTGAATGTAGTAGTGGTTCGCTCCAACATGCGTGGGATGCGTCCGAAGCACCGACTCCAGTACCGTGATGAGCGTCTCCTGCTGTGTGGGGCTTCGCGGACGCAGTAGAAGAAGACTTTCCGCATAGAGAACCTTCGCATCGACGTCGCCCGTCAACTGCCGCTGAAGCGACTCGAGCGCTCCCACGTACGCTGCCGCATCGGGCACTCCACTTTTACCGCAATATCGCACCGACAGCGCTTCGGCATAGGCCCGCTCTGTCGCAACGCTCGCGACGGCGGCCGCCTTTCGAGCCGACGCACACGCTGCACGGATTTCGTCAGACGTCGGGTCCACGTTGATGTTGGGCCCTAGGGCGAGCGCAATCCCAACGAGCGGCATGGCTGCCGCGGGATCCAACGCCGCCGCGCGTTCGAACGATTGCCGCGATGGATCGCGGTTGAAGCCGTAATACAGTGTGAGGCCCTGATCGAACAGGCGCTGGACCTCCGCTCTGCTCGTCCGAATCGGATGATGCAGCGTTCCGATGTGACCGGGGAGAACAGGGGCAAGCGGTAACCGCTGCGCGGCGCCCACTGTGAACGTGCCGACGGCGCCTGCCACCATTAGTAATGACGCAAGTCGTGCTGCCTTCACAGGTCGTCAAGAGCGACTCTACATGCAAGGGAACGAATTGGAATAGCGTTTCCTCCCGCCGCCCTGGGCCGAAAGACCACGAAATCACGTGACAACCTTATATTCCTGTGCTTAGATGCCCCGCGTCCACGCAAGATCAAGGCGACAGTGTGTCCTCGTCGCGATCGACCAGACCTGAATTTTTTCGGAAAGGCCGCAACGGTATGAAGAACTCTCGACGTTTCACCACGGCCACAGTGCTCACTGCGACGGTCATCATGACCGTGGCCATGCCGGGACGCCGTGGCAGCGCTCAGCCATCCGCGAGCGGCGAGTGGCGGACCTATGGTGGAGACAAGGGCTTCACAAGGTACTCCGGACTCGATCAGATCAATCGTGAGAACGTCAAGAATCTCCGACCCGTCTGGCGCCGGCCCGCGATCGATCCGCAAGTGCTGGAGAAGTTCCCCGACCTCGTTCCATCGAACTACTTTCGGGGCACGCCCATCATGATCGACGGCGTGCTGTATGCGCCCGACGGTGTCGGCTTGATCGAGGCGTTTGATGCCGCCACCAGCCGTACGATCTGGGTCCAGCAGCCGACTCGGCCGACGTTGAAGGAAGCAACCGGACAAAGCACGCGCGGCGTGACGTATTGGCGAAGCGGCGCGGACACGCGCATCATCGCGGTGCGCGGCGAGTATCTCTACGCGCTCGACGCCAAAACCGGCGTGCCGTGCCGCGATTTCGGCGAAAACGGCAGAGTCTCCCTCAATCGCCATACGCCGGACGATGCGCGCTATTTCGGGTTCCCCGGTCCCCTTGTCGTCGGCGACGTGATTGTTGTGGGCGGCAACGGCGGCGGCAAAGCCGGCGAAGGCTACGGCGACGATGGATTCGACGCCAGGGCGAAGCCCGAAGATATCCGAGGCTACGACGTCCGGACTGGTAAGCAGCTATGGACGTTCCACGTGTTGCCGCAGAAGGGAGAACGCGGGGCCGAGACTTGGGAAAAGGGCTCGGGAGAGTTCGTCGGCAATATGGCGGCGTGGGCGTCCCTCACCGGTGACGAGGAACTCGGCTACGTGTATGTCCCGCTGAGTGCTCCAACGGTCTCGTACTATGGCGGCCACAGGCATGGCCAGAATCTCTTTTCCGATTCCCTCGTCGTCCTCAATGCGAAGAACGGTCAGCTGGTGTGGCACTTTCAGATGGTGCATCACGATCTCTGGGATTACGACTCGGCGACGCCTCCTATACTCGGTGATATCACAGTCGACGGTAAAAGGATCAAGGCGGTCTTTGCTTCCAACAAGACTGGTTTCCTGTATGTCTTCGATCGCGTGACCGGCGCACCCGTGTGGCCGATCGAGGAGAAACCCGTTCCGCAGTCCAACGTTCCAGGCGAGCAAACCTCGTTGACACAGCCCTTCCCAAGCAAACCGCCAGCGATTGATCGCCAAGGCATCAGCGAGGACGATCTGATCGACTTCACACCGGAGCTGCACAAGCGAGCGCTCGAAGTGGCGAGTCAATATGTCATGGGGCCTCTGTTTACGCCTCCTACGCTCAAGAGCAGTGGCCCGAACGGCAAGAAGGGCACGCTGGCGGTTCCTAACGCTTGGGGATCCGCAAATTGGAACACTGGCGCTTTCGATCCTGAAACCGGCATGTACTACGCCGCGTCATGGGCACAGGTCGGCAGCTACGGGCTGTCGAAGGCGACCGATCCACATGCCACGATGGCGTACGCGATCGACTGGCAGCCGTCCCAACCGGCGCGCCATCTCAACGACGATGAAAAGAGGGCACAGACACAATCGTCCGAACTTTCGATTGACGGTCTTCCGCTCACGAAACCGCCATACAGTCGGTTGACTGCATTGAACATGAATACGGGCACATTGGTCTGGAGTGTTCCGAACGGCGACGGTCCTCGAAATCACGCGCTGCTGAAGGATCTTCACCTGCCGCCGCTCGGAGACCCGGGGCGTCCGGTGGCACTCGTGACCAAGACGCTCCTCTTTCTCGGCGACTCGAGCAATGTCGTATTCGGTCGGGGAGGCATACCCGGGCCCGCCAAGTTCCACGTTTATGACAAGGCAACGGGTCAGGTGATCGCCGAGCACGAGCTGCCGGTCGGAACAACCGGTGGTCCGATGACTTATCTGGCGGGAGGCAAACAATACATCGTCGTGCCGATCGGCGGAAAAGGCTATGGCGCGAGCTGGGTGGCGTTCGCGGTCGCATCTCGCTCTGAGAGCATCACGCTGACCGGCCTTGCGCCGGCCGCGCGGGTCGCGAATGCAGTCACACCCGCTATTTACACCGATGCGCAAGCCAAACGCGGCGAAACAGTCTTTCAAAAGAATTGCGCGAAGTGTCATTCGCAGCGCGGTTTCGGACCTCCGCTCCGCGGAGATGCGTTCTGGTCATCATGGGACGGCAAGCCTGCGCGATCGCTGTACAGCACGATCATTAGCTCGATGCCGCCTGACGATCCCGGCAGCATGACGGAGAAGAACGTCGTGGATACCGTCGCCTACATTCTTCGAGTGAACCTGCTGCGTGCAGGGAACAAGGAAATCAAGCAAGCCGCCGATTTGAACGGCATCGAGCTGATGCGTCCGAAACCATGAAATCGTCGCCACGCGGGATCGTGAAGGTCACCGTCAAGCCGAGCTGATCGCGGCGTACGACGCCTAGACGCCGCCTCGATTCGGGACGAACGACAGGAAGCGCTTCGGGTTCTCCACGATGATCTTATGGATGGTCGTCTCCTTCACTCCGGCGTACCGGAGCTTGGGGAGAAAGATCGCCGTCACCGAGCTGTAGCCAGCGCCGCCATTGAATTTGGTCTCGCGCTCGGAGGCGAAATCGGACGAAAGCAGAACGTGATCTTCGTATCCTGCTTCCAGCACCTGCAGAATCAACGCGACTTTCTTGGCGTCGCCCTGCGCGAGCTGATGGCCGACGGTGTCGAACCCGAGGAACGCGCCGCGTCGGGCGATCTCCTTGTGGGTCTCAGCCTTCGGATCGTCGGTGATGTCGGAGAGATGCCCGATGCAAAGATTCCGCGGATTCGCGCCGGCCGATTCCAGGATCTCGAGCTGCTCGAGCGCGCATTTCCTGCAGCCAGCGTGCGACGTGTGGGTGAACACGGGCAGCCCGGTGCGCACCTGCGTCCTGCCTACGACACGAAAGACCTTCCGCTCGTCGCCGGTCATCTGTTCGGAGCTGCCGATCTCGCCGAGCGCGCCCCACCGGTTCGCGGAAGCCTCCTGGACCAGGCCATCGATCAGCTGATCCTCCGATTGGCTGGCGACCTCGGGCGGATACATGATCTGCAGATAGTAGCCGCCGCTGGCGACGACGTGCACACCGGAGCGCTCTGCGATCTTCCGCAGATCCTCGTAGCTGGTTCCCATGTCCGCATGGCCGCCGTCGACGATACAGCTCAAGCCCTCTTTGCCGGCGGCCCGAAGTTCTTCCGCCACAATCTCGGGCGTCGTCAAGTACGACTGAGGCGGAGGCGTCGCAGGCCGCGGCGCGTTCGCCGGCCGCATCCGCTCAAAAAAGTCGGCACCGAACGACAGGTGCTCGTGGAACAGGATTGCGCCATCGCCGAGCGCGCTCGGCGGCAGATCTTTCAGGATGGTTCGGATGATGGCGCCTGGAGGCACCGGCGCCAATCTTTGCGCCGAAGACGCCTGGGGCAGCGCTGCCAGGATCTCTTCGTCCGGTGCGATCGCAGTGGCAAGGCCCGCACCAACGCCCGCGCCGATCAGACGAAGCGCGCTGCGGCGAGTGAGTCTGGCTTGAACAGAGCGGCGCGCCATGTCCGCGAGATCTCCCGTACGAGCCGATTCTAACATCCTCATCTTCAGGGAACACGCTCTCGCGCCCGCGCCGCCCTATAATGGCTGGCCAAATTCCGCCGTAGGCCGGGAGGTCTCAATGAAGAAGTCCGCCACGGTCTGTATCGCTCTTCTCGCGGCCTTGCTGCTGCCGTCGTTTGCTGCAGCCCAAGCGGCTGGCGGCATCGCGGGCGTCGTGAAGGACACCTCGGGCGCGGTGATGCCCGGCGTCACGGTGGAGGCGTCGAGCCCTGCGCTCATCGAGCGTGTTCGCTCCGTGGTCACCGACTCGGAAGGCCAATACAAGATCATCGATTTGCGTCCGGGCACCTACACCGTGACGTTCACGCTGGTGGGATTCAGCACGGTCAAGCGCGAAGGCATCGAGCTCTCGGCCGGCTTCACCGCCACCGTCAACGGCGAACTGAAGGTCGGCGCGCTCGAGGAGACGATCACCGTCACCGGCCGGTCGCCGATCGTCGACACGCAGAACGTGACGCAGCAGAAGGTCATCCAGATGCAGGTGATCCAAGCGCTGCCGAACACGGGAACGAACTTCGCCGCCTTGACCCCGGGCGCCACGCGCAACACCGACGTCGGCGGCAGCAGCGGCGCCGACACCGGCGCGACCTTCGCGATCCATGGCGGCCGCGGGCAGGACACGCGGCGTCTGATCGACGGGATGCGCTGGAACTCGATGGAGGTCGGGAACTCCGGCACCGGCTTCTATTTCGATCCGACCGGAGCGGAAGAAGTGTCGATTCAGCTTGGCGGCAACTCCGCCGAGTTCGAGTTGGGCGGCGTCCAGGTGAATCTGGTGCCGAAGGCCGGCGGCAACACCTATCACGGGTACGTGTTCGGCACTTTTACGAACGACACGTTCAACTCCACCGTGGTGCCGGATGATTTGAAGGGGCGCGGCCTGCCGACGATCGGAGCGGTCGATCACGTGTACGACGTCAGCGGATCGCTCGGCGGCCCGATCCGGCAGGACAAGCTCTGGTTCTTCTCCGCGCAACGATGGTGGGGCAACTCGCAGTTCGTTCCGGGGCTCTATTACAACAAGAACACGGCGGGGTGGACCTACGAGCCGGACGTGAGCCGGCCGGCGGTCAACGACAGCACGAATCGCCACAACAACGCCCGGTTCACCTGGCAGGTCGCGCAGAAGCATCGTGTCAATCTGTCGTGGGACCAGGAATCGAACTGCGTCTGCCACTCCGGGCTGACCGGCAGCTTCGCACCCGAAGGCGTGCACCGGTGGAACTTCGGTCCGCCGAACTATCTCCTGCAGGCGACCTGGTCGTTTCCGATGACCAACAGGCTGATGTTCGAAGCCGGCAACACGTCGCTCATCTTCGATTACCCGACGATTCCGACCGAGGATCTGCCGCTCGGCACCGATCAGATCTCTGTCTTGGAGTTGACGGGATACACGGTCAACGGCGTCCAAGTGCCTGGCAATTTCCGGTATCGCTCGTCGGCCGGCGGGTGGCGGTACGGCCACAAGATCTCGAAGCAGTCGAATCAGCGCTTCGCCGTCTCGTACGTCACCGGATCGCACGCGCTGAGGGTGGGACTGCAGGTGATGGAAGGGTGGCGGCACTTCTACCAGGAGCCGAACGGGACCATGGATTACACTTTCTCGAACGGCGTGCCGTTCTCGATCACGCAGTGGGCCACACCGCTGCTCGACGAGGAGCGGTTGAAGGCGAGCCTGGGTCTGTACGCGCAGGATCAGTGGACGATCAAACGGCTGACGCTGAACCTCGGGCTCCGCTTCGACTACTTGAACGCCGGCGTACCCGAGACCAACCTGCCGGCGGGCGTGTTCGTGCCCGCGCGCCGCTTCGACGCGATCCCGTGCTTGCCCTGCTGGTCGGACATTAATCCGCGGCTCGGTGCGGCATACGACCTGTTCGGAAACGGCAAGACGGCGGTAAAGGTCAACGTGGGGCGGTACGTCGGGGGCGAAGCGATCGATATCGCGAGCGCGAACCACCCGGTGAACTCCTCAGTGGCCTCGGCGAACAGGACGTGGAGCGACGCAAACCGCAACTACGTGCCGGACTGCGACCTGAGGAATCCGCTCGCCAACGGCGAGTGCGGCACGCTCGACAACCTGAACTTCGGGCGCAACAATCCAAACGCGTACCGGTACGATCCGAACCTCCTCAACGGGTGGCGGAAGCGGAACTTCACCTGGCAAGCCCAGGCGTTTCTGCAGCACGAGCTCGTGCCGAACGTCGGCGTCACGTTCGGTTATTTTCGGACGTGGTACGGCAACTTCCGTGTCACAGCGAACCGGGCGCTGTCGCCGGCCGACTTCGACAGCTACTGCATCGCGTCACCGAGCGACTCGCGCTTTGCCGTCAACAGCGGCAGTCCGATCTGCGGCCTGTTCGACGTCAAGCCCGCGAAGTTCGGCCAGAGCCAGCAGGTCGTCGAGCCTGCGTCGAACTACGGCGACTACACCGAGGTGTACAACGGCTTCGACCTCATCGCCAGCGCGCGATTGAAGAAGCTGTATCTGACGGGTGGACTGAACACCGGCCGCACCGAAGTCGACTATTGCGGCGTCGTCACCGGCAATCCGCAAGTGGTTCCGGTCGTCGCGACCACGGCAACGGCCGGCGTGCCGTCCTTCACGCAGCCGAGAAACCCGATGTTCTGCGATCTCGTCACGCCGTTCAACGCCCAGACGCAGGTGAAGCTGGCGGCCGTGTATACGTTGCCGTACGATATCCAGACGAGCGCGTCGTACCAGTACTTTCCGGGCGTCACGCAATCGGCCAACATCGTGGCAACGAACGCGACGATCGCGCCTTCGCTCGGCCGCAACCTGTCGTCCGGATCAACGGGGACCGTCGTCGTCGACGTGCTGCCGCAGCAGCGGCAGTGGGAAGATCCGTCGAATCAGGCCGACATCCGGTTCATCAAGGCAATCCGGCTCGGCGGCACCCGCAAGCTGCAGGGGATCTTCGACATCTTCAATGCGTTCAACGCCCGGCCGGTGCTCGGCGTGAACACGCGCTACAGCGGCGCAACCGGCGGCGCGTGGCTGCGCCCGACGAGCACCCTGGTTGGCCGGCTGCTGAAGTTTGGCGTGCAGTTCAATTTCTAATTATCGATGCGTTGGTTCCTGACATGATCGCTCCGAGCGGCGCCGCTTGTGCCGTGACGCGGCGCCGCGACGATTGCGCTCAGGATCCGTGGAACGGTCGCCACCGTTGCTTTGTCCGTGCCCGCCAAGAGATGGTCAAGAAGACGGTGTGCGGCATTCTCGATTCATGAGCGGAAATGGTTCCATCCCGGCGGCCTCCATTGGTGGCGCGTACGCGTTGATCTCAGTGGACTCGATGTAGTCGAAGTTCAGACGAGAAGGGCCCGCGGTGTCGACGGAACATTACAAAGCGGCATGCATCGCGTCACATACAGACACGTGATTCACGAATGTTTCAACGACTCGTTGGACGATCGCGGTCGGTTTCACGGTCGGATGGCGGGACGGCCGTGGCCGTCTCAGGAAAGAGGGAGGGGACTCGAATGCGCACTGTAGTCGTTCTGATGATCAGCCTCACTCTCGCGCTGACGGCACTAGCGCAGAGCTCGTCGCACGATCCCACCTGGTGGGACAAGTTCCTCTTTCTCGCGAACAACGGGCCTGACAGCCTGCGGTCCACTGTGACACCTCGAATAGCAGGGACGAATGTGGACGTGTCCAACGAGTGCGGACCGCAGAGCGAGACGTTCATCGCCATCAACCCGAGCAATCCGAAGCAGCTCGCCGCCGGCTCCAATGAGATCTTCCGCCTGCCGATGCGGGCGTACTTCTCCTCGGACGGCGGGAAGACCTGGGGCGGAGTGGATGTGCCGCTGCCGCCGTCGATCGGGACCAACGGCTTCGACTTCGGATCGGATCCGGGCGTCGCCTTCGACAGCTCGAACAATCTCTTCTACTCGTTTATTGTCGTCTTCTTCGCCAACGGCGTTGGCCAGAGCATCAAAGGCACCGAGATGGCCGTCGCGCGGTCGACCGACGGCGGCCGGACCTGGCCGCAAGTCGCCTTCTTCGACTTCAACGGCGGGACGAACCACTTCAACGACAAGCCGATGATCGCTACGGACGCCAACCTCAATAGCCCGTTTCGTGACAGTATCTACGTCGCCTGGGATGCCGCGAGCGGCGGGTCGCCGGGCGGCGGCGTGCGCTTCGGCCGCTCACGAGATCACGGCGCCACCTTCACGACGAGCCGGATCGACGATCCAAACGGACCCGGCAGGTCGATCGGCGCAACGGTCACGACCGGACCCGATGGACAGCTATACGTGGCTTGGAACGACATCGCAGCCAACACGATCACGTTCAACAGCTCGTTCGACGGCGGCGTCACCTTCGGCACGCCGCGCGTCATCGCCGCAAAGGCGATCCCCTTCGATATCGCAATCCCGGCCGAGTTCAATCGACGCGCGCTTGTGTATCCGGCCTGCGACGTGGACCGCACCGCGCACGGTCCATTTCGTGGGCGCATCACCTGTGCTTGGATGGATCTGACGCCGGACGGCCAGGACACCGACATCTTTGCAAGCTTCTCGGACGACCAGGGCGCGACCTGGGCGGCTCGGTTCAGCGTGGCGGAGTCGCTGGGCGGAGTCGACCGGTTCAACCACTGGCTCGCCACTGACCCGGTCACCGGACAGGTCAACGTCTCGTACTACGACACGCGCAACGACAGCACCGGCGGGAATTTCGAAACCGACGTGTTTCTCTCGCGGTCTCCGGACGGCCTGCACTTCGCACCCAGCCTTCGCGTCACCGACGCGAAGTCCAACGAGCACGACTGCAACGGTCTCTTTCCCTGCCCGAGCATCAACTACGGCAACCAGCAAGGCGACTACGAGGGCATCGCCGCGTTCGGTGGCATCGTGCACGCCATCTGGACGGACAGCCGGCGCAACCAGGAGCGGGCAGGGGACCCGAGTTGCGGACGCGGCCGCGGGATCATGGAGGAGGTCTTTACCGCGGCACTGAAGTGAAGGCGATTGGCCGAGTTGCACTTGTACCAGTCCCAGACGGCGTGATCTCCGAAAAGATTGCACCGGCTGGGCGGTCCACTCCGTGTACGGTGCAGAAAATCGGTCAGGCCGCAGTGGAACACTTGTCAATCAACCCGCCAAGACGGTCCCGACGCCGAAGGCACATCCCATCGGCCGCGGATACAGAAGGCGGTGCCGCTGGCCGAGATCCATCGCGTGCAGCAGCTCGTGGGCCAGAATCTCCGTGGTCAGCAGGTAACCAGGGTCGCCGCTGAGATGATCCCGCGCAGATCCACGTTCAAAGAATCGATCCGTCACGTCGATGGTTCGCACGGAGTGACGGTCGTCAGTGTGAGTCGTCGCGGCGATCATCGAGTGGGCGTCGTACCGGCCTTGCGCATTGAGTTGTGCGGCCTGCGCAAAACGTCAGCGTGCGGAAGCCGTTCCGACCCGCGCGCTGCATGATTCGTCGGCCCAGATCGCTGGCGCCGATCTCATCGAGCGCGGCGCCGACCAGATCGATCTCGGTACTTACCCACGGGTGCGGAGTTGTAACGGCGCAGAATTCCGAACCCAGCTCGCAGGTACCGGGGTGAAAAGAAGAGACCGTCATGCTGAGGCACGTCACCGCGCACCAACTCTTCTGATGACGCGTGCCGCCCCGGAACTGCGGTCATCAGAATCAGTGCGGCAGCCGAAACAATGCTGGCGATTCCGCGTGGTGCGTTGCGGCGACGGACTGGGGCGATGATCGGTGGCATCACCGGCGACCGCCAGGAACGCCGGGCCACGGGCTAGTGCCGAGTGGGACCGTTCACGACGACGGTGAATTCTTTCTCGTCGGTCAACTCTCCGTCATTGGCCCGCGCCCGTAACACGTAAGTACCGGGCTTGGTGAACGTCGCGGTCGCCACCGCTTTGGCATCTTTCACGGGCATGGTCGCGGGATCAAACGTGACGGCCGCGGGACCGCGCCACACGAGCCAATTGACGATCAGCCCCTGGGGTCCGGCAGCCCCACCCTGACGGCCTCGGCCGCCAACCGTTGGGACGTTGACTGGTATCTCCGGCTGGTCGGGTAACGGTTTGAGTGTCGGCGGCGTTTCTTGTCCGACTGCTCGTCGCGGTGGCCCCTTTCTTGGAGTCGGGAGGCCATCATCCTGGACCGTGGCGGCCAGAGTCAGCTTGTCCGGCAGCGTAACCGCCGACGGCATATCGACGGCAAGCGAGGGCGGTGTGTTCTTGAGCGACTCGGCGTTTCGCGTTTTTCCTGCGTAGATCGGATCGATCTGCCATTCCGGCTGGAGCCACCCAACAGCTCTCTCGGTGATCCCGCGAACGGTAACGCTCCAGGTCAACTCCTTGTTGCCCCAATCCCTCGGAATCTTCACGTTGAATTCCTTGCGGTGAATTCGCGTGTTGAAAACCGTCGGTTGTCCGCGATCCGCGGCGCCAGGTTCGAACTTGTTATCAGGACCGACGGGCACCACGAGGTTCTCGACGTAGTTTCGGTTTAGATATCCGAAGTACATGGAGACACTGCCGTCAGCGTTGTACGCCCATCCTTCGAAAATCGGCTGAAGGCCCTGGCCTGAATTGAACTTGAAACCGAACGGATCAGGATTCCCCTGCGCGCTGGCGCGATACGGGGTCGCGAGCACAAGTAATACAGCGCCCGCACCGAACGCGCATCGACAACAGTGCGATATTTGAATGTTCATACGGTCCCGCCACCTCGAAGAGTCCCGACGGATGTGCGTTGGAGTAAGAGGCACGCTGCGACCGGATATTCTTGCTGCGTGCCTCGCTCACAGAGTCCGCGTTATCGCTGCTGCTGATCGGTCGTGAGCTTCGGCTGCTGCGCACCCTTGCGAGCCGCCAGCTCGGTTTTGTATTCCGCGTCGGTCAGATCGTACCAGCCGATCCAGGAGAAGCCCATCTCATCGATCGTCCGCCCGGTTCCGGCGCCGACCCAGTTCTTCGGATCCGGGTTGTGTCTATTCGCCGCAGTGTTGTCGAACCAGCTGATCACGTGCAGCAGAGTGCCGGCCGGCACGATCGGCTCCACATCATCCTCGTAGTTGTAGATGGTGTGCCAGTTGTAGTTCCAGCTCGCGCACGTCACCGTCTCGGTCTTCACGGGCTCGCCCGGATAGATCAATTCGAGGCACTGATACTTGCCTCGAATATGCATGTGCGGCTGCCAGGCGGTGATCTTCGCCGCGGAGTTCAGACGGGTGTAGCCGTCGCGCCGCACGATCGAGTTAGCGGGAATGTCGATGTCTGGAGCAGACTCCTGCCCGAGCTGTTTCGACCACTGAACGTGCTTGGGCACGTAGCCCTTGGGGTAAAGCACGACCCCAAGCTCGATCTTCGCTTGAACCTCTTCGCCGATGGAATGGAAGTGATAGCTGACCCTCGCGTTCTGCCCGGCCTTCAGCAACACGCCGGAGTCGGGCGCGGCGAATGTCGCGTTCTTGCCCGACGCGTACTCCACGAGGAACTGTCCACTGCCACCTCCTGCGTCGTCGCCCATGTCGCTGTCGTCACCCGGTTCAACCGCGTACGAAAGAGCGTGGTGAATCACCTTTCGGGAGTCAGCGTCAACCACCCGGCTCTGGATGGCCTTGATATAGCGATCTTCTTTCGTACCGAACGGGGCGGTCAGGGTGCCGTACAAATCCGGGCCGGTCGCCGGCATCTTGAACGCGGGGTATTTCACGATCAAATCCGGCGTGCCTATCCTCCAGGTCGTCATGTCGTCGAAAGCTGGCACGGCGGGCATGTCGGCGGGGTTCCCTTGGACGGCGCCGCCGTCGACCCATTCGACGATCGTCGTGATCTCGTCATGACGCAACGACGGATCGTTCTTGTACTTCTGGATGCCGATCGTCTTGTCGAGGAACCAGGGCGGCATCTCGCGCTTGCTGACGCGTTGCTTGATCGATTGCGCCCAGGGCCGCGCGTCGTTGTACGTGAGCAGCGACATCGGCGCGATCTCGCCGGGACGATGACACCGGACGCACGACCGGTACAGAATCGGCGCGACGTCCTTCGCGAACGTTGTCCGTCCTTCGGCCGTCCGGCCCTGCTGCGCGCTGACCATCGTGGACGCTGCGACGCCGACGGCGATCGCCCACAGGGTCAGCGCTCCAGACTTGAAAAACGCGTGGCTGCGGACAACAGTCCTCATCCTGAACCTCCCCGCCTGCGGGAGTCACGATAGCCGCGGGCGCGCTCCGTATGAACCATCGCCGAGAATGTCTGCCTCCCGACATAAATTGTCAAGCTTCTCGTTGACTGAAGGGTAGTGCGTTCAGTTCTGAAAATCGGTGTCTGTTGACGCCGGTCTGGAGAGCTACGGCATCAGTCGCAGGAAGCCCGACGGTTGAACCCAGCCGCGCCGTAGCGGTAAAAAGGCCGCCGCACCGTGCCATTGAAGGCAACGGGAAAGGAGCAACGATGAATGCCGGTACAGTCGACAGTTCCACCGACAGCCGTGGGCGCGTTGCAGAGCGGACGCGGTGGCGCCTCGTTGCTTCGACACTCCGCGCCACCGCATGGTGCGCATGTGTGCTCCTGGCGTCCGCACCTGCGAGCGCACAGGGTACCAGCGCTATTGCGGGCGTCGTCCGCGACACCTCCGACGCAGTGCTGCCGGGTGTAACGGTCGACGCATCCTGTTGTCGTTGCTGGAAACTCGATCTGGAGTCCATAGAGCACGTGTGGCAGCGATTAGTCGGTGACTCCGTCTGGCGAGAACAGGGTTTGCCGACGAGCCACGACGGAAAGCGGCCATTCCGACAGCAGAGCGGTTGCGCCGGAATATCGACGTTCACAGCTGTGGATGATTGAATTGATTACGCGGTCCTCGTACCGATGATGAGGCCCGTGGACCTGTGGAATCGCAATGATTCGGCCAGTGATCGATGGTGAGACAGGTCGCGAAACCGGTGCGTCCTTCTGAAGTGCCAAGTGCGTGCGCGACCGTTCGTAATATTCCATGTACGATTTCAAGATGCGTTGTAGGCCGTTGGCGTTGAAGATGATGACGTGATCGAGGCACTCCCGCCGCACGGATCCGATAAAGCGTTCGATGACTCCGTTTTGCCACGGCGAACGTGGTGCCGTGAGCACTTGGGTAATCGCCATCGCTTCCGCGGTCGCGTGAACGGCCGCGAAGGCAAGATCCCGATCGCGAATCAGATAACGCGGCGCCTCGTCGCATGGGAACGCTTCTCGAAGTTGCTGAGCGGTCCGTGCGGCGGTCGGATGCGTCGTCACCGCGACGTGCACCACACGCCGTCGGTGGTGGGCGAATAATCTGTTGGACGTGATTGGCCAGGAACGTCGGCCAGGATTGCGACGGCGGTCGCCGATGCCTCACGAGGTATTTCGCGACGCTGGCTTGGCAGGTCACGACTGGCGTGGTCGGCCAGACGCACGCGCTCGCACGCAACTGGTTCAAACATCCACGTCGGCACTTCTAGCGATCGTTCGTGGTGCTGATCGTCGAGGCCACACCGACAGAGAGGATGTCCGCCTTTGGTCAGCGTTGCGTAGACCGTGATCATCCGACCGAACCACGGATGCCATGGGTAGCGGACTTCTCGAGACTCGGTACTGTGGGTGTTGCGTTGTTGAGTTGTACAACGGGCACCGGCCAGCATCGCGCGCTGGCTCTCGTACCACCTGCCGCAAGGCGCCCGGCGGTTGTACCGGTATCACCAGGCAGCGTTCGCATTCTGCGGCGCGATCGTCGCGGCGGTGTCGTTCACGAATACGTCCTGGCGGCGTGACGGGGTTTTCGCACCTTACACGGGTCCATAACCAATTCGGCGCCGGCCCCCAACGGCTGCGGCTCTTCAACGTATTAAGCTAACAGAGAATTCCTCTATCAGCGTTCCGACCGTTGCCTCGATCGTCGACGCAGTTATGTTGTCTTGCGTCGTCAGGCTGCCGATGGCTTGATTGCCATTGACTGTCGCAATCAGCATGGTTCGGATGTGAGTGATATCTCTGGCAAGCCCGCTAGCAGCGCGTGGTACAAGTGGCGTTTTCACGCACACGCATCCACAGGGATCCCCGATCGCCGGATTGGCAATGGCCAGTCGCGGTGAATCCAGATTGCCACGATGGCGTCGTTGATCAACGTCCACAGCAGGCTGAGCACAGCGCGCAACGCCACGGCATGCCCCTGGAGGGCGCGTGGCGTGCCGATCCCGAAGAGTGTCCTCATCCAGAGTCCCAGATTGAAGGCGCTCGCGTGGATCAGCAGTCGCTTCAGCACGTTCTCGTGGCCGCGTACGTGGGCGCGCCGCAGTCCACCGGTCTCGTACAAATGCGCGCACGGACGTTCCAGCAATTCCCCGCGTCGGCGGAGGAGCCGTTTGCCGCGCGCGCCGCGGATGCGCCGCCGATTCGCATACACCGCGCCCCGTTCAGCCTCCTGATCCGCCCAGGACTGGCGGCCGCGATCGGGTTCACTGATGTAGGTGCGAATCTGCAACGTCTCCAAATCGAGCACGCTGGTCCGGCTGTGGTAACCCTTGTCCGCGACGAACTCCTCAATGACGGCGATCTTTTTCTCGGTGACGGCTGCCACGGCTTCGAGTTGATCTGCGGCTTCCGGCAGCGTTTGTTGCATCGTGCTCGTGTCCCCCTCATCGGCATCCTGCACCGTAACGCTGACGATCGCACCGGTCTCGAGATCGATCGCATGCTCGGCCTTGTGGGCCAGATGCGTCCGGCCATCCTTCATCTTCGTGATCTTGGCGTCGGGATCGTGCGGGTGAGTCCAGTCGTCGTTCGAGGCCTTCTTCTTGCGTTTCCGATCCAGGCGCGCCAGATCGGCGCGCGTCGGCGTGCCAATGCCCGAGGCCTTGGCCAGCCGCGTCAGAAACTCCTCGTAGCTCTCGCCCGGTATCGCGCCGGACGATGCTGCGCATGGCCGCGTTCGCTTCGAGCGTCGTCGCGTCCAGCCCGATCGTCTTACCCTTGATCACGCCCGCGCCCCCGACGCACTGCGCCACCCATGTGAACACCGCTCGATGCGTTTCAACCGCAATGAGTCGCCGAGTCCGGGAAATCGTCGAGTGGTCCGGTGGTGGTTCGGTCAGCCCCAAGCCCAGAAAGTCGCGCAACGCCAACGAATCCGCCGTGCGCCAGGCGATGCCACGCTCCGAATCGATGCCTTCGAAGTACCCGATCAGCAACAGCCGGAAATAGATGCCCGGCGGCAGGCTCGGCCGCCCCATCGTCTCGGCGTAAAAGCCGGCGCACTGCGCTTGGACGAAATCGTCGAAATCATGCTCACGCAGCAGCTGATTCAGACGTCGATAAAAAGGATGGCTCGCAGCCGTCGGCAGGTCCGTGCTGGGGACCCACATCGTTGGCTGCCGATCCCGTTTGCGTTTGCCCATCGACATGGGCGAAGTGTAGAAGTACGAGACGTTGGCCGTGTCGATCACTCAGCACGGGCTGCTACCAGAGTGACGATCGTCGAAGCACCGGAACGATCGTGCGGATCGAAGGGAGATGTGAGTTCAATGTCACCATTATTACGGCCGTCAGCACCGGCAGGGCAACCGCGGTGGTGTAGTGGTGTCGTCATCGCAGCGGCAATCCTCGGCGCAGCAGCGCCGTTGTTCGGCCGTCAAGGCCCTCCACTCCTCCCCGGGTACGTTATCGTGGGCGAGGCCTTATCGTCGGCGCGCGCAGAAGACTCGATCCAGTTCGCCGCGCGGATGTTCTCGGCGCCGGACATGGAGTCAATCTGCTGCACAGCACGCGCCGCAGAGGTCGTGCAGCTGCGCTCGGAGGTTTCACAGCTTCGGTTGCGCCTTGGCGAGCCATTTCGACCCGGCACTCTGCGGATCACCGCGCGCGATGCGTCTGGCGCTGTGCTTCCAAACGTTCCTCTTGCGGTTGAGGTGAGCGGACCGCCGAACGTGTTTGCGCGCGAAAGGCTGGCGCAGCTCGTCGAAGACGGATCGATCATACCGAGAAGTCCGGCATCCGTCCGGTTTCGGGTCCGGACGATCTGTCCTGGCGCCGGAGCAGATACGTTTGTTCGCGCGGAAATTAGCCAGGAGTAGACGACTGCCGATCAATGGTATGTACAAGTGACTTGCGTCCGCACTTGGCCGTCTCTAACTTTCACCACGGCCTGCTAAACTAAGCTAGGCTAGGGCAGAACACGTTTCTTTGAATCTGTTGACACAGCGCATCGACTGACCGTAGCGTCACCGTATTACGTTGAACAGTTCCTGTCAGTGCGCAGCCAGGGAGATTCGCATTCAGAACCTCACCAGTCTGAGTAATTCTTACCGATAGGTCGATTGTCGATCCAACGAATGCCTTGTCATATTCGCCAATACATTCGCCGTCAATCACCTGCGTAAGTACCTGAGTGCCCCTCCAAGTGCCAGCGACCTGCAGTAGCGATGGTGACGCTGTATTCGACCCACAGGAAGCAGCCATTGTGACTCCTGCGACAATTGAAGCCGACAACACAATGCGGTTTACTGTACGCATCGCAATCTATTGAAACGTAAACTTGGTTTGTTGGCGGACTGACTTCGCTGTCGTCCCAGACTCCGCCCAGTAGGATTGCCGGTGACGTCTTGAATGGCGCGAGGTACAGGTCATCCGCGATGATCCCTGCTCCGTAGAAATATCCACAATTCCAGAGGTTGTGTTTCGCCAAAACCCGACCGCCGTGCCCAGCGGATTGATTTTCACCCGAATACGCTACAGGATCGCTTATGCTGACAGCACTGATCGTGGTTCTCCGATCGATCGGATTGATCTGTCGCGGGCATCGGGCCGTCGCGCTTGAGAATATCGCGCTTCGTCAGCAGTTGGCTGCGTTGACACGCACCACCAAGCGACCGCGTCTTCGACCGTGCGATCGATTCTTCTGGATCGTGCTCGCCAGGGCCTGGCGAGGCTGGCGTGGCGCCTTGCTCATGGCACAGGCAGACACCGTCGTGCGCTGGCCTCGCCAATGGCTGCGACGCCGCTGGACGGACCGATCCCGGCAGAAACAATCCGGCCGCCCGAGCACCGTCGCCGCGATTCGGGCGCTCATCGACAAGATGGCATCCGCGAATCCGCTGTGGGGCGCCGCGAATCCATGGCGAGTTGCGCAAGCTGGGCATCGATGTCTCGGAGCGAACGGTCTCGCGGATCGTCGCGAGGTTTCCGCGACCGCCATCCCAGAG
>Ga0209577_10001570_pt1 | contig 22567 bp, 22 predicted proteins | sample GraSoiAngelo_109_FD_185874 | JGI IMG/M metagenome (GOLD analysis project Ga0209577, IMG submission 185874) | Grasslands soil microbial communities from the Angelo Coastal Reserve, California, USA - 14_0903_12_20cm (SPAdes) (version 2) | ecosystem: Environmental > Terrestrial > Soil > Grasslands...
CGCGATGAAGATGTACGCCGCGAACACGAGCGTGCTCGAGCCGGCTGCCAACCCGTCGAGGCCGTCGGTCAGGTTCACACCGTTCGTTGTGCCGGCCATCATCACGAACACCCAGACGACGAAGAACGGCCCGAAGTTGAGCGCGCTCTGGCGGATGAACGACAGCGTCGTCGGCGCGTTCGTGTGCGTGACGACCGCGACGGTGAACCCGACGGCCACGAGCAGCTGCCCCAGCATCTTCGCCGTCTTGTTGAGCCCGAGGCTCCGCTGCCGGCTGATCTTGATGTAGTCGTCGAGGAACCCGACGACGCCCATCGCGACCATCGTGCAGAGCACGATGCCGCCGGCCCAGCCGAAGCTGCCGCCGGCGAGGTGGGCCCCCACGTAGCCGGCGATGACGGCGATGATGATCATCACACCGCCCATCGTCGGCGTGCCGACCTTCTCGGCGTGATGTCCGATGTCGCCCCAGTCCTCGCGGAGGCGCTGCCCGAACCCCAGCCTGCGGAACGCCCGGATCAAGAACGGCGTGCCGCCGAGAGAGACCAGCAAGCTGATCATCGCGGCGAAGAGAACGGTCTTCATGGAGTTGGAACCTCGAGCGCGTGCGCGACGCGTTCCAGCCCCGCCGCGCGCGACGCCTTCACCAAGACGACGGCGTCGGGCTCCATGCGCGCGCGCAACACCGCGATCGCGTCGTCGATCGTTGCGGCGAAGATCGCTTCTCCGCCGAACATGCCTTCCAGCCGAGCAGCCTCGTGCACGGCGCGCGCATCCTCACCGACCGTCACCAGGTGCGTGACGCCCAAGCGGACGGCCAAGCGCCCGACGCGATCGTGCGCCGCGGTGGTCTCGTCGCCGAGCTCGGCCATCGGCCCCAGCACAGCCCACGAGGGTCGTCCGCGCGCCATCGCCGCGAGCGCCTTCAGCGCCGCGGCCGTCGAGTCCGGGTTCGCGTTGTACGCATCGTTCAGGATCCGCCGCCCGCCGACGTCGTGGAGCTCCATGCGCCACGCCGACCCTTCGGCGCGCGCGAGGCCGTCGGCGGCGCCGTGCAGAGACACGCCGGCTGCGCGCGCCGCCGCCGCGGCAGCAAGCGCATTGGACACCATGTGCTCCCCCGGCATCCGCAGCGTGACCCGCGCGCGCTCGTCGCCGGCGAGCAACGTGAACGTCGCGCGCGCCTCGTCGTCCAGCGAGACGCCTTCCGCACGCACGTCGGCTGAGGCTGCTCGGCCGAAGCTGACGACGTGTCCGCGCGTGCGCGCCGCGAGCGCGTCGACGCGTGGGTCATCGGCGTTGAGCACCGCCGTGCCCTCCGGCGCGAGCGCTTCGACGAGCTCGCCCTTCGCGAGCGCCGTGTTCTCGAGCGAGCCGAACATGCCGATGTGAGCCGGGCCGATGTTCGTCACGACGGCCACGTCCGGCCGGATCATCGGCGCGAGCGACGCGATGTGGCCGATGCCCCGGCTGCCGACTTCGATGACGAGGACCTCGGTGTCTTCATCTGCGCCGAAGATCGTGAGCGGCACGCCGATCTCGTTGTTGTACGACGCATTCGCTGCGATCGTCCTGCGCTCGCTCGCGCACGCGGCGGCGGTGAGGTCCTTCGTGCCGGTCTTGCCCGACGAGCCGGTGATCGCGATCGTCGTCGCCCGCAAACGCCTACGGACGAACGCAGCGAGCGAGGACATCGCGGCGAGCGGGTCGTTCACGCGCACAGCAGCAGCGAATGTTCCGGCGTCCTCGCGCACGACCGCGGCGACGGCGCCGCCACGGACCGCGTCGTTCGCGAACGCGTGGCCGTCCGCGCGCTCACCCGCGAGCGCGAAGAAGAGCGCGCCCGCCGACGTCGCGCGCGAGTCGGTGATCACCGACGTCACGGTCGCGTCGGGATCAGCGCCGTCGACGCGGCCGCCGCACACCTCCGCGATTTCCTTCACGCTGAGAGCGATCACCGGCGGCTCCGGCTCTGCAACGCTCCGCGCGCGACGATGCGGTCGTCGAATGGGATCGTGTGATCGGCGAACTGCTGGCCGGTCTCATGGCCCTTACCGGCGATCACGATCACGTCGCCTCGCGCCGCGCCGTCGATCGCTGCTTCGATCGCCTCGCGCCGGTCTGCGATCCGCTCGAACGGGCGTCCCGTCTCGCGCGCGCCGGCTTCGATCTGCTCGATGATCGCGATCGGATCTTCCGTCCGTGGGTTATCGCTTGTGATGATCGCGCGGTCGGCGAGTGTGGCCCCAACCTTCCCCATCAACGGACGCTTGCCGCGGTCGCGGTCCCCGCCGCACCCGAACACGGCCACCAGGCGCGCGCCCGGCCGCGTGATCTCGCGCGCGGCGCGAAGCACGCCTTCGAGCGAGTCCGGCGTGTGCGCATAGTCGACGAGCACCGTGAAGTCTTGGCCGGCCTCGATCGGCTCCATCCGGCCGGGGACACCGCGCAGCGACGCGATACCTTCGGCGACGGGACCGATCGGCAATCCCAGAGCGCGCGCAGCAGCGAGCACGCCGAGCGCATTCTCGACGTTGTACCGCGCGGGAAGGTTCACGCGGATCGGGACCGATCGGCCGCCGACGTCTGCGATGAACGAGCTGCCGGTGCGGGCCAGCTCGAGGGAATGGCCGCGAACATCCGCTTCATGATCGATCGCGAACGTCACGAGCGGCAGGTCCGTTCGGGCAGCGAGCGCGCGCCCTCGCTCGTCGTCGAGGTTCACGACCGCACGTTCGGACATCTCAGGGCGGAAGAGCAGCGCTTTCGCGTCGAAGTACGCGTCCATCGTGCCGTGCGTGTTCAGATGGTCCTGCGACAGGTTCGTGAAGACGGCGCACGCGAAGTGCGTGCCCTCGACCCGATCGAACGCGAGGCCCTCCGACGACGCTTCCATCGCAGCGCCGCCGACCCCCGCGTCGCGCATCGTCGAAAGGAGCCGTTGCAGATCGATCGCTTCCGGGGTCGTCCGTGTCACCGGCAGAACGGTGTCGCCGATGTGCGTCTCGACGGTGCCGATTACGCCCGGCGTAATACCCAGCGCGCGGAACACCGCTTCGAACATGAACGTCGTCGTCGTCTTGCCGTTCGTTCCGGTCACGCCGACGAGCGTGAGCGCGCGCGACGGGTCGCCGAAGAACAGCGACGCGAACGGGCCCATCGCGGTGCGCACCGAAGGGACGATGGCCTGAGGAACCGGAACGTCGAGCGGCCGCTCGACCACGAGCGCCACGGCTCCTGCCTCGACTGCGCGCGCGGCGAAATCGTGTCCGTCGGCGTGCTCGCCCGGAACGCAGAAGAACAGCGTGCCCGGAGTAACGGCACGAGAGTCGTACGCGACGTCGTCGATCGGCACGCTGCCGTCTCCCTGCAGGCGCGCGCCGCGAACACCATCGACCAGGGTCTGAAGGATCATGGGCACGGCGGTCGTCCTTCCCGCCCCGGCCCGCCGCCGGAACCGGGCGGGCCGCTCGGCCGGCATGCTGGCAGACGCGAACTGTACCACGCGCTCAGGGCTGCTTCGGGGTCTTCGATTTCGTCGGCAGCACCGCAGGCGTCGCCGCGGGGGACGGCGATGCGGTCGGCGACGGCTTGGGCTTCGGCAAGGCGTGCGCGCGCATCTCGCCGATCGAGGGACCACCGGGCAGCGGTGCAGTCGGCGCGATCCCGAGGTGCGCCAGTGAGTACTGCATGATCTGCTTGAAGACCGGCGCTGCCGTCGCCGCGGCGACACGCGGCGTCGGGTTGTACAGCTGCACGAGCGTGACGAGACGCGCATCGTCCGCCGGTGCCAGGCCGACGAAGGTCGTGATCAAGTTCGTCGAGTAACCACGCGCGTGCAGGTTCGGTACGCGCGCGGTTCCGGTCTTGCCGGCGACAAGGTACCCGGGGATCTGCGCGCGCGTCCCGGTTCCGTCTTCGACCACGCCGACGAGCATCCCGCGGACCTGGGCCGCGACGAAGGGGCTGACGACGCGGCGGCTCGGCGACGGCGGTGCCGGCGTCAGCGCCCCGTCGGGTTGCACCACCCCGCGGACGAGACGCGGCTGCACCTGAACACCGTCGTTCGCGATCGTCGCGTACACCATCGCCATCTGCAGCGGCGTGACGGCGATCCCTTGGCCGATCGGGATCGTCGCGAGGCTCGTCTCGTACCACTGGTCGTACGGGAGTGTGACGCCCGCCGACTCGCCCGGGAACCCGACGCCGGTCGGGCGCCCGTATCCGTACCGGTTGAGCATGTCGTAGATGCGCCGCTTCCCGACCTTGATCGCAACCTCGATCGTCCCGATGTTCGACGACTCAGCGATCGCGTCCGCGTACGTGATGTGCCAGGTTGGGTGGACCTCGAAGTCGTTGAACGTTCGGCCGAACACGTGGAGGTGATACGGCACAGTCATCATGTCGCCCGGCGACTCGATGCCGGCCTCGATCGCGGCCGACGCAGTGATCACCTTGTTCACCGATCCCGGCTCGTACGCGTCTGTGACGATGCGGTTGCGCATCTCGGCCGGCGTCGCTGTGCCGAAGTTGTTCGGGTTCAGCGCCGGCCAGTTCGCCATCGCCAGCACGTCGCCGGTCTTCGCGTCCAGCACGACGGCCGTACCGTTCTGCGCTCCAGTCGCGCGCGCACCGCGCGCGAGGGCCTGCTCGGCGTAAAACTGGATGTCCCGGTCGATCGTCGTCTGGATCCCATTGCCGTTGACCGGATCGACGATGGAGTTGCGGCCTTGCGGGATCGCGCGGCCTTGCGGGTCGTGCTCGATGACCTGTTTGCCCGGGGTGCCGGAAAGGATCTTGTTGTACATCGACTCGAGCCCCGAGAGCCCGACGTTGTCGACGTTCACGAAGCCGAGCACTTGCCCGGCAAGGTCGTTCGACGGGTACGTGCGCGCGGTTTCGTCCAACGCGCCGACGTACGGGATCCGTAGGGCGAGCACCCGTTCGGCGACGTCGACCGGCACCTTGCGTGCGAGGTACACGAAGCCGGCCTGCTGGCTCAGCTTCGCCGTCAGCGTCTTCACGTCGATGCCGAGGATCGGCGAGATCTTCGTCGCGGCACCGGCCGGGTCGGTGATGCGCTGGGCGTCGGCGTAGAGCGCGCGCGCATCCGAGGAGACCGCCAGGGGGACCATGTTCCGGTCGAAGATCGCTCCCCTTTGGGCGGGAAGCTCGATCGTGCTTATCCGCTGCTGCAGGCCGAGCGAGTCGAGGGGTGCCGCCCGGACGATCTGGAGCATGACGAGCCGGACCGCGACCGACGCGAAGAGAAGCGTAAAGATGAAGAGAAGAACGACGAGCCGTAGAGCGGGCCGGGTGCCGCGACGACGCACGCGGCCCCCCTCTACCTCCCCTCCCGGGTTTGGGAGGGGCCGCTCCGAGTGGACGGTGGGGTGAGAACGACGACGCCGGGCGCCGGGACCATGCCCATCTGCTGCGCGCGCGTCGCGATCCTGTCAGGCGAGGCCAGCCTGGCGACCTCGAGCTCCAGCTGCTCGGTCGTGAGGCGCTTCGCCTGCACGGCGTTCTCGAGGCTCGACTGGCGGAATGCCGCTTGGCCGAGGAAGACCTGCGCCACGACGAGCGCGAACAGCGCCATGCCGGTCGCCGTCAGGGCCAGGACGATGAACAACGTTGGGGGGCGCCGGCCCGGCGCCGGGCGGCCGCGCACCACACGAAGGTGACGGGGTCGCTCCGGCGCCGGGACCGGTCGCCTGGGGCTTGTTGCCGTCCGTGGAGGCGTCACGCGGCGGAGCCTCCCGGCGGACCATCGGGCTCGGGCGGCGCTGCGAGCCGTTCCGCCGCGCGCAGCCGTGCCGCCGACGCGCGCGGGTTGCGCGCGATCTCCTCTTCCGAAGGGCGCTCGGGCTTCCGGGTCAGCAACCGCAGGCGGGGCGCCTCGCCGCTCGCCTCCTCGCGCATGAACCGCTTGACCAAGCGGTCTTCGCCGGAGTGGTAGGACAGCGCGACGAGGCGCCCGCCTGGAGAAAGCTCCGCGGATGCCTGCGGGAGGGAAGCTTGGATCGCCTCGAGCTCCTTGTTGACCTCAAGGCGGAGTGCTTGAAAGGTGCGGCGCGCCGGGTGCGGCCCTACCCGACGCGCCGCTGAAGGGACCGCGGCGCGGATGACCTCGACCAAATCCCCTGTGGTCGCGATCGGCCGGCGCTTCCGCGCCGCTACGATGAACTCTGCGATGCGCGACGCCCACCGCTCTTCGCCGTACGAGCGGATGACGCGCGCGAGCTGCCGCTCGTCGTAGGTGTTCACAACGTCGTAGGCGCTGAGCGGCGCCGTTGTATCCATCCGCATGTCGAGCGGAGCGTCGTGCTGGTAGCTAAAGCCGCGCTCCGGCCGGTCGACGTGCATCGAGGACAGCCCGAAGTCGTAAACGACGGCGTCGCTCGGACCCCAGCCGGACTGGGTCACGATCTCCCCCAACTCCGCGAAGTTCCCGTGCACCAGCCGAACCTGGTCCCCGAACGACGCGAGCCGATCGGCGGCCAGGCGGAGGGCATCCGGGTCGCGATCGATGCCGAGCAGCCTGCCAGTGGGCCCCAGAGCCCGGAGGAGCGCCGCCGCGTGCCCACCCGCGCCGACGGTGCAGTCGATGACGGAACGCGCACCCGGCGACGGCACGGCGTACCGGACGACGGCTTCTGCGAGGACCGGAACATGCGGCTCATCCACCCCTCCCCCGTCATCGCGTCCCGGCGAACAAGCGCACGGCGATCGCACCGAGACCGATGAACGCGCTCATGCTCGACAGCATCAGCACGATCAAGAGCAAGCTTTCGCGGAGCTCCTTCACCGGCTTGAAGCCGTCCTCGGGGACGCGGGGTTCCCCCATCGGTGCCTGCTCCACAAACGCTCCCCCTACCTAGCTGGCTTCGTTGCTGTTAGAACGGCAGGTCAGGGTTGGACTCAGAGAGGTCGGCGTAGTTCGGCAGTCCTTCCGAGAGGCGCTGGGCCCACGCGGTTCGGGACCAGATCTCCGCGAACTCCCCTCGGCCGGTCACCGTGACCTCGCGCTCGAGGCCCGCGTATTCCCGAAGGTGCTCGGGAACGGTGATCCTGCCTTGCTTGTCCGGCTCCTCCTCGACCGCCGAGGCGTACCAGATCCGAAGGAAGTCCCTCACCTGACGGTTCGACTGACTCGACTCCCGCAACCGAGCGGAAACGCTCTCCCACTCCTGCGGCGGGTACACCGCGAGACACTTGTCGAGACCGCGGGTGAGGACGCAGCCGTCTGCTAGAAGCCCGCGGAACTTCGAGGGGAGGATGATTCTCCCCTTGGCATCCAGCGAGTGCTGGTACTCCCCCAGGAACACTTCGGCGCTCTACCATCCACCACTTGGCGCCACTCTACTCCACTGATGAATCGAGCGTCAAGAGTTCCCGCACGTCGGCAATGACTAATTTAGAACAGGACTGTTAAGAACTGTTGCAGGTGGGAGTGGATAGCCCGGACGGGTGTGGCCCGCCGATCAGGCGGGGGCCGGTGCGGGGTGCGGAGCCGGGTGCGCGTGGCCGCCGTTGAGGTACGGCTCCCACTTGGGATCGACGTGGCCGACGGCGACGATGATCCAGATCTTCTCCCGCGGAGCAGCCGGCTTGCTCCGCAGCCGCATCCCCGCTTCCGACGGGAGGCGATTCTCCTTGCGCGTGTTGCACGCCTTGCACGCGGCCACGACGTTCTCCCACGTGTGCGTGCCTCCGCGCGATCGCGGGATCACGTGGTCAACGTTCTCTGCGCCCGCACCGCAGTACTGGCACTGGAACGAGTCTCGGACGAACACCGCACGCCGGGACAAGCTGGCACGAGCGCGATACGGCACCCGAACGAAGTACTTGAGCCGGATGACGGATGGGATCGGAACGGTCATGCGCTCGGAGTGATAGGACCCGCCGTCCTGATGGACGAGCTCAGCCTTGTGCTTGAGGACGAGGACCAGCGCCCGCCGCGCGCTTACGACGCAGAGCGGCTCGAACGTTGCGTTGAGGACGAGGGCTCTTCCCAACTGACGGTCCTCCCCCACGCTGCCGCATGGTTGGGAGAAGTATAGAGGAGGGGAACCACCAGCGCGCGCGACTCAGGGTGAACGGTAAGCGCGGAGGGACGGTGCTCGGCTACGCCCGCCGGCGGCGGCGCTTCGCGGGCTCCGCCTCATCGCGCAGCTCTTGCTCCGCGGCGCGAAGAGTGCGAACGAACTGGTCGCGATCCCGAAGGAATTCACTCACGCCCTGGTCGACCTCGCCGGCGAGCTCGTCGATTGCTACGAAGAAGGTCATCTGACCCTGCTGCAGGGCATCGATGATGTCGCCGTCCGTCTTGCAGATCTTGAAGATGCTCTGTCCATCGGTGACGAGCTTGACCCCGGAGAGATGCTCGTCCAGGCCGGCGCTTCCGCGCAGGTACTCGAACGCGCGCCGCACGCGCTGCAAGGACATGCCGCCTTCGAGCAGCGAGTTGACGACCTTCAACGCGACGAGATCGCGGAACGAATACAGCCTTCGAACGCCAGGTCGGCCTCCCGTCGCTTGTACGGACGGCTTGACGAGCCCGATCTTGTCCCAATAGCGAAGCTGGTTGCCGGTGCAGGCAGTGAACCGCCCAGCCTGAAGCGAAGTGAATCCTTCCACTGGCACGATCCCTGCGCGAGTTTAAAAAAAGTTGGTTGAACGACCTGGGGGGAAGAGCCTCTGTTGTACGGCACCGGTGACCGGAAAGGCAAGACAGTGAAGAGTTTTTTTTAGGAAACTTTTTTTTCCACAAGCGCGCAGCGTTCGGCAGGACAAATGAACGCTGTAACGACGTGTTCAGCCGTCGTCGCGCTCGAAGCGCTTGCGCCAACGTTCTTCGGCGCGGCCGAACCACGATGGGCCCTCTTGCCGGGACCTCGGGGAGACGGGACCGATGTCCCGCGACGCGCGCGCGATCACGAACAGCGCGATCAACATAACGACGAAGCCGGCGATGCCCAGCTGCTCGGTGAGAGAGGTGACGAGACCGGCGATCATGAGCACGAATCCCGCGATGAACACCAACGAGGCGCGCTTGATGCGCTTGATGGCGATGCCGCGAGGGGTCGCCGCGCTCGTCGAGCGCGCGAATTTCGGATCCTCGGCCGCGAGCCGTGCCTCGATCTCGTCGAGGATCTTCTGTTCGTGATCCGATAGGGGCATGCGATCTCCAGCAACGACCTCGCCATGAATTATAGGAGCGGCGCAATCGCCCTCACAAGGAGTATCGGCCTCAGCGCGCCTCGAAATGAGGCTCACGCTTTTGTACGCGTGCCGCTACAGCCTCGATGAAGTCCGACGACGCCAGGATACGCCGTTGCGCCGTCGCCTCGCGGTCGAGTCCCTCTCGAACCGGCGCATCGAACGCGCTGTTCATCAGCCGCTTGATGGCGGCCAGCGCGAGCGGCGGCCCCGCGGCCAGCTCGCGCGCCCACTCCGTCGCGCTCTGCAGGTGCGTCCCGGCGGCCACGACCTTATTCACAAGCCCCATCTGCAGAGCCTCGTCCGCCCCGACGCGGCGGGCAGTCATCGCCAGCTCCTTGGCTCTCCCCAGACCGATCAGGCGTGGGAGCCGCTGCGTGCCGCCGAGGTCGGGCAGGATCCCCCATCGAACCTCCATCACGCTCAGCTCCGTGTCGTCCGCGGCCACTCGGAAGTCACAGGCGATCGCAAGCTGAAGGCCGGCGCCGAACGTCGGCCCAGCGATCGCGGCGATCGTCGGCTTGGCGACCTTCTCGAAGACGGTGAACGACGACTGCAGTCCGCCGATGTCGATCCCCGACGGGCTCCCGTTGTTGCCGGAAGTGAACACGCTGGTATCGATGCCGCTCGAGAAGTTCGATCCGTCGCCCGTCACGACGACGGCGCGCACGGACCGATCCGCGCCCGCGCGCGCGCCGGCCTCGGCCAGCGCGGCGAAGACGTCCATGTCCATCGCGTTGCGCACCTTTGGGCGCGCGATCGTGACGGTCGCGACCGAGCCCGACACCTCGTACCGAACCTTCTCATTCATCTCGCGCCTCCCGTTCGTCCGGTCCTTCATCCCGTCGAGCAGCCCGTGGCCTCGGCTGTGCCACCGCAGCCCGCTCGACCGTGTCGCCGCCGTACCGTTCCCGGAGCCGGTCGACCGCACGGTCGGCCGCTCCCCACCGATCGGGTCGCTCGCCGATGCGAAGCTGCTCCGGACCCGAACCGGCGACGAGGCCGCTCGCCGCGACCCCGAGGAGCCGGATACGGGGCCGATGAAGCCGAAGCGATGCGTACAGGTCGCGCGCCGCTGCGTAGATCTTCGCCGCACCGTCGGTCGGCGCAGGCAGCGTACGCGAGCGGGTGATCGTTTTGAAATCCGAGAAGCGCACCTTGATCGTGACCGTCCGCGCCGAGTGACCACCGCTACGGAGCCGCTGCGCGACGCGATCGGACAGGCGCAACAGCTCCCGACGGATGTGCTCGAGCGCGTCGAGGTCGCGTTCGAAGGTCTGCTCGGCCGAGACCTGCTTCGCCGGCTCGTACGGGACGACGGCGCGGTCGTCCTCACCTTTCGCGAGCGCGAGCAAGTGCGCAGCCGGGCCGGGACCGAAAGCACGCTCGAGCACGCCGTCGGGCAACGCCACGATGTCGCCGACCGTCCGCACACCGAGACGGTCGAGCGCGGCCTCCGTCTGCTCGCCGACGCCCCACAGCGCGCCGCACGGAAGCGGGTCGAGGAACTCGTGGATCTTCTCGGCGGGAACGTGGACGACGCCGTCGGGCTTCGCGTGCTGGCTCGCGAGCTTCGCGAGGAACTTGTTCGGCGCGACGCCGACCGAGCACACCAACGATCGCTTGGAGCGGACGCGCGCGCGGACCTTCTCGGCGATCGCGACCGGCTCGCCGAACAGCCGCGTCGACCCGCCGACGTCGAGGAACGCTTCGTCGAGTGAGATCTGCTCGACGAGCGGCGTGAAGGAGAACAAGATCTGCAGGATCAGATCCGACTCCGCGCGGTACAGCGTGAAGTTGGGTGGAACGAAGATCAGGTTCGGGCACAGACGGCGCGCACGCACGCCGGGCATCGCTGAGTGAACGCCGAACGCGCGCGCCTCGTAGGACGCCGCCATGACGACGCCGCGCGGACCGCCGCCGCCGACGGCGACCGGCTTCCCGGCGAGCGACTGATCTTCGCGGACTTCGACCGACGCGTAGAACGCGTCCATGTCGACGTGAAGGATCGGTTCGGTGACCGTCTCCCCTCCTATGCTCCGGCCGACCCTCCGCTCGCGTGCCACAGCTTGCGCGGCGCGTCCGCGGCGCCATCCGAAGGCGCCGCGCGCGCCGGCATCGGTATCGCGCGCGCGGCGTGCTCGTGCGCGGGCACCGGCGCAGGCTTCCCGCGGTTACGACGCCGTTCGGCTTCCGCCGCCTCGATCTCTTCGACGCCTTCGGTCCACAGCGCGTCCACGTCGAGCGTCCCGTTTCGGTGCTGCTTCGCAAGATCGGCCAGGTTCCACGCGCGCTCGCAGTTGATCGACACTCCCCCGCGACCGGCTCCCGTCTTGCGCAGCGTTCCGCGGACGACGAGCAGCCACGAGTGGAACACCGTCCACGCGCAGTGCTCCTGCACGCTTTCGAAGATCGTCGCGTCGGACAGCGCGGTCCCGTCATCCAGCGTCACGAAGATGATCCGCTGCCCCGAGCGCACCGCCGGCGTCTGCGACGCGACCTTCACCCCTGCGATCATCACGCGCGCATTCTGCCGCTGCTTCCGTAAGCGGTCCGCGCGGGTCACACCCAGCGCGTGCAATACGTCCCCGTAGAACGACACGATGTGCCGCGAGACGTCCATCCCCGTCACTTCGACCTCGGCGCGCACCTTCTCCGCCTCGCTGTACCCGCGCAACCCGAACGACGTCACGGGCTCCCGCATCCGCAACTCCTGCTGCAACACCTCCGGCTTCGGCTCCTTCTTATCCCACAGCTCATTGACGAACAGCAACATGTCCCGCCGCCCACCGAACGCATCCAACCCACCCGCATGGATGAGGTTCTCAACCACCGGCCGACTCACGCGCGTCCGCCGGCAGAAATCCACCAACCCGGTAAACGCCGCGCGCACCCGCGCCTGAACGACCGAGTCGATCTCCGCCTGACTGATCCCCTCCACATGCATCAACCCGATCCTCACGCCGAACCGCTCTTGAGCGGACGGCGCAGCGGATGCCAGCGAAGCAGGCGACGGATCGGATATCCGCGGAGCGGACGAGGCAGGGTCGTCGACGCGGAGGCTCAGAGGGGCCCCGCTTGCGCGACCGGAGGGAGCGCGCGGGGGGTCGCTGGAGGGAGCATCGCAATAAGCGATGCGACCGTCCTCCGTGGCGGCGCACCCCTCCTCGTCCGCGGCCCCGTGCACCAGCTCGATCGAATACTGCGGCTGTGATCTGTTGACGTCGAGCGGCAAGATCGGGATGCCTTCATGCCGCGCGTCGTCGAGCAGCGCGCGCCGCGGGTACATCCCGGGCTCGTGCGTGAGGATGCCGGCGTAGAACGCAGCCGGATGGTTGGCCTTGAGCCACGCCGACTGATACGTCGGAACCGCGAACGCCGCCGCGTGCGCCTTGCAGAACCCGAACGCGGCGAACGATGCAACCTCGTGCCACACCGGTTCGATCTCTGCGTCGCGCCACTGGTTGATGCGCCCCATCTCGAAGAACCACCGTCGGATGTCCGGCAGCGCGTCTTTGTCTTCGAGCGCGCGCCGCACCTCGTCGGCCTTGCCGAGATCCACGCCGGTCACCGCGCTGATCGCGCGCATCACCTGCTCGTGGTAGACGATCACGCCGAACGTCTCGCGCAGGAATTCCTTCATCACCGGGTGCGCGTACAACGCGCGCGCCCACGCGCCGCGCCGCGAGAGGTACGGCCCGATCATGTCCGACTGCACCGGCCCCGGACGGAACAGCGAGATGTCGACGATCAAGTCCTTCCACTTCTTCGGCTGCAGCTTGCCGAGCAGCTCGCGCTGTCCGGGCGACTCGATCTGGAAGCAACCGAGCGTGCGCGACGCGCGCATCAGATCGAACGTAGCCGGGTCGTCGCGAGGGATCGCGTCCAGATCGATCTGCTCGCCGGTCGCGCGCTTCACCTCCGCCGCCGCGTGCGTCATCGACGACAGCATCCGGATCCCGATCACGTCGAGCTTCAGCAACCCGAGCGCCTCGACGTCGTCCTTGTCGAACTGCGACATGCGGAAGCCGTTCGCGCTGCGTTCCATCGGCGTGCGCGTCAGGAGGTCGTCGGGCGCGATGAGGATCCCCGATGGGTGCAGCGCGAGGTGCCGCGGGAAGCCGCCCAGCCGCTCGGCGACGCCGAACAGCATGTCGAGCTGCCTTCGGTGCAGCGCCGACCGTTTCAGCTCGGGCAAGTGATCCATCGCCTCGCGGATCGACGATGCGTTGATGTGCGGGAACGACTTCGCGACGTCGGCGACCTCACCTTCGGGGAAGCCGAGCGCTTTGCCGACCTCGCGGATCGCGCCGCGCGCGCGGTACGTATCGACCATCGCGACGCACGCGACCCGTTCCGTCTGGAAGTGGGTGAGGATGTCTGTGTAAACCTCCTCGCGGCGCGCGCTCTCGACGTCGAGGTCGATGTCGGGCAGCTCGGTCGTCCGGTACGGGTTCATGAACCGCTCGAAGACGAGGTTGTGCTCGACGGGGTCGACCTCGCTGATGTTCATCAGGTAGCAGATGAGCGAGCCGGCCGCCGACCCGCGGCACGCCGAGCGGATCCCATGCGATTTGATGCGCTGGACGATGTCGGCAACCGTCAGGAAGTAGCCGGCGAACCCGAGGCGCGCGCACATCTGCAGCTCGGCGTCGAGCAGCCGCTGCACCTTCTGCGTGCGCGCCATCCCCCGCCGCTCGAGCCCTTCATGACAGCGCGTGGCGAGCAGCTCGTTGAGCGAGCGCTGCGGCAATCCGTCCGGCATCGGGTAGCGCGGCACTTGGATCACACCGAGCCCGAGGGAGAACGTGCACTCCTCGGCGATCCGGTACGACTCGACGAGCAGCTGCGGCCGCCACCCGAACAACGCATCCATCTCTTCAGGCGACTTCAGCGTCGCCTCGTGGTTGCGGTTATCCCGATGGTGCTCGGCCAGCGGAACGAGCTTGCGCATCGCATCGACCACATCGCAGAGGAACCCGTCGGCCGTCGTCAGCGCGCGCGCGCCATTCGTCGCCACCGCGCGCACACCGGTCTCATCGGCCAGCCCCAGCGCGCGCTGCACGCGCCCCCGATCCCCTTCCTCCAACCACGTCCGCACTTCGACCACCGTGCGGCGGAAACCAAAGATCTCGAGCCACCGCCTCAAAGCCACACGCGCAGCCTCTGGCTGCTTCTTGTCTATCAAGCGACCGAGATCGCTTTCGGGCCCGAGCAACACGATGACACCGTCACTGTGCGCAGCTACCTCCGATAAAGAAGCGCACGGATCACCACGCTCCCCGCTGTGATGCGCGGCGCTGATCAGCCGGCACAGATTCTCATAGCCCTGCGAGCTCTGAGCGAGCAATGTGATAACGAACCGATCGTCGTTGCTTTGCTTGGAAGCGGACGGCGAAGGATCGCCGGACGAAGCCTCAGAGGGGCCCCGCCTGCGCGACCCGAAGGGGAGCGCGCGGGGGGTCGCTGAGGGAGCGATCCAATAAGGATCGCGACCGCAGGCTTCGGGAAGCGATCCTTCGCCGCCCACGGTAAGCCGCACACCGTAGATCGGCCTAATCCCATACGCCCTGCACGCCTGTGTGAACCGCACCGCTCCCGCAAGCGAATCCCGGTCGGTCAACGCAACCGCGTGCATCCCGAGCGCGCGCGTGCGCGCGGCCAGCTCGTCGAGACGGATCGCTCCTTCGCGGAGGGAGTAGACCGACCGCACCGACAGGTGCACGAATGGAGGCGTCATCGCGTCAGTCCAGGACGCGGAACAGCGTCCAGGCGCCGTTGCGGAGGTCGCGCGCGATCTCGTACGTGCCGGGCGCGCGGCCGCTCGTGATGGGAACCGCGTCGATGCGGATGATCTCGCGCGCGTCGCCGGAGAGCCATGGGCGGTCGGCGTCTTCGGTCGAGGTCCACCATCCGCCGGCTTCGCGCCACCGGCAGAGCACCTGGCGAACCTGGTAGCGCTTGCCACGCCACCAGAACGCGTCGACGGACCCGTCCGTCGCTTCTACGTCGATGGGCTCTTCGTACCGCTTGGACATCGAAGCCGGCCGGGCGATCATCCGCCTGGCCCTTCCCCCTCGCTTTTCGGCCGCGCTCGGGGCCTCTCTGGACTCGAACATATGTTCGAGTAGGAGAGCAACATACGCCCCCGTCGAAGAACCCGTCAAGAGTCGCTCGGATGCGCGATTAGTCCGTTCGTGGCATGGACACCCCATCCATCCCTTGCTCTACTCAACCTCGCCGATGGGAGAGCTTCCGGAACAGACCGGACAGGGCATCGAGCGTGGGCCGACGCTCGATCAAGCACGCCTGCTGTTGGAGCTCAGCAGAGCGGTAACGAGCTCCCTCGACCTGCAACAGGTCCTCGAGACGAGCTTCCGCGCGCTCCGCAGGCTGGTCTCTTTCGGCGGCGGCTCTATCCAGCTGATCGACGACGGCGCGCTCGTCCCCGTCGCAACCGAGCCGCCGATGACCGACGAAGCGAAGCGCGTCCGTATCCCCGTGGGGAAAGGCATCTCCGGAACCATCGCCGCGACCGCCGAGTCGATCTACATCCCCGACATCCTTTCCGACCCGCGCGTCCCGCCGCCGACCGCTCGGAAAGGCGTCAGCCCTGACGTGCGGAGCTACTTCGGCGTGCCACTGATCATGCACGGTGAGCCGGTCGGGGTTTTGCAGATCGATTCGGCGGAGCTCGACGCGTTCCCACCGGACGCGCGTGCGCGCCTCATGATGCTCGTTCCGGCCATCGCCGCAGCCGTCCAGAACGCGCTGCTGTTCGATCGCGAACGAGCCGCCCTGCAGGGGCTGCAAGAGACCGAGCAACAGCAGCGAGATTTCGTCGCCATCGTTTCGCACGAGCTACGCACCCCGATCACGTCCGTCTCCGGCTTCGGACTGACGCTCGCCGAGCACGCGAACGATCTCGACCGCGACACGATTGCCGACATCGGTTTCCGGATTTGGCGGAGCAGCCGGCGGCTCGAGCGCATGATGGGAGATCTGCTCGATCTCTCACTGATCGAGCGCGGGACGCTGTCTGCCGAACCGGCTCCGACCGACATCGAGCCCATCCTCCGTCAGAGCGCGCGCGAGCAGTCGAACGACGCTCATCCGATCGTGGTGGACCTTCAAGCGCCCTTGCCGAAGGCGATGGTCGACGGCGACCGGCTCCATCAGATCGTAGGCAACCTGCTCAGCAACGCGAGGAAGTTCTCGCCGGCCGGTACCGCGATCGAGGTTTTCGCGCGCGCGGAGGGAGACGCGATCGCGCTCACGGTCGAAGATCACGGCAAAGGCATCCCTGAAGATCTGATCAACCGCGTCTTCGATCGCTTCTTCCAAGCCGAAGCGGCGACGACGCGCTCGGTAGACGGCCTCGGCATCGGCCTGTACATCGTCAAAGAGCTCTGCCAACGGATGGATGCGACGATCGAGGTCGACAGCGCGGTCGGCAGAGGCACGCGGTTCACCGCGCGCCTCCCCGTCGCCGTCTAGCAGCGCGCTCATTCCGGCGGGGACGCGATATCTTCTCTGGCCATGACGGCGATCGCGCTGCTGGGGTCGGGTGAGTTCGAGCCGTGGGCGCGTCCCGTCGACACCTGGTGCGCCGAACAGGCGACCGCGGCAAGCGAAAGGGTGCTCGTTGTGCCGACGGCGTCGGCGCCGGAAGGCGACGACGTCTTCGAACGCTGGGGCCGGATGGGGATCGATCACTACCGCGCGATCGGTCTCGCGCCGGAGGTGCTCGAGCTCCGCAACCGCGCCGACGCACAGAAGACCGAGATCGTCGACGCCGTCCACGACGCTCGCCTCGTGTTCTTCTCGGGTGGTAACCCCGGCTACCTCGCAGAAACGCTCGCGGGCACGCCGTTCTGGGACGCGGCGGTCGCCGCGGTGACGAGCGGTGAGACTGCGCTCGGCGGCTGCAGCGCAGGCGCTGCGTTCCTCGGGGCGTCGGCGCCGTACGTCGCCGGCGATTCACTGGACCACTGGACCGACGGGACGAAGCTTCTGCCGCGTGCCTACATCATGGTCCATTTCGACATGCTCAACAGGTACGTGCCGGGGCTGCGCGACATGCTGCTCGAGATGCGTCCGAAAGACACGATCACCGTCGGGATCGACGAGAACACGGCGCTGTGCGGCGACGGGGAGCACTGGCGCGTCATCGGCTCGGGGTCGGCGTGGATCGGCGCCGATGGGAACGAGCTGAGCGCACATCCGGACGGCGCGACGCTCGACCTGCGGTTGCTCTGAAACTTCCCTAGGATGGGCGCGCCATGAAGCGCCTCTCCCGACGCGAGTTCTTCCGCACGACCGGATTCGTTGCCCTCGGCGCGTTCGCTGCCGCGTGTACGAAGAAGCTCAAGATCACGGCGGGCACGACGCTTGCATCCCTCACGAGCGGCCATCAGCAAACGCTGCAGATGATCACCGCCGGTATCGAGATCCTCCCCGACGTGCAAGACCGCCTTGTTTTCGGTCTCATCGTTCCCTCCGATGGCAGCGCGATCACGCTGCCGACCGTCCCGATCTGGATCGCGCGAGACCAGCACTCGCCGGTCACATCGTTGACCGCGACCTACCGGGTCGAGGGACTCCCTCCAGCCAACGGTTTCTACGAGGCTCCGATAAAACTCGCGTCGGGTACTTGGCAAGTCGAAACCGTGTTCAAGCGCCCGGGCCGGAGCGTCGAGGACCTCGCCGCCGCGCAGTTCGCGGTTGGGCGCCAGACGGCGATGCCGAAGCCCGGCGACCGCGCAGTGATCGTGCCGACGCCGACGTACAAAGACCACCGCGGCGTGAACCCGATCTGCACCCGCAACCCTCCCTGCTCGATGCATGTGATCTCGTTAGACGCAGCGCTCAAGAGCGGCAAGCCAACGGTGCTCATCATCTCGACGCCGAAGTTCTGTCAGAGTCGGCAGTGCGGGCCGACGACGGACGTCGTGCAGTCGGTGAGCAAGGGCTTCGGCGGCCGCGTCAACTTCATCCACGTCGAGGTCTACAAGGACGCGAAACCGACGACGATCCAGCGCCAGTTGACCTCTCCCGCCGCGACAGCCTGGCACCTGGACCAAGAGCCGGCGATCTACTACATCGACAAGAGCGGCATCATCCAGAGCAGGACGATCGGACCGGCCGACAAGGCCGAAGTACAAGCTGCAGCGACGACGCTCGCCGGCTAGGTCAAAAGCGCGCGCAGCTCCTTCGCAGCCGCGGCCGGATCAGTGGCTTCGGTGAGGGCGCGCACGACGACCACTCTCGACGCGCCGGCCTCCACCGCCGATGGGATGGTCCGCGCGTCCATCCCGCCGGTGACGAAGAACGGCAGGGTCGCGCGCTCGGCGGCGAAGCGCACGTAGTCGAGACCGACGCCTTTGCGCCCCCGCTTCGTCGGCGTCTCGTTGACGGGACCGACGCCGAGGTAATCGACGGGTTCGTCGAGCGCGCGCAGCAGCTCATCGGGCGCGTGCGTCGACCGGCCGATCAAGAAATCGTTGCCGAGCAGCCTGCGCGCCTCGTTGGGGTCCATGTCTTCTTGGCCAAGATGAACTCCGTCCGCATCTGTCGAAGCAGCCAGATTGGGATGGTCGTTGACGACGAAGAGTTTGGCGTGCTTGTCGGTCAACCGGCGGAAAACCTTTGCGGCATCTCGTTGAACGTCGACGCGGGCGATCTTCTCCCGCAGCTGGACGATGTCCACACCGGCAGAAAGAACAGCATCGAGGAACCTCTCGAGATCATGTCCCCCGTCTCGGATCCCCGTGCAGAGGTACAGACGCGCTTGGGCGAGACGCGCGCGCCGCTCGTCTCCTGTCATCCCCCGGCGACCGCGCGAACGATCTCAAGCCGGTCCCCGGACTTCAACCGAACGCTTGGGTACCGCGCGCGCTCGAGCGGCTCGCCGTTGTACTCGACGACGACCCACTCCGGCTTCCATCCGATCTCGTTGAGCAGGCCGGCGATCGAGACGCCTTCGGCTACCTCTCGCGGCTTCCCGTTCGCGACGACCTGCACGCCGCTCATACGCCCGCGCGCATCAGGGCGTCCCAGTCCTTCCATACGGGCTCGTACCCGAGCGCGCGCAGCGCGTCTGCGACCTCCTCGGGCGTGCGCGTGTCGTCGACCTCGAACTGACCCTCTGCCTCACCGGGCTCGGTGTATCCGCCGGGGTCGGTGTGCGAGCCCGCGCTGGTGTGCGTAACGCCGAGCGGCACGAGCGCGTCGCGGAAGCCGGGCGCTTCGCGGGTGCTCATCACGATCCCGGTGTCCGGCAGCACCAATCGCAACGCGCAAATGAGCTGTGCGAGCTCGCGGTCGGTAACCGGGTGCTCGGGCGAATACCCGCTCGCGCTGGGACGGATCCGCGGGACGCTGACCGCGAGCTCCTGTCGCCACGCGACCTTCAGCAGATGCAGCGCGTGCGCCGTCAGCGCGATCGCGTCCTCGCGCCACGGCTCGTGTAGCCCGAGCAACGCGCCGATGCCGAGCCGGCGGATGCCCGTACGGGCGGCCCGCTCGGGCCCGCCCAACCGGAACTCGTAGTCGCGCTTCTTCCCGGCGACGTGGAAACGCGCGTAGGAATCGGGGTCGTACGTCTCTTGGTAGATCACGACGCCGTCCACACCGGCGGCGGCCAGCCTTCGGTACTCGTCCTCGTTCCAGACCTGGACCTCAAGCGAGATCTGCGGGAACAGCGCGCGCAATGCGGCCACGTGCTCGCAGAGGAAGTCGACGCCGGTCAGCTTCTGGTGCTCGCCGGTCAGCAGCAGCACGTGCCGGTACCCGCGCGCGCGCAAGAACTCCCCCTCGCGCAGGGACTGCGCGACTGACAGCGTCTTGCGGGCGATCGGCAAGCCCTTCGCGAAGCCGCAGTACGTGCACGTCGTCAGGCATTCGTTGGACAGGTACAGCGGCGCGTACATGTGCACGGTGCGCCCGAAGCGCCGCAGCGTCAGCGCGTGTGATGCGCGCGCCAGCTCTTCCAGACGAGCAGCCGCGCGTGGCCCGATCAGCGCGGCGAAGTCTTCGAGATCTCGAGAACCGGCGGGTTTGGCCACAGCCCGTGAGACGTCTAGATCGGTGGCGCGCATCGCGAACGCGCTCAGCTCTCGTACGGGTGTGCGTGCAAGGATCTCCGCGAAGGTCACTGCGGATCCAGGAAGCCGGTGAGGGGCGACGACGCTTCGGCCTCATCGCGCGTCGGCGCAAGTCCCGCCTCGAAGGCGCGCCGCCCTGCGTCGACCGCATCGCGGAACGCGCGCGCCATCTCGGCCGGGTCGCGCGCGACGGCGATCGCGGTGTTGACCAAGACGGCGTCGACGCCCATCTCCATAGCTGCGGCCGCGTGCGACGGCGCACCGAGCCCCGCGTCGACGACCACCGGCACCGCGGCCTGCTCGACGATGATCTCGATCGCGTCGCGCGTGCGCAGGCCTTGGTTGGATCCGATCCATGATCCGAGCGGCATCACGGTCGCGCACCCAGCCTCTTCCAAGTGCTTGCAGAGCACCGGATCGGCGCTGCAGTACGGCAAGACGGTGAAGCCGTCGGCCACAAGCTGCTCGGCCGCTTTCAACGTTTCGACGGGATCCGGCAACAGGTAGCGCGGGTCCGGCGTCACCTCCAGCTTCACCCAATCCGGGAGCCCCATCGCACGCGCGAGCCGCGCCAACCGCACCGCCTCCGCTGCGTCGATCGCGCCCGACGTGTTCGGCAGTAACAGGTACCGGTTGCGGTCGATGAACTCGAGGATGTCGGGCCCGCCGCTGGCATCCAGATCCACGCGGCGCAACGCGACGGTGACCATCTCTGTTCCGCTCGCGTCCAACGCGGCGCGCATCGCGTCGCCGCTTGAGAACTTCCCGGTGCCGACGATGAGGCGGGACGCGAACGCGCGTCCCGCGATCTCGAGCTTGCCGTTCATCGCTCCCTCCGCGGGCATTACCCCGATCAGGTTCGCGGGTCGCCGCCGCGATCTGGCAGCCTCTCAGCCCGGTTGCCCGAGCTCCCCGTGCGCACCAATCCTACCCCGCCGCCGTCAAGACGTTCCCGCGAGCAGATTGACCTGATGAAGCATGTCCTCCGCCCGGTCCATCTCCTGCACGACGAAGGCGATGTCCTGCGCCCCGCGAGCGTCGTATTTCGGGAACAGGAACTGATTGAGCTCTTCATTTGCGCCTATTTGCAGGCCGTTCGCACTCATGTACTCCCCTATGGCATGCTCCCAGGTGAAGAGCACATGCTGCTCGTCCACATTCCAATGAACCCAATACGTCAACCAATCGCTTACTTGTCGCGCGTACTGGATGATCCCGGTCCCGCGGTCCTGCGTCAGCCGAAATCCGAGCGCGATCAGGTCGGATTCGAACTCCTCGGCGGTGGTCATCTAGGACCGGAGTCTATCCCCGCTGCTGGAAGGGCTTCCTGCTTGCATTTCCCCTCGACATACCGGCCGTACACTTTCCCGAGATGAGCGTTTCCCCGGACCGGATGGTCGCCGGGCTCATCGGCGACCGTTACGAGATAACCGGCCTTATCGCCTCAGGCGGTATGGGCGCCGTCTATCGTGCGCGCGACCAGATCCTCGATCGCACCGTCGCCGTGAAAGTCCTGAAGAACGGCGGCGACGATCCCGAGTTCGTCGCGAAGTTCAAAGCAGAAGCCACGAACGCCGCGCGCCTGTCCCACCCCAACATCGTCCAGGTGTTCGACTTCGGCTACGAGAACGGACAGCCGTACATGGCGATGGAGTTCGTCGACGGTCAGAACCTGCGCGAGATCCTTTCCGCGCGCCACGTGCTCCGTCCCGACGTGGCCGCACGCATCGCGCTGCAGGTCGCGTCCGCGCTCGAGCATGCCCGCCGCAACGGCCTGATGCACCGCGACATCAAGCCTGAGAACATCCTCATCACGACGGACGGCGTCGTGAAGGTCGCCGACTTCGGCCTCTCGCGCGCGCTGGCCGAGTCGCGCGCGACGCAAGCCAACGTGTTGATGGGCACGGCTGCGTACCTCGCGCCCGAGCAGGTCCAAGGCGAGACCGTCGACCACCGCGCCGACATCTACTCGCTGGGGATCGTGCTGTTCGAGATGCTGACCGGGAAGCTGCCGTTCGGCGGCGACTCCCCCGTCGTCGTCGCGTACAAGCGCGTAGCGGAAGACGTGCCTTCCGCGATGAGCATCAACCCGGGCGTTCCGCGCGAGCTCGACGTGATCGTCGCGCGCGCGACGGGTCGAGCAGCCTCGTCCCGGTTCGCCACGGCCGGCCAGATGGTGGAAGCGCTGCGCGAGCAAGCACCGCGGTCGGACACCGGGGACATCGGCGGCCTTGTGCACC
>Ga0209577_10001571_pt1 | contig 22562 bp, 23 predicted proteins | sample GraSoiAngelo_109_FD_185874 | JGI IMG/M metagenome (GOLD analysis project Ga0209577, IMG submission 185874) | Grasslands soil microbial communities from the Angelo Coastal Reserve, California, USA - 14_0903_12_20cm (SPAdes) (version 2) | ecosystem: Environmental > Terrestrial > Soil > Grasslands...
CACCGCGCGCCTCCTGATCGGCATGGTCCCGTTCATCGCGATGGGCTTCGCGGTCGGGTACCTCTTCGGGCCGCGCGCCGCACTGCCGGTCATCAACCTCGTCTACCTGCCTATGGCTTTCGCCTCGGGGATCTTCTTTCCGGTCCGGGTCCTGCCCGACTTCATCCAGAAGATCGCGCCCTACCTGCCGATGTACCACTACGGGCGCCTGGCCTGGAACGCCGTCGGGGTCAGCGAGGAAAACCTGCTCCAGAGCGTCCTCTGGCTCGCCGGCTACCTGGTCCTCTTCACCGCTCTCACGATCTGGGCCGCGCAGCGCGAAGAGCAGCGCCGGTTCTCCTAGAGCACCGCCTCTAGCAGCAGCTTCAAGCGAGCCAGGTCGCTCTCCAGGGCAGCCGCCGCCCGGCGCTCGACCACCCGTTCGAGGGCCCGCGGATAGCCATACAGGCGAAGCGTGAGGTCGAGCCTTGTAGCATCCCCCACCGGGGCGAAGGTGACCTCGAGGAACCGTCGCCAGCGATCTGAACCTCCGCGCAGCAAGAAGCGCTCACCCTCCTCCAGGACCACCACCTGCGGCCGGCGGACCAGCGGTTGCGCCTGCCACTGCGACATCCGGTCAAGGTCGGACACGTACTCCCAGACCCGCGCCGGCGAACGTCGGATGAGAGAGCCGGCCGAGACCCGGATCAGGGCTGCAGGCCCCAGCTGTGCGAGATCTCGCCTCCCGGTTCGAGGACGATCACCGCTTCGCCGGTCTGGAAGGCGTTGGCGGGGCAACTCATCGGCTCGACGGCCAGGCCCCGGCGGCGCTGCCCCGGCGGCAGGGTGTCACCGCTGAAGAGCTGGACGTACGGAAGCGACGACTCGCCCCAGAGACGAACGACGTAGCGGCCCTCGATCTGGACGTGCCAGATCCCGTCGCTCACCTCCAGGTCGGTGAAGGCGGTGTCCAGCGCCAGGTCGCCGATGCGGCGACCCGCCTGGAAGTCAGCCGGCATGCGCTGCCCCGTCGGGATCAACCCCTCGTTCACGACCAGCCGCGAGCGGGCCGGCACGGTCAGCGTGAGGTCGTTCACCAGCTCGGTGCCGGCGCTCAAGTAAGGGTGCTGGCCGAATCCGTACGGCGCCCGCCTGTCACTCAGGTTGCGGGCCGTGGCCTTCACCCGCAGGCCTGTGGCCCCAACCTCATAGGCGACCTCCAGTCCCAGCGTGAACGGGTAGCCGGGCTGGGCAGGCAGTGTGACGGCGAGGCGGACCAGGTGGGCCTTCTGCTCGAGCGGGCGCCAGGGCAGCCAGCGGACGAGTCCGTGTATCGCGTTGTGCCTGGCGACCTCGTTGATGGGGAGCTGATTGTTCTCACCCGCAAATTCGAAGAAGCCGTCCCGGATGCGGTTCGGCCAGGGCGCCAGGAGCTGGCCGCGGCCGCCGCTGCAGATCTCGTCCTCGCTGAAACCGTCGAGGATCCGCTCCGGTCCCACCGAGTACTCGCGCAGGGTGGCGCCGACCTCCGTCACCACCGCGCGGCGGTCGCCGTGCGCGATCTCGAACTGCTGACCGGAGGGCTTAACGTTAGGTGCCATGAAAGGAGCCACCGCGAATTTCACCATCCGGCCGGCCGGTCATGACGACCTGGCCGCAATCATGGGCATCTACAACTGGGCAGTGAACCAGACCTTCGCGACGATTGACGCCGAGCCGCTCTCTCGGGAAGAGGCGGAGGACTGGTGGGAGGCGCACGGCAAGAAGAGCCGGCTGCTGGTAGCCGACGGCGAAGAGGGCGTTGTCGGCTGGGGCCGGCTCTTGCCCTGGGGCCGCCGGGGCCTGACAGCCACTGTCGAAGACCTCGTCTATGTCGATCCGCTTCATCACGGCAGCGGGATCGGCAAGGCGCTGCTTGGACGGCTCCTGGAGGAGGCGCACGCGATGGGCTACCGGACGATCGTCGCCAGCGTCGCGGCTGACAACCGGGCCGGAACCCGCCTGCATGAGGCGATGGGGTTCAAGAACGTGGGCACCATCCACGAAGGGGCTTTCAAGTTCAACCGCTGGATGGATATCACGCTCATGGAGCGCCAGCTGGGCTAGCCGGCCGCAAAAGCCGGCGGGAAGAGCACCTTCATCTGCCCATCGGCCTGCCACTGGCCGACGACCGCCGCCGCCCGCCGGTTCTGGCCCGCGTCCGGGTTGCCCTGGGGCGCGAACTTGATTCCGGCCCCATTGATCGCCTGGCCAGAGGGCACGTCGACCGCCAGCGCGGCGACCCGCACGCTTTCTGCGCTGAGGCCGCCATTGACCTTTGGAAGCACGTCGTGGAAGAGCGCCCAGCCCCCCACAAAGCCGGCGACCCCTGGGATCCCCATGGCGGCCCCGCCGTTGAGCGCAGCGTAGCGAGCCGAAGCTTCGGCCAGCAGCCCGCGCGCCTCGACCGATAGGGCGGCTGGGCTGATCACCTGGTCGGGCTTGTCGGCCGCATAGACACCGGTGGCTTTGCTGCCCAGGCGGCGCTGGAAGTCGGGCATGCAGAAAGCCGAGCTGGTGCCGATCGCCCCCCGCAGCTGGAGCTTGCTGTCGAGGACGGCCTGCCAGATCGCGATGCCGTCGTCCAGGTAGCTGACGTCCCAGAGGTAGTCCGGCCGGGCAGCGGCCAAGCGGCTGACAACCTCCGCCGGATCGAAGCTGCGCGGATCGTAGGCAAGGCTGGCGATCACCTGGACGCCATCCGCCTTCGCCTGCGCGGCCTCGCCGTCGGCGACCGAGCGCCCATAGGGGTCGGTGGTGTGCAGGATCACGACTCGCGACTGGGCCGCCGCCATCCCGGCCTGTGGCAGCAGCACCTGCGCTGTGAAGCGCGCTGCCATCCGGCCCAGCGTGCTGCCGGTCGCGACGGTTCGAAAAACGTAGCGCCGGTGGAGCGTGACCTCGTCGGCGACGGCGCCGGTCTCCCAGTAGACGACGTGGCGCTGGTCGGCTCGAGTCGCCGCGGCGATCGCGATGTCACTTCCGTAGGAACCCACGATGAGCTGGACGTGCTCCCGGTCGACGAGCTGGTCGACAGCGGCGACCGCCTGGTTCGGCGTCTGCACGTCGAGGACTTTGAGCTGCAGGTCCGCGCTACGCGTCAGGCCCTGGCGCTGGGCCAGCTCGAGCGCGGCGCGAACTCCAGCCAGCTCCTGCTTGCCGCCGGGAGCCTGCGGGCCCGACAGCGGGTAGATGGCGCCGATCAGCGTCGGGGTCGTCGACTGGCTGAGGCTGCAAGCGCCCAGCAGGAGTGCCGCACCGAGCAGCAGGGCCAGCTTGCGCATGGCGAAGAGATTACGACGCGGTGTCGGGGGGCTCCGGCGAGAGATGAGGCGATCCAGGTGGTTCGAGCCCTAGGAGACGACGAGCACGGAAGGGAGCGCGTCCGTCGACGCGTGACCGACGCGCACAGGAGTCGACACCGGGATCGGGCCGCATGGGCGGCTCAGATCCGGCGGGGATCCCCCGGCGCCGCGTCAGGCGGTGTTGAGTTGCTCCCTGAGCTTCGATGCTGTCGCGAAGCCGTAATTGACGTGTCGCGTCGTCCCGTCCGCGTCGAGCACGACGGTCGTGGGTACGGTCAGCACGCGGAAGCGCCTGGCCAAAGCGGCCTCGACCACCGCGTCAACCTTGCGGACCGGCACACCCTCCAGGCTCGACAGAGCCGGCTCTTGGTGGGTTCGGCAGACAGAGCAGGAGTCGGTCGTGAAGTAGAGGATGGAAGGTCCGTCGGCGCGCGTGAGAGTGCCCACTTCTCCCACGACACGCCGGCGGGCCCGCCAGCCGGCCAGCTTCACGCCGACCCCAGCCAGGCCGGCCGCCACCCCGGCGATCCCCAGGGCGGCGGCCTGAACTTCAAATGTCACGATGCTCTGAGGACTCCCGCCCTCCCGAGCAAGAAGTAGATCTGGCACCCGACGCAGTAGCTGAATGCCAGGTTGACGAACGCGAGGACAGCGACAAGGAGCGACAGCGCCAGCCCTAGGGCGGGCACGAACGGCAGCAGCAAAGAGGCCACCACCAGAAACACCCCACCCAGGCCCTGCGCGAAGTTGTGCGGCTCGGGGCGGTCCTCAACGGGCCGCGGCTTGACGATGCCGCGCGGCTTCAGGACCTGGAAATAGATCTGCTTGAAGAGAGCCAGGCGGTTGTCGACAGTGCCCGCCAGGAGCACGACCGCGAGGGCTGGGATCAGCCAGACCGCCGGCCAGAACACGAAGCTGGCGACGAACGCGACCAGGACCGTGAGCACGATCCCGGTCTGGTTCACCTTGAGCGCTGAGTGATCAACAACCATGGTTACTTCTCGATGGGTGCCTTTATGAGGCTGCCCCACTCCGTCCAGGAGCCGTCGTAGTTGCGGACGTTCGGGTAGCCCAGCAGCTCGGTCAGCACGAACCAGGTGTGGGCGGAGCGCTCACCGATCCGGCAGTAGGCGATCGTGTTCCGGTCGGGAGTGATGCCCTGGGCGCCGTAGAGCTCCTTCAAGTCGCCGACGTCCTTGAAGGTGCCGTCCTCCTTGACCGCCTTGGCCCAGGGGATGTTCTTGGCGGTCGGGATGTGCCCACCCCGCTGAGCGCCCTCCTGGGGCAGGTTCTCCGGTGCCAGCAGCTCGCCCGAGTACTCGCCAGGCGAGCGGACGTCAACCAGTCCGGACTTGCCGATGGCGTCTTTGACGTCGTCACGGTAGGCGCGGATGTCCTCCCGCGGTGAGCCGCTGAACTTGTAGCTGGTCGGTGAGTGCTTGGGCTCGTCGGTGGTGAACTGCCGGCCTTCGGCCTCCAGCTTCACCCGGCCGCCGTCGATCAGCTTGACGTTGTCGTGGCCGTAGTACTTGAGCGTCCAGTACGCATAGGCGGCAAACCAGTTGTTGTTGTCGCCATAGAGCAGGATCGTGGTGCTGGGCTCGATCCCGCTCCGGCTCAGGAGCTCCTCGAGCTTGTCCTTGGGCGCGAGGTCGCGAACCGGCTTGGCCTGGAGGTCGTTGCGCCAGTCCCAGCCCACCGCGCTGGGGAGGTGGCCCTTGGAGTAGGCCGTGGTGTCGACGTCGACCTCGACGACGCGCACGCCGGGATCGTTCTGGTGCTCGGCGGCCCAGTCGGTCGAGACGAGGGCCTCCGGGTTGGCTATGTGTCCGTTGCTTCCCATTTGGAATACCTACCTCCGTGAATTTGAGTGGGCGACAAAAGTCACTTGCATTGGCAAAGAAAAAAGACCGGATACCTTCTCCGCGGCGAAGTTCAGCCGGGGAAGGGGTGTTCCGGTCCTAGCGGGTACAGAAGCAGGCGGGAGCGTGTACGAGCCGCATCGCGGGAAACTGGACGTTGCTCACCGGCCGCATCGCCAACATTAAACCAAACATCGGTACTCTCTTGTTCCATGCCGTTGCAGCTCTGGAAGTACCAGGCTCTCGGCAACGACTACCTGGTGGTCGACCTGCCCGCTCCACTGGAAGAGCTGAGGCGCCTCGCCCCGACTATCTGCCACCGCCACTTTGGGCTCGGCTCCGATGGCCTCCTGGCCTTCGATCCCGAGGCGATGTCGGTCCGGGTATTCAACCCTGACGGCAGTGAGGCTCAACGCAGCGGCAACGGCCTGCGGATTACGGCCACCCACGCCGTCCTCTTGCACGGCGCCTCGAGGACGTTCGAGATCACCACTCAAGCAGGCGCGAACCAGGTCGATATCCTCTCCGTACTCGGCCCGGTCGTGGTCTCCGAGGTGAACATCGGACGGCCCTCGTTCCGGGCGGCCGACCTTCCAGCGTTGATCGAGGGCGAGCCGCGGCGGGTCACGCTGGAGACGCCCGCCGGGCGAGTTCATGCGGCTCTGGTCTCGGTGGGCAACCCGCACGCGGTCATCTTCGACGAGGTCGTCGACGCGCGCCGGGCGGCCCAGCTCGGACCCCACGTCGAGCGGCATCCACTCTTCCCGGAGCGGACCAACGTCCAGCTGGTCGAGGTGATCGACCGCGCGCACGCCCGGATCGAGATCTGGGAGCGGGGCGCCGGCTACACGCTGGCTTCGGGAACGAGCGCCAGCGCGGTGGCGGCGGTGCTGATGCGCGACGGCCTGGTCGACGACGAGGTGGCGATCAGCATGCCCGGCGGGCGGCTCCAGGTCCGGCGGGACGCGGACGGCAACCTGGTCCAGACCGGGCCGGCCCAGCGCGTCTACCGCGCCGAGGTCGAGCTGGCCGACCTCGAGGGCGTGCTGATGCCCTCACCAACTTCCTAGTGTCTCCGTCCGGCTAAGGTGCTTCTCTAAGGGCGTGGGACCTCTGAGTCGTCACGACGCCGGAGTGTGGAATGCGGCCTCAGAGGTGTCTCGCGACTTGAGATTCGACCAGGAGGGGCGGCGATGCCTCGTACCTTTCAGGGCCCGTAGTCGTCGGTGCGATGCTGCATAAGCATTCAGGGACGTTTGGCGGCGCAGAGCGTAATTTGGCTACGAATTCCGCATCTCTTTGCACAATCGTCGATGCAGAGGCCGCAGGCTGGCCAAGGGCCTCGGCTTGACTGCATGAAGATGCCTTAGAGGTGCATGTTTATGCATCGCCTCGACTGCGACGTCCGAACGTTGCCGAATCTCCCTTCCTGGTTCCTTATGCCAGACTTGGCGAGTTCTCCCGGTCGTCGCATCTGGTTGCAGACCTGGCGATTGCCGCAGCGGGCGCTAGCCTGGCCGGTCAGCGGGTCGCGATGACCTTGAGGCCCCGATCCGCCGCGGTCAAGACTCTGGCCCCGTCGCGCTCGACGATGACGTCGTCCTCGATCCGGATCCCGCCCCAGCCCGGGATGTAGACGCCAGGCTCGATCGTGATCGCCATCCCCGCCTCGAGGACATAGGCTGAGCCGGGCTCGAGGCTCGGGTCCTCGTGGGCTTCGAGCCCGATCCCGTGGCCGACGCGATGGATGAAGTGGTCTCCGTACCCGGCCTCGGAGATGACGCGACGGGCGGCCTGGTCGACCGCCCCGGCTGTGACCCCCTGACGGACGGCCTCGATCGCCCGGTCGCGGGCCTCGAGGACGACGCGGTGCACCTCCAGCTGCTTCTCATCAGGATCGCCGGCGACCGCCATTCGGGTCGTGTCCGCGTGGTACCCGGCCTGGCTGGCGCCGAAGTCCAGAAGAACCAGGTCGCCCTCGGCGAGCGGCTGGTCGCTCGGCGAGTGGTGGGGCAGCGCGGAGTTGGGTCCGAACTGGACGAGGGACTCGAAGGAGAGCCGGCACCCCTCACTCCCGATCAGGGCGGCGAGCCGGGCGCTCACCTCCAGCTCGGTCTGCCCTGGGCGGAGCTCAGCCAGGATCGTGTCAGTGACCCTGTCCGTGGCCTGAGCCGCCTGGGCGAGGAGCTCGATCTCGGCCGGCATCTTGACAGCCCGCAGGCGGCGCACCCCCACGCTGCAGTCGATCAGCTCCCCCGCGCGGAGCGCCTCCGCCCGGGCGACCGTCAGGTGGACTTTCTCCACGCCCAGGCGAGAGGCGTCGCCGAGCGCTTCGCGGACCAGCTGGAAGCCATCCTCGCCGTCGGCGTAGGCAGCCACCTCCACGTCGCCGGCGCTGCCCTCGGCGTTCTCCCGCTCGAGGGCTGGGACCACCAGGACGGCGGTGCCGTCGCTGACGGCAAGGGCCAGGACGCGTTCGTAAGGCCTGCAGAAAAAGCCGGTCAGGTAGCCGATGGAGGTGGGGTCTGTCAGGCAGGCGGCGCTGACGCCTTCCGACCGCATCCAGTCCTGGAATCGTTTCAGGCTCATGTGGGGAGACTTAGGCTAAGGCAACGTAATGTCAGAAGGATCTTCTCGAGCAGGTAACCGTCTCCTGCTGGCGCTCGGTCTGACCGCCGTGGTGCTCGTCATCGAGCTGGCGGGTGGCCTGCTCTCGCACTCACTCGCGCTGCTCTCCGACGCCGGCCACGTGCTGACCGACGTGTTTGCGCTGGGCCTGGCCTGGTTCGCGGTCAGCCAGGGCGAGCGGCCGGCTGACGCCCGGCGCACATACGGCTATCAGCGAGTCGAGATCCTGGCGGCGATGGTGAACGGCGCCACCCTGATCCTGCTCGTGGGCGGGATCGGCTACGAGGCGGCGCGGAGGTTCCTGCACCCGGAGCCAGTTACCGGCGGGATCGTCATCGTGAGCGCGCTCGCCGGGATCGCGATCAACGCGTTCGTGGGCTTCCGGCTGCACAACGCCGGCGGCGGCATCAACGTCAGGGCCGCGATGCTCCACGTGGTCGGCGACATCGCCGCCTCCGTCGGCGTCGTGGTCGCCGGAGCGGTGATCCTGTTGACCGGTTGGCTCTTCATCGACCCCCTGCTCTCGATCGCCATCGCCGCCTTGATCGCCTGGGGCGCCCTCCGGATCGTGATCCAGACCGTCGACATCCTCCTCGAGTCCACGCCGCGCGGCATGAAGCTGCGCGATGTCCAGTCGGAGATCCTGTCCAGCGCCGGCGTGGACGGCGTGCACGACCTGCACGTCTGGTCGCTTTCGCCCGAAGAGGTGGCGCTGAGCGCCCATCTGGTGCTCAGCGAGCGGTCGCTGGCCGACGCCGAGCACCTGGTGGCCGACCTCTCCAGCCGGCTCGACAAGCGGTTCCGGATCGGCCATACCACGATCCAGGTCGAGTACTGCCACCCCTGCAAGGATGACCTCCACGGCGGGGCTCCCGAGGAGCTGATTATTCGATCGCCAGGATCTTGACCGTGTAGGACCCGCCCGGGGTCTCCACCTCGACGCTCTGGCCGGGCCGCTTGCCGAGCATCGCCTTCCCGATCGCGGATTCGAAGCTAACCCTGCCGTTTTTTGGGTCCGCCTCCGCCGGTCCAACAATCCGATATGCCTCCTCCGGGCCCCCCTCTTCCTGGAAGCGGACGGTGGAGCCGACCTCAACGTGGTCGGAGGGTGGCGCGGCTTCGATCAGCGTGTGGTTCTTGATGATCGCCTCCAGTTCGGCGATCCGCGACTCGATGAACCCTTGCTCGTTCTTGGCCGAGTGGTACTCGAAGTTCTCACTCAGGTCGCCGAGTTCGCGGGCGGCCTTGATCTTCTCGACGATGGCCGGCCGGCGAACCTTGGTGAGCTCTTCGACCTCGGCTTTGACGGCCGCCAGTCCCTCCGCTGTGATGGGCACATCTGCTGGCATCTAACCGAGTCTAGAGGACTGTAACCAGGCCGACGAGAAAACAGGCGCAAGGAAAACATTGCTATTACGTCGCTCTTTTACTGCGTTATGCGCTTATCCTGTGCGCCAACATTCCCGCCGTTAGGAGGTTCTGGTTAAACGATGGCATTCTTTACGCGGCAACGACTTCTCACGATCGTGATGGCGTTAATGGGTCTGCTGCTGATTGCGGGCTCCGCCCTCAGCAGCTTCGGCAACATCTTGTTCCCGGTTGACGTCCTGGTCGGCACCCACGCTTCGGTGGCCGGCATGGCGTTCGGCGCCGGCATCTGCCTGGCGGCCTGGAACCCGTCCCAGAACATCAGCTGGGTTCGGATCTCGATCCTCTACGCCGTACTCGTCCTGGTCTACGACGTCATCGCCGGTTTCGCTTTCGGGGCTCCTTTCCAGGTGATCCCGTTCGTGATCGCGTTGATCTTCGCCGGCCTTCTCATCTTCTTGTACCCGCACCGCGCCGACCTGGTCCCCCACGAGGAGAGCACGCCGATGCACACCGGGTCCGCGCAGGGAGCGCGCGCCTAGCCGACTAAAAGCGTGGGGGAGGCAGGCCTCCCCCACGTAGCTAGCCGACTCCTCCCGGAACCAGCGCCTGGGCCTCGGCGACCAGGCGTCGTTGGTAGAGGAACGACACGCCGAAGACACCTCCGGCCAGGACCGCGCCGACGGCCAGCGCGAGGACTGCATGCAGCGCCTCGGGCTGGAACGGCAGGAAGGCGGTCACGTCGTCGCCCAGAATCGCGGTGAGGGCGAGGGCAGCCGGAGTGGCGATCGGGAGCAGGCGGAGCCGCCGGACCACTTCAGGAACCGGCGGCTCCGGCCGTCCCACCTGCCGCTGGCCCATCACTGAAACCGTCCGCACGTGGCGGAGGTTCGGAGTCACGCTGAGGACGACCGGCACCACGTTACCGGGGACTTTGGCGAGCTTCTCGGGCGGGCAGAAGAACTGCTCGTTGCCGCTGCGCGTGCGCAGCATGATCATGCCCAGGCCGAAAGAGGTGCTGACGGTGCTGGCGCCCAGCAGCTGGCCCTGAACGACCTTCGGCTGCGTGTGAAGGTCCTTCCACGCCAGCCGGACGCCCGGCGCCACGAAGCTGACCAGGAAAACGACCGGAACCAGCCAGGCGGCGGATGCCACGATCCGGACGGGCAGGCCCTTGGGCGCCAGCGGACCCAGGATCAGCTCCACGATGACCAGCAGGGAGATCACGGCCACCCCGGCGGAGATGTAGCCGAGGCGCATCACGAACTCAGGCGCGTAGCCCTGCAGGAAGCCACCCGACTCCACGTAGCGCTCCCGCTGGCGGCGCTGCTGTGCCGCCGTCGGCTGGGCAGCCTGGGGCTTCGGCTTGATCTGCCGCATCTGGCGCCGGATCTGCTTGGACTGAACGCGCCTCTTGCCCATCGCCGTCGTACAGCGTAGCGGGCGGCGGGCTGGTCGCCCCGTTCCCTGGCGGTGGCCTAAGGTGGAGATCGTGACGGCCCCGGACTGCCTGCTCTGCACCGCGGAACGAATCACGCACTGGTACTACGAGGACGAGCAGTGCTGGGTCGCCGACTGCACGATCTGCTCGACGCCGATGGTGGTCTGGAAGAGCCACGGGCTCCCCGACGAGCCGACGCGCGAAGTGCTCCTGGGCCGGCTCGGCGCGGTTGCCGACAGCGAGTACCCGGAGGGCTGGTGGCTCGACGGCGAGATGCGGAAGATCCCGGATCACTTCCACGCACATGCCAGGCCCGCAAACGGCTTTTTCGGACGCCGCAAGACCTAGCTTGTAGAGCTGGGCCGGACAGGTGATATATTCCGGGCCGCCGTAAACTGGTTCCGGTAAGAGCCAGAATTTGCTAGGCACCTAAAGCGCAACCGCGCGTCGTGCCAGGAGGTAGGTTCCTTCAGAATGCCCAGAGCCATCTGGAGCGGGTCGATCAGTTTCGGGCTCGTCAACGTCCCGGTCAAACTTTTCGGTGCCACATCCAAGAAAGACGTCCGTTTCCACCAGCTGCATGACGCCGACGGCGCCCGCATCCAGCAGAAGCGGGTCTGCTCCAAGGATGGCGAAGAGGTTCCGCTCGAGCACATCGTCAAGGGCTACGAAGTCTCGCGCGACCGCTATGTCTTGATCACCCCCGAGGAGCTCGACTCGCTCGATCCAAAGGCGACGCGAACCATCGACATCCAGGACTTCGTCGAGCTCGACGAGATCGACCCCGTCTACTTCGATTCGACTTACTACCTGGTACCCGAGAAGGGCGCGAGCAAGGCGTACCGGCTCTTGCTCGAGGCTATGCGGGAGTCGAAGAAGGTAGCCATCGCACGCGTCGTCCTGCGTCAAAAGCAGCACCTGGTCGCGCTCCGTCCGCTCGAGGACGCGCTTTCGATGTCCTCGATGCTCTACGCCGACGAGGTCGTCTCCACGGACCAGCTGGAGGACCTGCCGGAGGACGTCGAGGTCAGCGAGCGGGAGCTCAAGATGGCCAACCAGCTGATCGAGTCGCTGACCTCCGAGTGGCGACCCGAGCAGTACCGGGACGACTACCGCGAACGGGTGCTGGAGCTGATCGAGAAGAAGGCGGCCGGCCAGGAGATCGCGGTGGCGGCCGTCGAAGAGGAGCAGGCTCCGGTGGTCGACCTGATGGCCGCCCTGGAAGCCAGCCTGGCGGCGGCCAAGGACAGGCGCGACGAGGCGCCGGCCGAGGAGGCGAAGCCCGCTCGGGCGCGTAAGCGCAGGAGCGCGTGAGCCCGTCCACAGTCGAAGTCGTAGTCGAGGGCCGCCAGCTCAAGCTCTCGAACCTCGATAAGGTCCTCTACCCGGCCACGGGCTTCACCAAGGGGCAGGTGATCGACTACTACACGCGAATCTCGCCCTGGCTGCTGCCGCACCTGAAGGAACGACTCCTCACGCTGAAGCGCTATCCGAACGGCGTCGACCAGGACTACTTTTTCGAAAAGCAGAGTCCCAAGCACCGGCCGGACTGGGTTAAGACGCAGGCGGTCTGGAGCTTCGGCAACCAGCGCAACGTCGACTTCACGGTCTGCAACGACCTCCCCACGCTGGTCTGGCTGGCCAACCTGGCCGATCTTGAGCTGCACACCAACCTCTGCCTCGCGTCCGATGTCAACCAGCCGACGATGATGGTCTACGACCTCGACCCGGGTCCACCGGCCAACATCGTGCAGTGCTGCCAGGTCGGGCTTTGGATTCGCGACATCCTGGCGGACCTGAAGCTCGAAAGCTTCGCCAAGACCTCAGGCTCTAAAGGGCTGCAGCTCTACGTGCCGCTGAACACACCAGTCACTTATGACGACACCAAGCCCTTCGCCCACGCGCTGGCGGAGGTGCTCGAGAAGCAGCACCCGGACCTGATCCTCTCCAAGATGAGCAAGGTCGCGCGCGAGGGGAAGGTGTTCGTGGACTGGAGCCAGAACGACCGCATCAAGACGACCATCACCGTCTACTCGCTGCGGGCGCGCGAACGCCCGACGGTCTCGACGCCGGTCACTTGGGAGGAGGTCCAGGCCTGCCGTGACTCAGGCGATCCGCAGCGGCTCGTCTTCCTTTCCGATCAGGTGCTGAAGCGGGTGGCGGACACGGGCGACATCTTCGAGCCGGTGCTGAAGCTGAAACAGAAACTGCCCACCTTGCCCGGCGTCGTGACAAAGTCTGCGCCGGCGCGTAAGTCGCGGGTCCGGCCGCACCCCAGAAAGAGAGTGGGCTAAGACTTCGGGCTAGGCACAGCGACGGGATCCCAGCCTGATGCTCTATCCCACTCCTCGCCGTGGTCGCGCTCCGCGCCAGCTGCGCGGCCCCGACCGGCTTACAGGATGAGACGGGCGGCGGGCGGGGCCGGAGCGGTGTCCGGGTTGTAATCGATGCTGATTCCCGCGTTGCCGCTGAAGTAAGTGGTGTAGGCGATCACCTGGCCGGCCACCGGGGCCTTATTGCCGCCATTGATGGTGAGGTTGGCGGCCGGCATGTACATCGTTCCGATGTACTGCGTGAAGGATCCTCCGTTGAGGCGCGGTGAGCACTGGTTCTGAGGCGAGAACCAGAGCACGATGAAGTCGTACTGCCTGCCCGAGAAAATTTCGGTGCCCCCGTTGCCGTTCTCGTCGAGACAGTCATTGGTAGTCGGGAACTGGAACTGCACCCCGCCGGGAGTGACGGTGGCGCCGTTGCAGGGCTGGATCGCGTTACCGGTGGCCTGAGACCAGCACTGGTTCTCGTTGGCGCGATCGCCACGCGGAAGGATGCCCTTCGGGGGCTCGCCGTTGGGAATGGCCGGCGAAGGGAAGGGTCCCGCGACGTAGGCATTGATTGGATAGTTGTTGAGCGCAACGAACGGGTTCACGGAGAGGGTGGTCGCGCCTGATCCTGCGGCTACCACCAGGGATTGGTTCTTGCCGGTCCCGTTGGCAAGCGTGACGACCATGCCGACTGTGAATCCCTGCGCGCTGTCGACCGCGATCGCGTTGTACGTGCTGCCAGAGCTCAGGGCCTGGTTCGTGTACGCAAAGACCTGGCTGTACGGTGCCGTCTCACCATCTGGCGGGGCGCAGCCGACGGGCGGTTGTGAGGGGACGAAAACGCCGGGTGTCGGGTAGGCGCATTGCACTCCTGAGGGGTTGAACGGGGTGGGGACGTTGCTGGAATCGTACTGGGAGGTGACGCTCGACGGGTAGCTCGAGCCGATGTTCAAGGTGCCGATGTAGCCAAAGGGACCTGAGCAACCGCTAGGGCTGGCGTAGATGTTGTAACCCTGGGCACCCAGCAACTTGTTGATAGTGATCTGGAAGCCTTTCGAGACGCCATCGATCGGGATCGTCCGGCACATTGACGGGGCTGACTCCCGGCGATAGTCGGCCGCACCGGGCTGGCCACTGGGTGGATACCAGTCGGCTCGAACCGAGGTGACTTCGATCCCCCAACCGGGAACATTGTTGGCGGGCTTCAGGGGCCGCGTACCACCAGCGCCGGAGACGACCGAGGCGAGTGTGAAACCTGGGTTGGGAGCACAGCCGCCGGCGTCGAAGAACTGGGTGGCGGAACGCTGTGTGTTGTCGTACCAAACGGGCTCGTCGGGTGGCTTCAGCATGTTGCTGGTCTGGTGGCCGTGATCGGTGAACCCGCTTTGCATCGTGTAAATGCCCGGAGCCAGCCAATCGCAGCCGCCGCCACCATTGATGCTGAAACCTGTATAGGTACCCGGCTGGAGCTCGACGTTGTTGCCGGGCGCTCCGTAGACGTTCGGATAGAGCGACGCATTACCACCGGGATAGCCCGGGTCCGGGATGATCGGAGCTCCGGCGTTGGGACCACCGACCTGGTCACCGGGGAAGCAGGGCGGCGGATAGGGGGGCACTGTCGGATCGGCGTTGTAGCAGTAGTAGGTGATGTTGTTGAGGGCGCCGTTCGGGTCACAGCGCGAATAGGCATTGCCCGCCACGATGAACCCCGACGACCCACCCATGCTGGTGCCGCCATCCGAGTAGATGTCGCCGTGCACTGTAACCGTGGTACTCCCCTGCAGCGTGAGCGAGCTTCCGCCCGGGCAGGTCTGGTCGAGGGTGAGAAGGGCCGGCGTGGAACTCTGGTTCCCGACCACGGCCTTGGCGATGACGGACACGGAGAGCTGGCTGCCAAGGCCGAGCACCTGCATGATCGAGAGCGGGATGTAGTGCTTGGCGGTGAGTGTGAAAACCGTGCCGGCGAAGTTGTTTTGCGTGATCGCAATGGAGAGCGAATGACTGAGATCGCTGGGGAAGCTATACGTCTGCGGGTTGCTTGCGAAATAGGTGGGTGAGCCCACGTTCGCGATCCGTTCGTTCTGCGCGTAGACAGAGACGCCCAGCTGCGAGGCGCCGGCCGAATCGCCATAGTTCTGGAAGTAGTCGGCGGCTGCGAGGGTGGCAGCGTCATCGGAGTTCTGCAGCTCCCGGCGGTCGACGTAGCCGCGGCCGGAGTCCATCGCCAGGCCGAGCAGGCCTAACAGGACCACCATCATCATTGCGATGAGGGGTATGGCCTGGCCGATCTGGGCGCGCCGGTAGCGCGCTGAATGAGCCGGTGTTTTCACGTCAGTACTCGGTCCTATAAACGGTGTAGGCGGTGAGGATGATCGAATTGGCCGTGAACTGCCGAACGAATGGCGTGAGCGGAACGAAGTTGTAGCGAACCGTGATCTGGAGCGCGGCATTCTGTGACGCCGGGTTGATGGCGCTGCAGTTCCCGGCCTGGCCCGACTGGGGTTCGCCACCGGGAGCGTTGGGCGGCGGGTTTGCCTGGATCGCGCTGAGAGGCTGCGAGGAAGACTGAGGCTGCGTGATGAAGATCCAGCCTTCGTTGGCCGGCGGCACCTGGCCAGGCACGTAGATGGGTCCGTTTCGGCAGGGGTTGGCCAGGAAGGTGGCGATGGCATGTTGCTGGACCGCCTGCTCGACGGTGGCATCGGCGGGAAGGGGATACGACCAGCGAACCGCTACCCGGGCGCCCTCGTGGACAGCCTGTTGGATGGTCACGTAGTAATAGATGCCGCGACCGAAGTCGACCATCACGAAGATGAAAAGGAACAGGATGGGTGCGATCAGTGCGAACTCGGTCATGGACTGGGAGCGCTGGCTGCGCAGGTAGCGCTTCACTGCTTGCCCTGGATCTCGATGTGGACGTTACCGACGATCGGGACGGCACCGCCGAGCTGGGACTGCATGAAGCCGGTCACGAGCCCATAGTTCATGGTCAAGATCACGTTGAGATCGGTCAGCCTGTAGCTGAGGCTGTTTGCCCCCGGCGGCGTCGTCAGGTGGAGGCCTGGGTTGTTCTGGTAGCAGATCCATAGGTACGGGGTATTTGTGACGTTCGGCGGTGGAAAAGCAGCGGATGTGTAAGGCGGGTTGTAGAAGGCGTTGCCGGGTGCTGCCGTCGCGGGGCAGGTACCCGCATAAACCGACGGACCAACGCCGACCACACCAGCCAACGACTGGTCCACCGCGCTCTTGATGTCCGTGTCGTCGAGGTATGGGTTGACGCGGTTTGGGGTATCAAACCAGGCCCCATGTCGTGCCCCTTCACGGGCAGCTCCGTGGATGCCGGTGTCGAAGTAGAAGACCCGGCTGAAGTCGATCAGCCCGAGCAGCAGCAAGAGGAGAAGAACGGAGCTCAAAGCGAACTCGACGGCGGCCTGCCCGGAAAGGCGGCCGCCTGACGCCGCCGGACGGGAATGTCTAGCCGGACTCATGCATTGGGCGGTCGGGAATTGTAGGGCCAGAAATGCAATTCGTCACCGGTCTTACTCGCCATAACGCGTAACTGGCACTGATGACCCACGCCGGCCCGAGGTCGTGTTCGGTGCCAGATGGGATGGCCGATGCAGCGCTGTCCGCCGGGCCGACCCGTTGGAGAGACGCAAACGCGTGAGCGCAGTGCCTCCCTTCGTCAATGCTCTCGTCTGCACGGGAATCCGAGCAGATCCCAGCCGTGCGCGTGCGCTCATGCCAAACTTAACGCGCGAGACGCCAGATTGTTTGCGCCTTAGCCGGTGGACGCCTGACGAAGCAGCGAAGCGAACTCGCGAGCGTTCGTCGTTCCGTAGTTTCCGAAGCAGTTGTTCATGAGGACGTGCGTCTGGGCAGCCTTGCGGGCGGCGGCCCGGACCTGGGGCACCCAGTCGGCCAGCTCGTCTTCGTCGTAGAGGTAGCGGAACCGCTCGATGACCGGGATTCCCTTCTTCTCCCAGGTCTCGACGCGACGCCCGTGGAAGCGGACGACCGCCAGCCGGTCGGATGTCACCGCGGTAAACGGCGGGACACTGCTTTTCAGGCCCTGTGGCTCGTCGACCATGACCAGCGGGATGTCGTTGTCCTCCAGGAAACGGAGCGTGCGCTCAGCATTTCGCTCGTTGAACCAGGCCCCGTTCCGGAACTCGACGGCGACCGGCATCTCGCCCAGCCGGCCGCGGGCGTCGAGGATCGCTTCGCGAGCCTCGTTCGAGGGGAAGATCCAGCGGGGGTACTGGAGAAACACGGTGCCCAGCTTGCCTGCCCGCTGGAGCGGCTTGATCGCCTCCCTGAACATCTCGAACACCGAGTCGTAGAGCTCGGCCGGCAGGTCTTTCCCATAGATCCGAGGTTTGTCCGCCAGCTCTCTCGGCAGCCCTTCCCGGATCGGCTTGGGGATCCGCTTCACCTCTGAAGGCTGCCCGGTCATCAGGGCATAAGCCTTGACATCGAACAGGAACCGGTCCGGGGTCCGCTCGACCCAGAGCTCGGCCGTCTCGGCGCGCGGGATGGCGTAGTAGGTGGCGTCGACCTCTACGACCGGAAAGAGGTCGGCGTAGAACTTGAGCCGGTCTTCGGCAGTCCTGGCGTCGTCGGGATAGAAGACGCCTTTGGCGGTCATCGTGGGGTCGGTCCAGGAGGCCGTGCCGACCCGGACTTCGCCGCCGTCCGGGATCTTGATGAGCTCGCTGGCCGCCTCCGCGATGAGCTCGGCACGCTGGGCGGCGAGCGCCATCCCGGGGTCGTGCGGGTTTTCCGGCGGAGCCAGCACGCCAGTAATCTACGGGGAATGAGGATCGGGGTCTTGACGGGCGGGGGTGACGCGCCCGGGCTGAATGCCGCCATCCGGGCGGCGGCCCGGCGGGCTTTCCAGCGCAACCTCCAGGTGAGCGGCGTGATGAACGGCTGGGCGGGCTGTCTCGGCCGGGGCGAGATCGAGAATCTCACTCCGGCCTCGGTGCGCGGGATCCTGCCGCTGGGCGGGACCATCCTGGGCACCTCTCGGACCAACCCGTTGAAAGAGAAGGACGGCATTCAGCAGGTCATCTCCGTGCTCAGCCGCGAAGGCGTCGACGGGCTGGTCGCGATCGGCGGGGACGACACCCTTTCAGTGGCGGCAGCGCTGAGTGAGTCCGGCTACCCCGTGGTCGGCGTGCCCAAGACGATTGACAACGACCTGAGCGCCACCGACTTCTGCATCGGGTTCGACACCGCTGTCGGAGTTGTGGTGGAGGCGCTGGACCGGCTGCATACGACCGCCTCAGCGCACCACCGGGTGATGGTGGTCGAGGTCATGGGGCGGGACACCGGTTGGGTGGCGATGGTCGGGGGGCTTGCCGGCGGCGCCGACCTGATCATCATCCCGGAGTTTCCAGTGGCGCTCGACGAGGTGGTCGGCCATCTCCACCGCCGTCGCGGCGATCGCAAGGATTTCAGCATCATCGTCGTGGCCGAGGGCGTGAGGATGCCCGACCTGGAGCCGGCGCTGGTCGGCGAGGCCGAGCAGAAGACCGACGCCTTCGGACACGTCCGGCTGGCCAAGCAGGGCGTCGGCGAGGCGCTCAGCAACCGGATCGAGGCGGCCACCGGCTTCGAGACCCGCGTCACGGTCCTGGGCCACCTGCAGCGCGGCGGCAGTCCCTCCCCGGTCGACCGGATCTGGGCGACCCGTCTCGGTGTCGCCGCGACCGACCTGTTGGCCGACGGCAAGTCGGGGCTGATCCCGGTCCGGCGGGACGGCCAGGTCGAGGTGGTGCCGATCGGAGACGTGGTCAAGGAGACGCGGCAGGTGCCGCGGGAGCTCTACGACCTGGCGCAGGTGTTCGGCTGACGCCGCGGACCGTCCTCGTCACTGGCGGCGCGGGGTTCCTGGGCGTGAACGCGGCGGACCATTTCGCGAAGCAGGGCTGGCAGGTGCGGCTATTCGACAACCTCTCCCGGGCCGGCTCCGACCAGAACCTGGTGTGGATCGGCGCCCAGCACCCCAGCTCGGTGGACTTCCGCGGGGGCGACGTGCGCGACAGCGACGTTGTGACCGAAGCGGTGCGGGGCGTTGACGCCGTGCTGCACCTGGCGGCGCAGGTCGCGGTTACCACCTCCTTGGCGGACCCGCTCGGCGACTTTGCCATCAACCTGACGGGCACGCTCCACGTCCTGGAGGCGGTTCGCCGAGGAGCACCCGAGGCGACGGTGGTTTTCGCCTCCACCAACAAGGTCTACGGGGAGCTCGAGGATCTCGACAGGGCGGTCACCGAGGATCAGCCGCTCGACTTCCGCACTCCGTACGGGTGCTCCAAGGGCGCGGCCGACCAGTACGTGCACGACTACGGCCGCTCTTTCGGCCTGCGGACAGTGGTTCTCCGCCAGTCCTGCATTTACGGCCGGCACCAGAACGGGAGCGAGGACCAGGGCTGGGTGGCCCACTTCGTGCACTCCATCCTGGCCGGGCGGCCGCTCACGATCTATGGGGATGGCCACCAGGTCCGCGACCTCCTCGACGCGCGCGACCTCTGCCGTCTGTACGAGCTCGCGGTCGAGCCGGGGGGGCCGGCAGCGGGGCAGGTGTTCAACGTCGGCGGCGGCCCTTCGAATGCGCGTGACCTGCTCCAGGTGATCGCGGCGATCGAAGCCGCTTCCGGCCGGAAGGCCGAGTACGAGTTCGCCGAAGTCCGGCCAGGGGACCAGCGACGCTACGTGAGCGACCTGGCGAGCGTGACCTCGGCGCTCAACTGGCGGCCGGAGATCGATGTCGACGCCGGGCTTGCCGATATGATCGCCTGGGCCCGCTCAGCAGTGGGCTAGAGCCGGGATGCACCTCATGTGTGCCGCCAGCCGCGCTAGAGCTTCACGCTAAATGCCTGGCCGGTGGGCAACGCGACAAGCCCGTCAGGCCTACCGGCAAAAAACCGATCCACCGACCGCCGCTGGTCTATGTAGTCGTGCCAGCCATAGTCATCGAACACGACCATCCCGCCGGGTAGCAGCCTAGACCAGCTGTACTCGAGCGCGAACTCCGTGGCTTCGGCAGCGTTGAGGTCGAGATGAACGAATGCGAGAGGGCCCGTTTCAGTTCGCGGAACCGTTTCGAAAATGTCGCCTACGACGAACTCGGCCTGGCCTTGCCAGGCGGCCAGCCGCTTCCTCACATCGTCCAGTGAGACATCTGCCAGGTGGCCCTTGAATCCTGAGCGAGCTTCGCCCGGTGTCAGGTGTTCAGCCGGAATGCCTTCGAAGGTATCGAAGAGGAAGAACTTTCGACCGGCGTGCGGGCCAGGTCCGGAAAGCATCATGAACGCGCAGCCGCCGCGCCAGACGCCGAACTCGGCGAACGAGCCGTCCAGGGATGCGCAGTGGCATGCACAGGCGGTCAGGATCCAGAGCCGCCACCGGATGTCGAGACCGTCCCAGGTGGCGGCCACGGTCGCAAACCTGGATTCGAAATCAGGGTCGGAAAGAAATGGCGAGAAGTGCAGCGTCGCCAACCCGTCGCTCTCATACAGGTACGACGACATGGTCAAGACCCTGCGCGCAAGCCTGGCCGGCGGCCGCAACACGGCCGGCAGCTGGCCAATCCGCGGCCGCCCGAACTTCACGGGACCTCCCCGATGCGTTTAGCTGCGGGCTTCAACCGACCAACCTGACATCGCTAGTAGGCAGGCTCGAAGCGTACAACCCTCAAGTGCGCGGCCAACGCGTTTGTCTAAGCCATGCGACGGTCCGTCGACCCTATAGTCGGCGATTGGCTAACCCAACACGCATGATTACTTGGCTCGGCGTCCCCGATCGAGAGTGGAGATTCATTTCGACTGGCGCTTACTGGAACGGACGACATGAAGCCTGAGCTTTCGATCGTTGTCGTGAACTGGAATGTCTACGATCTGGTCGTCGCCTGCATGCGGTCCCTCCAGGAGACGGTCCTGCGAACGACCTTCGAGGTGCTCGTCGTGGACAACTCACAGAGCGAGGGCGGCCGCCAGGGTTGGCGTGAATCCTTGCCGGCTTCGGTGCGCCTCCTCCTCAACGACCGCAATCGTGGCTTCGCGGCCGCCAACAACCAGGCGCTCGGACTGGCGCGCGGCGATTTCATTCTTCTCCTAAACCCCGACACGGTCGCCTTGCCAGGAGCCGTGGACGGCATGGTCAAGGCTCTCCGCGAGCGGCCGTCGCTTGGGATCGTCACCTGTCAGTTGACGGATCCCAGCGGCCGTCGTCAGCTCTCCGCGTACAGGCTATTTCCCTCACTGCTGCGGATACTCCTCGACGTGAGCGGTTTGCGCTACGCCTGGCTCGAGGCGGCGGGCTGGCTGCCCGGCCCTCGTGAAAGTCTCCGTCCCGCGGCTTGGGTCAAGGGCGCGTGCCTACTGACGCGACGGACTCTGCTAGAAAGCATCGGGCTGTTGGACGAGAGGTTTGAGCTCTACGGCGAAGACACTGATTGGTGCCATCGAGCGCGAGCAGCCGGGTGGGAGATCGGTATCCTGCCTGGACTTTCGATAGTTCACCTCGGTGAACGAAGCATGTCTGCCGGCGGCGAGGCGGCGATCGCGGCGCACGTGGGGGCCTACTACCGGGCTTACTTGGATCTGGTCGTGAGGCTTGGCGGCAGCGGCCCCCTGCGAATCCGCGAACGCGCTGCGGCGGTCTTACTCTGGATCAGCGCCGCAGAGCGGGCGATCGGTTTGAGCCTCGCCGGACTGGCCCTGCCCAGGCAACGTGAGCGCGCCGCGGCATACCGGCGCTACATGCTCCCAGCACAGTCGATCAAGCGGATCTACCAGCGCCTGCTGCCGAGGGCGGCCCGCCGCGCCGGCCTCGCCGCCGCCTACTTCGTGATCGATGGGGTAGGCGGGCTCGTTCACCCAGGTGAGCTGCATCTCCCGCGCCGGCTTCTGCCCGTCGGGCCGGGTGACCCCAAGAAAGTGGGCCAAGAATACCTTGGCTACTTTCGAGACCTAACCAACTTGAGACCGGACGCGAGAGTGCTCGACGTCGGCTGCGGCATCGGCCGCCTAGCCATACCCCTCACCACGTACCTGGAGGGCGGGTCCTATGAGGGCATGGACATTGTGCCGGCCGCCATTGGGTGGTGCCGGGAGCACATCACCCAGCGCTGGCCAAACTTTCGCTTCCAGCTGGCGGATGTTCGCAACCGCGAGTACAACCCGACCGGCCGGCAGAGTGCAGCCGAGTACCGGTTTCCCTATCCCGACGCCTCGTTCGACTTCGCCTTTACTCAGTCGGTCTTCACGCACATGCTGCCGGCCGAGATGGACAACTATGTTGCGGAGATGGCCCGGGTGCTGAAAGATGGGGGGCTCTGGTTCAGCACGTTCTACTTGGTGAACTCAGAATCAGCGGACTTGATGGCCGCCGGACGCGGCCCTGGAGTCATTCGGCAATCGATGGATTTCGCCCACCTTTTCGACGGCTACCGAACTGTCGATCTTGAGGTTCCAGAGGCAGCCGTAGCGCTTGACGAGGCCGTTGTTCGGAGGTCGCTGGAGTCCGCGGGCCTCGAAATCAGTGAGCCCATCCGGTACGGCTCGTGGTGCGGAAGGTCCAGCTACCTTGCATCCCAGGACATCGTCGTGGC
>Ga0209577_10001573_pt1 | contig 22552 bp, 22 predicted proteins | sample GraSoiAngelo_109_FD_185874 | JGI IMG/M metagenome (GOLD analysis project Ga0209577, IMG submission 185874) | Grasslands soil microbial communities from the Angelo Coastal Reserve, California, USA - 14_0903_12_20cm (SPAdes) (version 2) | ecosystem: Environmental > Terrestrial > Soil > Grasslands...
CGCTCAAGAACTGTGATTTCACCTCGCTCGCGTGATGGCCGAGGAGGGCGGCGACCAGGAAGGCGCAGGCGACGCCGAGCGACGAGATCTGGGAGATCGCCGCGCTGACGAACACGATCCGCTTGAGAATGACATAGACACCCAAGAAAGCGCTCACGAGCGCGACGAGCAGGCCGGCCAGGATTCCATTCTGGAGGATCGGCAGCGCTTCGAGGAACGTCATCCCGTTCCGCTCGACGAGGAAGAGGTTCGACAGGACGGGGATCGATCGCACGAAGTCCATGACTAGTTGTCTGCCCTCGGTTCGCTCGACCCGTGTGCGAACAGGAATTTCCGTCCGCCGAATGAGTGCACGTCGACGCTCAGCCGATACACTTCTTTGAGCGTCTCGCCGTTCAACAGCTCGTCGGTCATGCCGGTTCGGAAGACGCCCTCGTCGCCGTGGATGAGCATCAATTGCTTCGCGTGGTTCGCGACCAGGTTCAACGAGTGACTGATCATCAAGATGGTGAGGGCAGATCCTCGGTGCAGATCGGAGATCAGCTCCATGATGCCGGCCTCTCCGGCGATGTCCATCCCATCGGTGGGCTCGTCGAGCACGAGCACATCCGGCTCCGGCGCGAGCCCTCGGGCAATCAAGGTTCGCTGTTTCTGTCCACCCGACAGCGACCGGAAGGGCTTGCGGGCGAGGTGGGCGATCCCCACCCGCTCCATGTAACGAAGGGCGAGCTCTCGATCGGCCCGGGTCACTCGTCGGCAGGGGCCGATGCGCGGGTAACGCCCCATCACCACCACGTCCAACGCGGGCAGCGGGAAAATATCGTCGATCACGCCGCGCTGGGGCACGTATCCGAAGCTCAAACCCGCGCGGCGCTCGATCCGCCCGCCGAGCGCCGGGATGATCCCGAGCAGCGTCTTGACGAGCGTAGTCTTGCCGGCGCCGTTGGGACCGACGATACCCCACCAGTCGCCCTGGTCGATCGAGAGGTTGATACCGGACAGAAGAGAGGACCCCCCGTAGCCGATGGCGAGCTCGTCTACCGCGAGCAGCGCCGACATCAGGGAAACGCTTTGACGGCGTTCAACGCCTGCGCCAACCATCCATACAGTTGATCGAAGAAGGCGAAGTAGTCGTCGATACCGTCGGCCTGGCTCACCGACGACGGCAAGATCACCACGGCGGCCCCGGCGGCGCCGGCGATCTCCTTGAGCAGGGCCAAATCCTGATACGTCTCGGCAACGATCAGCTTTGCTCGGCTCTGCGTCATCCTCGCGACGAGCACGGCTTTCTCGTCCCGATCGGGCGGGTTGTCCAGGTTCGTGGTGCTGAGCAGCAGCGGCTCGCTCGGCTCGATATAGCCCACGATCTTCAGACCGTGCCGTCGGGCCAGATACGTCCAGCTCCGATGGTAGCTAGCGATCTCCGTCCCCTCGAAGGGCTTCATCTGCGCATCCCATACGACGAGCTTCTCCTTCAGCTTCGCGGCGAACCGCTCGTAGTTCGCCTTGAAGACGGTCGCGTTCGATGGGTCCAGGAGCACGAGCTTGTCGAGGATGGCCTTCGCGGTCGAGTTGCCGTTCGCCGGGTCGAGCCAGTAGTGGTGGTTGTAGCCGGCCGTGAGGTCCGGTGGTTTCGAGACGACCAGGGACTGCAACGCCACGAGTCCTCTGATCAGAGGGGGCGCTTTCACGTCGGCGGGGTCGTAGGGGATGAGCGCCGCACCGATGGAGGCATCCAGATAGCCGGGCTTGCCCTCTCGAATCCGGGCGTTCGTGGACTCGGCGAGGGCGGTCGGAAGCCACGCCATCTCGAGACCCTGGCCATTCACGATGAGAAGATCCGCCCGGTTCAGATGGACCGAGAAGCTTCGCTTCGGGGCGATTGCGTGGGGGTCCTGGGTACCCTTGGCGAGATACGCGACCGCGATGCGGTCCCCGCCGACGACCCGCGCAATGGCCGCATCGTGCTCGGTGGTAGCCACGACGTTCAGCTTGGCCTCGGCTCTTGCGTGGGTCAGCGCCATGACGCAAACCAGGAGGAGGATGAGCTTCCATTCTCGGCTCACGATGGACCTCGCTTCGTTCTCCACCGGCCGGTCACGACGTCCGGGCCGCCTGCAGGGCGGGGACGAGCTCCCGATAGAGCTTCTCGAAGAAATCGAACGGCGTCTTGATTCCCAGGTCCTCGCTCACGGAGCTTGGGAGGATCAGGGCCTTGGCGCCCGTCTGACGCGCGATCTCGTCGATGATCGGCCTGTTCTGATAGGTCTCCGCCAGGATGAGCTTGACGCCGCTCCGCTTCATGCGGTCGACCAGCGACGCCATGTAGGCCGCGCTGGGCGGCAGGGTCTCCTTCGGTTCGATGTAGTCGAAGACCTTCAGGCCGTGTCGTCGGAGCAGATAGTTCCAGCTCCGGTGGTAGCTGACGAGCTGCATCCCTCGGAAGGGCTCCATCTGCTTGTCCCACTCCTTGAGATGCTCGCTGAAGTGAACGGCAAACCGGTCATAGTTGCCGCGATAGTACGCCGCGTTGGGCAGGTCCACCTCGGCGTACTTGTCGGCGATGTTCTTTGCGATGATCGTGGTGTTGCCCGGATCGAGCCAGTAGTGGTGGTTGCCGAGCCGCATCGTGCCGCCCACGCCGAGGTTGAGGATGAAGAACGGAGTCCCCTCGATTTCTTCCGACGCATACGGGATGATATCGACCCCGATCGAGCAGTTCACGAAGCCCTGGTGGCCTTCCATGATGTTCGCATTTCTTGCGTTGACGAGGGCCACGTCCAGCCAGCCCAGCTCGATCAACTGCCCGTTGGCTACCAGGAGATCAGCCTTGTTGAATAGCACCGAGTAGCTCGGCTTGACGGCGATCGTGTGGGGATTCTGGGATCCCTTCACGATGACGCTCACCTTGACTTTGTCCCCTCCGATCGCCTTCGCGATCGAGCCATAATGCTCGAGCGTGGCGACCACGTTCAATGCGTTCTGGCCGCGCCGTGCCTCGGGCTTGGGGATTTCGACGTCGTGCGCCGTGGCGACGCCGGCGACCAAGCACATGGCGGTGAGGAGCATCACCGCACCGGTTAGCGAACGACGTCTTTGCATTTGCACTCCTTCGGCGACGGTTCGCCCGCGGCTAGAACGGATCCAGGAATTTCCCGACGCCGGGCGTCACGGTGCCCAAACCAACGTTGAACTGGATGAAGATCGCGTGGTACGGCAGATCCCGGCCCGATTTCGCGTTGTACTCGTACTGGACCCCGATCTTCGCGACCGATGAGAGCAGGTATCGCAGACCGCCCGAGACGCGAAGGTCTTCGTCCTCATTGCCCTTGGGGATTCCGACATAGTCGACGCGACCGGTCACTTGCCAGTGGCGCGAGAACCGGTAGCCGATCTCCGTAAAGGCTCCGCCGACCACATCGCTGCCGAGCTGTAGCCCCTTGTTGGCGCCTGCGACGACGATGGGATCCTTTCTGACGGCCCAGATGCCTTCGGTCAGCCACCGGCTATATGGATAGGCCTGGGCGCCCGACTTCCAGCGATACAAAACGTCCCCTCCAATCAGATAGGTGCGGTCCTCGCTTTTGGGCTTGTTCTTGCCAATTGCCCCCGACGCCCCCAGAGAAAGGTCGGCATTGTCCGTCAGGTCGAAAAACGTCTCGACCCTCGGGAACACCACCAGATCATCGGCCGTCTGCAGCGCAAAGGTGGGGGGCGTACTGGGGGTCGCTGCCGGGTACCTGTCCAGCGCGCCCTTGCTTTGAACCGAGAGCGCGAACTGGATGAATGGGGAGATCGGCGGTTGATAGGTCACTTCGGCGCCCAGTAGGTGCACACCGTCCGGACCGAGGAACTTCACATGGATCAGCGGCATATCGTCGAGAAACCATTCGTGGTCGTGAATCTGATTCAGCTGTCCGAACTTTGCTCTGAACTGCCCTACCGTCGCCTGGAAGTCGGAGAGCCACGGGGAAAACTCCCCGAGCTTGTGAAAGAAGAGGAAGGCTTCCTCGATGCTCGCCCGGTCCTGCTCGAAGGTCAGGAACATCGCGAACTTCAGCGGGAATTCCGCCGTCTCGCCAGTGAGTGAGAGGTCGAAGCTCGTCAGATTGAACCCTTTTTGCTGCCGATCCCCGATCTTGTCGAAGTCGACCCGCCGGGGGTCGGAAAAGTTCACGTAGTCGACGTTGGCCTGCAGCGAGACGTCGATCAGGCCGAATCGGCTGAGGGTGAGCCCTTTGGTGTGAGCGCCGGCGTCGGGCGACCACGCGAGGATCACGAGGAGTCCGATCACGCCGAGCAGGAAGCCATGTCGCTTCATGGTTCCAGCCTCGAGAAGCGGGATGACGCTCGCGGTGCTTCGGTTCCTCATTAGTTCCTCTCGTCCTTAGGAACGAGAAGGCAGGAACGAGAAGGCTCGGCATCGCGCACGGGCCGAGCCTAGCGAGGCGAACATGAAGATTCCCTGAAGACGAAATCGCGTTTTCTGGTCGGGATCTTGGCCGGACATGCCCAAAGTCATGCCCAAGCGTGTGCGCCGAGGTACGGTTAAGTGCGTTTGGTCGCGACGGGAAAGGAAAATCGCCCGGGGAACCTTGAACCTCCCGGGCGGCCCTCGGCTCCGAAGGGGCCGAGCATACACCGCGCCCCAACGCGCAACGAAGCTTGAAGCGTTAAGAAGAGCGGATGCTTACGAGACGGGTTCTGGCCAGGAGCTCAGACTGGTGACGCTCGGCAATGGGGGAATGATTTCTTTCGGAGTGAATCGCACGATCGTGAAGCCGCCGTGAGGCGAGGTCGTGCCGCGGCGAATTCGCCGCCGCGTTCTCACGTGTCGGCGCTCCTCGGTCACGGGGCGCCTCATCGATCGGCGGTCACCGACCCGACGCTCCACGATCACCTTCACGCGCCGAACGCCGGCGAATGACCCCCGGAGACGCTCATAGAGCGTGCCGTTTCGGCGCACCACGATGAGCAATTCGGCATCGGGAAACGATCGCGACGGAAACGATTCGAGCAGCCGCTCCTTGTGGATTCCACAGACACCGTGGGTCGGCGCCGGGTTTTCCAGCGGTTCGCGCATCCCGAGGTAACCAGGCTTCCCTTCACGACGGCACCAGGCACATAGAAGATGCATCGTGGCGATACGAGGCCTGCCAACGCCGTGCCACCTGAGTGTCGAAGTGCAGGCCGATTCTCGGAGGGCGGGTAGGTCTCGGCTCGAAGCATCGTCGCGGGCGACTTCCGGGCCTGGCGTCGGAGGCCAGACCGCCGCCAGCTCAGTCTGCCGTTAAGGCAATCTGCGCGCGCGGCTTGCGCCGCTCATCGTTCCACAGCTGGAAGCAGAGAACATGGAATTGGATCGCCTGTGCGCCGTTCCCGTTGTTGGTCATGCCTTCCATCACGAGCTGTGCGGCAGCGATGGTGTTTCCACACGCGGCGCAGACCTCTCCCGCCGCAGGGCTCCCCGACACTTTCGAGGCGCCCTCATACGGTAGTCGGCCACTCTGGAGCATCTTGCGGATGAGGAGGCGGACTCTTTTCTCGTCCATGTCGAATCCTTTTGGAGGCCCGATGCGATCTTCCACCCTGTCCATAAAACGTCAAACGGGCCCTCAGGGATTGGTGGACAGAAAGAAACACCAGGTGGAGCGCTGGCGCTCTGGTATCTCGTGATCTCCGTCCGCGGACAGTCTTAGGGGTTGAGCGAGCCCGGGCTGGCGAGTATTCTGACGCCATGACGACGCGGCGACCGCACGTCGGCCTCGCCGATCTCGCCATCGATCGCGTCGCCGTCCAGGAGCTCGCGGCCTAGCGCGTGCTCACCATCGAGCACGCCTCGCTTCTCTTCGGACGGGACCCCAGCCCGGGGCTCGTCGCCTTCGATCTCGCCGAGGGCGGACGCGCGATCCGCCTTTACCGACGCTCGGGCGCGGGAACCCTCACCGAGACCGCCCCCTTCTCGCCGTTCCTGCTGCTCGCCGACCCCGATCTGGTGAAGGGCGCGCCGGGCTTGCTTGAGGTCGACGCGCTCGAGGGACCGGGCGCGTTGCGATGGCGGGCGCGCTTCGGGTCGTGGGCCGACGCGCTCGGCGCGCGCGATCGCTGCCGGGATCAGTCGGGCCAGCTCTGGAACGTGCCCGGGGCGCCCTATCTCTTCCTGGCCGATTCGGTCCATCAGTATCTCCTCCAGGCCGGGCGGACCTCGTTCGGCGGGCTCGTCTTCACGGACCTCCGGCGTCTGGCGCTCGACATCGAGGTGATGACGACCGAGGGCCACGAGTTCCCGAGCGCCGCGCGGCCCGGCGATCGGATCATCGCGGTCGCGCTGGCCGACACGACCGGCTTCCGACACGTCGTGCGGGGCGACCGGCTCGACGAGCGTTCGCTCCTGGAAGAGTGCTCTCGCATCATCCGCGAGCGCGATCCAGACGTGATCGAGGGCCACAACATTTTCCGCTTCGATCTGGAATACCTCGAGGCGCGGGCGCGCCTGCACCGCGTGGTGCTGACCTGGGGGCGCGGCGGTGAGAGCCTCCGCAGCCGGGTCACCCGGCTGCAGATCGCCGAGCGCACGATCGGTTATCGGCGCTACGAGGTTGCCGGACGCCACGTGATCGACACGTGGATCCTCGCGCAGCTCCACGACGCCGGCACGCGTGACCTGCCCGGCTTCGGCTTGAAGGATCTCGCCCGCCACTTCGGTGTGGCCGCCGCAGACCGTACATATATCGACGCCTCGCAGATCACGCGCGAGTTCAGCGAGACGCCGGAGCGGCTCATGGCGTATGCCGGGGACGACGCCGTCGAGACGCTCGCCATCGCGTCGATCCTGGCCCCGCCGTATTTCGCCCAGGCCCAGACGGTGCCCTTCGACTATCAGTCGTGCACCTTGCGCGGCGCCGCGGCGAAGATCGACGCGCTCGTGCTCCGCGAGTACCTGGCGCGCGGCCAGGCGGTGCCCCTGCCGGGACCGGTCGGTCCCGTCGGCGGCGGCTATACCGCGATCTGCCAGGAAGGCGTCGCGCGGCCCGTCCTGCATGTGGACGTCACCTCGCTTTACCCCTCGCTGATGCTCGCGAAGGCGATCGCGCCGGCTTCCGACACGCTCGGCGTGTTCCCGGAGCTTTTGCAGCACCTGCGCGACTTTCGTGTCCGCGCCAAGCGGCTGGCACGCGAGGCCCGAGAACCCGCGGAGCGCGCGCACCTGGGCGCGCTCCAGCAGTCGTTCAAGATCCTGATCAACGCGTTCTACGGCTACCTGGCCTTCAGCGGCGGGCACTGGAACGACTTCGACGCCGCCGACCGCGTCACCGCCGAGGGCCGGGCCGTGGTCACCGCGATTCTCGCCGCGCTCGAAAAGCTCGGCGCGGTCCCGGTCGAGGCGGACACCGACGGCGTCTACTTCGTGCCGCCGCCCGGTCACTCGACGGCGGACGACGAGATCTTGCTCGAGCGGCTCACCGAGGGCCTGCCCTCGGGCATCCAGCTCGAGCTCGACGGCCGCTACGCGGCGATGTTCAGCTACAAGATGAAGACGTACGCGCTGCTCGACGAGCGCGGACGCCTGAGCCTCAAGGGCTCGGCGTTCCGCTCGCGCGGCCTCGAGCCCTTCCAGCGTCAGATCATCGGCGAGATCGTCCGCTGCCTCGTGCACGGGCGCCGCACCGAGACTCGCGCGGTGATCGACCGATGGCTCGGCGACTTCGCGGCGCACCGGGTCGAGCTTCGCGCCTTCGCCCGGACCGAGACGCTTCAGGAATCGATCGAGGCCTATCGGGAGAAGATACGGATCGGCGCGCGGTCGGCATCGGCGGCGTACGAGCTCGCCGGAGCTTCCGGGCGCGCGGTGCAGCCCGGGGACCAGATCTCCTACTACGTGGCGGGCCGGGGCCCCAACGTCACGGTGAACGAGTACGCGAAGCTCGCGAGCCTGTGGGACGCGGCGCGCCCGGACGAGAACGTCGAGTACTACCAGGCGAAGGTGCTCGAGATCTGGGACCGCTTCCGCGCCTTCGCGGATCTCGAGGGCCTGAGGCCGCCGGCGGCGGAAACGGAGTCGAGCGCACAGCTCTCACTGTTCTGAGGACGCGCTTGGTCGCCCGGGCCCTGGCGCCCGGGCTCGCTACCAGACCAGGCTCAGCTGACGGGGCGATCTCTGATCGGGGCGATCAGCTCGGCGCCGGGCGCTGAGCCCGACCTCATGCGCCAGGCGCCGCACGCGCGCCTCTGTCTCACGCACGTACTCCGGCGGAGCATAGGCCGATCCGCGATAGAGGCGCTCGTACTCCGGGACCAGCCGCGGAAAGTCGATCGCCAGGAACTCGAAGAAGACCTCGCGGGTGCCAGGCCTCAGGAAGAGCACGTTCGACTCGGCCCCGACCGCTCCCGCGTCTCGGGCCGCGACCAGCAGCGATCTCAGATTGGGCTCGTCGTCGGTCAGGTGGGGAAGGATCGGCATGACGAACAACCGAGCGGCCACGCCGGCTTCAGCCAGCTCCTTCATGGCGGCGAAGCGGAGGTCGGGCCGGGGTGCCCGAGGCTCGAGCCGGCGCGCCAGCGCCGCGTCGACGGTGGTGATGGAAAGGTTCACCGTGACCTCGGTGGCGGCGGAGATCTCTCTGAGCAGGGCGGCATCGCGGGTAACGAGCGTCGACTTGGTCGTGATCGACAGCTGCAGCCCCGGGACCACGCGAGCGGCCTCGAGAACCCGGCGGGTCACCTCGAACCTCGCCTCGGCAGGCTGATAAGGATCCGTCGCCGTCCCCATCGCGACGATCTGGCCGCTTCGCCGGGCTCGGCGCAGCTCGGCGACGAGCCGGTCCCGGTCGGCGTCCTTCACGTAGATCTTTCGTTCGAACGCGGAGGGATCGTCCAGGCCGAGGAACTCGTGGGTGTAGCGTGCGAAGCAGTACCGACAGGCCATCTCACAGCCCCGGTAAGGATTCACGGTCCAGCCGAACGGCATCGGGCGGCCGTTGAACTTGTTCACGAGATCTTTCGATCGAAGCTCGTGATATTCAACGCCGCGCCGTTTGTCGATCGTGACACCGAGTCGCGCCGCCATTCCCGGCGACGGGACGCCCGGCTTCATCACCTGCGCTCGCCGTGTCATCGTCATCTGTTGAGTTTTCAGAGTAACAGAAAAGCCCGGGGACCGCTCTTGATCCCCGGGCTTCTTTCCTACTCTGTGTCTATCTGCGCCAACCTCCGCCGCCTCCACCGGGCCGGGGCCCACGGTCGCCGCGTGGACCGCCCGCACCTGTGCGCTGCGGCTGTGGCCGCGCCTCGTCCACGACGAGGTTTCTGTCTCTGAAGAGCCGCCCGTTGAGCATCTCGACTGCCTTGCCAGCCTCTTCCTTGGTCGCCATCTCGACGAACCCGAATCCGCGCGGCCGTCCGGTGAACTGGTCCGTGATGATCCGAACTGTCTCGACGGTTCCGGCCTGCTGGAAGAGCTCGCGAAGGTCCTCTTCGGTGGCCTGGAAAGAGAGGTTCCCGACAAACAACTTTGCGGCCATCGCTCGACCTCCTAGCCCTAGCGAAAGCGGCGGAATAAGGACGTTACTTCGGGCTGTTCCGTGCTGGCGCAAAGATATATGACAACGGGTGACGCATGTCAAGTTGATCGGAAAACGAAAGAATTAGAGGTAGACACCTCGAGTGGCGCCGCCATCCACGGTTATGCACACGCCGGTGATGAACGAGGCACGAGCCGACACCAGAAAACAGACGAGATCGGCAATGTCCTCGGGAGTCGCGATGCGCTTGAGCGGATAGTGGCTCGCCGCTTCGGTGCGCTGAGCCTCGACGGTCGTCCCCGCCGACGCCGCTTGCTGCGCGATCAGAGTCTCCCAGCGCGCGGTCGCCGTCGCCGCGGGCGACACGGCGGTGACGAGAATGTTCGATGGCGCGCCGAGGTCGGCGAGCCCTTTCGAGAAGTTTATGAGCCCCGAATTTGCGATGCCGCCCGTCAAATAAACGGGAGTCGGATTGCGTGCGGCGGCGCCGACCACGTTGACGATCCGACCACCGCCCTGCGCCTGCATCATCGGAAAGACCGCGCGCGCCATCCGAACGTACCCGAGAATCTTCAGGCTCCAGTCGCCCGCCCACTGCTCATCGGGGATCTTGAGGAAGTCGCCGCCCCGGATTGCGCCCGCGTTGTTCACGAGGATGTCGATCCGGCCGAAGCGCTCCTTGACCGTCGTGGCCACTCGGTTCACCTCGTCGAGTCGGCTCAGGTCGCCGGGGACGATGAGCACCTCGGCGTTGCTCTTGGCCTTGATCTCCTGCGCCGTCTGCTCGAGCCGCGACTTGTCGCGCGCGCAGATCGCCACCCTGGCGCCCTCGGCGCCGAGGCCGAACGCGATGGCCCGTCCGATTCCCTGGCTTCCCCCTGTCACGAGCGCGGTCTTGCCGGTCAATTCGAGGTTCACGAGATCTCCTTGCGGGCGGAGCGCCGAGCGGCGCCGCCGGATCTTGGTCTTGGAAATGCCGGGACCGTTTCCCAATCGAGCTGAAAGAGCCGGTCGAGCGAGCGCCCTACCCCGACCCCGAACTTCTCGAGATCGAGCCCGTCCAGTCTACGCCCCTGGATTCGCCGGCGGCCTTCTTCGAGCAGCGCCCGGGCGCCGGCGAAGTTGCCGTTGGCCAGATGCTGATAGCCGACCGCGACCTGGATCAGCCCCTGGAGCGCCTCACGCTCGTCGCCCTCGGCCTCGCGCCAGGAGGGCTCCAGAAGCTCGTGCACCTCGAAATAGAGATGCGCGTCGAAGAGCGCCGCGGCCGCGTCGAGGAGATCTGTGCGCGAGCGGATCGGCCGGGCCGTACGCCCAGCCAGCGCTGCCAGGGCGCTCAGGGCGCGGGCCCGGACCAGAGGCCGGCACGCGAGACCGTCGCCCTCCAGCCAGTCCGGGGCCGCGTCGCTCCCGCCGAGCGCCGCCAGCTCGCGGTGCGCCTCGGGCTTTTCGAGCGCGGCAAGAATGATCTCGGCAAGGCGGTTCCGGATCCGGATCGGCGCCGTCGGGATCACACGGCGCCCGGAGCGGCCGGGGCGGATGGAGCCTCGACCGACGGCGGCGCCGCGGGCTCGGGCGCGCTCGAGCGGTCGACCCGCGTCCCGGCGATCAGGTCGTGCAGGGCGCGCTTGTCGCCGCGGAGCCCCGCCATCACGAAGCCGAGCGTCAACGGCGCCGCCGAGGCGAAGTACGCGAGGAAGCGGAGGAGCGCGGCGCCGAACGGGGGCGGCGCGTCGTCACCGCCGACGACGCGGACGCCGACGATCATCTTGCCGATCGTCTGGCCGGCGAGGCTATGCAGCACGGTCGTGTAGGCGCCGGCGAAGACCACGGTGAAGAATGACGCCAGCGACTTGAACGACGCGACGTTCTCGACATCGCCGCCCCATACTCTGGCTCCGATGACCCTGAACGAGAGCAGCACGACGAAGAACACCACGAAGTCGATCGCCGCGGCGACCGCGCGAAGCCAGAAGCCCGCGGGGCGAGGCTGATTCATGCCGCGTATAATATCGCCATGATTTCGGTGCAGGACGGCCAAAATCAGATCCTCCGCCAGCTTCCCGAGCCGACATCGCCGGAGATCGTCGCGGTCACGCGGGCGCGCGAGCGTGTGCTCGCCGAGGATCTGCACGCGCCCTTCGACGTGCCGCCGACCGACAATTCCGCGGTCGACGGCTACGCGGTCGCGAGCGACGACGTGCCGACCGGCCGGACGCGTGAGCTCGACGTGGTGGCCGAGCTCGCGGCCGGCGCGGTGTTCGACGGCGCGGTGGCGCCGGGTCAAGCCGTGCGCATCATGACGGGCGCGCCGATGCCGCGCGGCGCGGACACGGTGTATCCCCAGGAGGTTGTCGAGCGACGTGGCGACCGTCTGGGCGTCGGGCCCATCCCGAAGGGGGCCAACGTCAGGAAGCGCGGTGAGGACGTCCAGGCGGGGACGATCGCGATCGAGCGCGGGACAGTCTTGAGAGCACAGGAGCTGGGGCTCATCACGTCGCTCGGCCAGTGGCAGGTGCTCGTGCACCGCCGGCCGCGCGTCGCGCTCCTCTCGACCGGCGACGAGGTCATCGAGCCCGGCACGCCGCGCAAGGCCGGCCAGATCTACGACGCCAACCGCTTCACCCTGCGCGGATCGATCGAGCAGTGCGGCGGCGAGGTGATCGACCTCGGCATCGTCGCCGACGTGCGCGACGAGCTGCGGGCTCGGCTGCTCGAAGGCGCCGGGGTCGGCGACATCGTGGTCACCTCGGGCGGCGTCTCGGTCGGCGTGCTCGATCTCGTGAAAGACGTGCTCGACGAGATCGGCGCGATCGACTTCTGGCAGGTGGCGATGCAGCCCGGACGCCCGCTCGCGTTCGGGCGCGTGGGGTCCGCGCACTTCTTCGGACTGCCGGGCAACCCCGTCGCGTCGATGCTCGCGTTCATGCTTTTCGTTCGGCCGGCGATCTACAAGCTGGCCGGCCGGCGGCGTCTCTTCCCCGACACCGCCGAGGCGACGGCGACCGAGGCGATGAGCAAGAAGAAGGGCCGCCGCGAGTTCAAGCGGGGCATCGTGCAATGGACGAACGGCCGCTGGGAAGCGCGCACCACCGGACCCCAGGGTTCCGGTATCCTTTCCTCGATGGCCGCGGGCAATTGCCTGATTGTGCTCGAAGAAGACCGGGGCGACGTCGCGGTCGGCGAGACCGTCCTGGTCGAGCCGTTCTGATGACCCGCGTCTCGGTCGATCTCATCGATACGCTGGCGCCGATGGTCGAGACGCGCGTGCGCGAGGCGGCGCGGCGACTGCCGCATCTGCGCTACGCCGACGTCCGACTCGAGGTCACCGAGGGTAAGGGCGCCGGGGCCGAGAACGGGACCCCCAAGTACTCCGGCGACGACTACGGCTTCGCGCTGGGCGCCCGCGTGCTGGCCGGCGACCGGATGATCGCGCCCGGCTACGTCGGCCAGACGCTCGGCACCGCCGACCTCGACGATCTCGATCGGATCGTGCGCGAGGCGCTCGAGCGGGCCTATCGGCGCGCGATGGTGAACGGCGAGATGAAGGCCGATGCGCGCGAGAAATTCGGGCCGCTGGGCGAGTCGCTGGCCGACACGCGCCTGCACCCGATCGAGGTGCGACAGGACACGGTCGGCGCCCTGTACCGCGTCGACCCGCGCACGATGGTGCTCGCCGACATGGTGCGCTACGCGACCGACGTCTCGCGCCAGATCGCCGCCGTCGATGCCGGGGTCAAGTACAACTACGTCGGGACGATGACCGAGCTCGCGCGCGAGCTCTTCGTGTCGAGCGAGGGCGCGCGGATCGACCAGTCGTTCGCGCTCACCCTGGGCTCGTGCACGGTCGTCACCGTCGACGGCGAGGTGAGTCAGGATCTGTACGACGCGCTCGGGCACCAGCGCGGCTGGGAGATCCTGCTCGACGGCGTCGACGAGCCGGCGCTGCGCTTCCCGACCTTCGTCGACTTCGCGCTCGCCCTCGCGCGCGAGGGCGTGGCGCTCGCGGGCGCGCCGGTGCTGCCGACCTCGGAGCGCGAGGTCGTCGTGGTCACCGACCCGCACTACAACACGCTGGTGTCACACGAGATCATCGGCCACCCGGTCGAGCTCGACCGCGCGCTCAAGATGGAGACCGCCTACGCGGGGCGCTCCTGGCTCCTGGGCGGCCTCACCGAGCATCAGGTCGGCCGGCGCGTGGCCTCGCCGCTCGTGACGGCGTACTCCGATCCGGCGCTGCCGGGCTTCGGTCACTACAAGTACGACCACGAGGGCACGCCGGCGCGCCGGGTCGTCCACATCGACCGCGGCATTTTCCGCGGCTTCATGAACAGCCGGCAGACCGCGGCGATCTTCGGCGGCGAGCCCAACGGCCACTGGAAGGCGACCGACGCCTCGCTGGTTCCGCTGATCCGCATGTCGAACACCGTCTTCGACGTGGGCACGCGCTCGGCGGAGGACATCGTGAAGGAAGTCGACCACGGCTATTACGTCGCCGGCCACCGCACGCCCTCGATCGCCGAGAGTCGTGAGAACTTCCGTATCTCCGCGCGAGGCGTCTACGAGATCAAGAACGGCGAGCTCGGCGGGCTCTACCGCGACGGCGGGATCGCCGCCGACTCGCGTGACTACCTCATGAACGTCGACGCCGTCGGCACGGACTTCCGCCTGTACCCGATCCCCAACTGCGGCAAGGGGCAGCCGATGCAGACCAAGCGGCTGGGCAACGGCGGGCCCACGATGCGGACCCGCGCTCGAGTGCTCGGGGGCTAGACGTGCGCGGGGTGCTGATCGTCCTGGCGGCTACCGGCATCCTGTTCGCCACCGCCGCGCCCGCGGCGCCGCCCGAATACCCGGTGAGCTTCATCAAGGTCGACGAGCTCAAGGGGCTGCTCGACCGCGGTACCAAGGCGGACATCATCGATGTGCGGCACTGGGAGGCCTACGCGGAGAGTCACATCAAGGGCGCCCGCTCGATGCCGTTGCGAGTGGTCGCCGACCGTGCGGCGGAGATCTCGAAGACGGGCCTGGTGGTCTTTTATTGAACCTGCCCGCACGCGCTGTCCCGGGGGGCCAGCGACATTCTGTACAAGCTCGGGTGGCGCAATCAACGCGTCCTCGAGGAGGGGCTCCCCGGCTGGATGGACAAGGGCTATCCCGTCGACGGGCGAAATCCCAAGGCGCCGCCGGGGCACTGAGCACGCGATGAGGACGGTCGACGAGCTGGCGAAGGCAAGCGAGCAAGCGCTGGCCCTCGTCGCGCGGCAGAAGGACGTTCGCGAGGCGGAAGTGTTCGTGTCCGCGAACTCCGCCGTGTTGACGCGGCTCAACTACACGTCCCACATTCCGTGCAACGGCGTCGAAGAGCCCAAATCGACCGAGTCCTACGGCCTCGGCATCCAGGCGGTCTTCGACGCACCGGACGGTCGCCGGATCGGCTTCGGCAGCGAGCCGAGCGACCTCTCGCTCGCGGGCGCCGAGCGCGCGCTGATCAAGGCGCGCCGGGCGGCGGTGGCCGACCCCGAGTTCGTCTCGCTTCCGTCGCCGACGGGCTCGTCGCGCACGCTCGCTGACTATCATGATCCGCGCCTCATGGCCCTGGACGATGCGGGGCTCGTGGAGGCCGGCTGGAAGATCACCGGCGGCGCCCTTCGGACCTTCAGCGCCTCGAGTCGGCTGGCCGAGCTGGCGCAGGACGACGAAGGGCTGCGGCGTCTCGGGCTCATCCTCGGCGGTGACGTCACGATCTTGAGGGAGCGGATGGCGATCGCCTCGACCACGATGCCCCGCGCCCAGACCGACGAGACGTCGCTGATCACCGCGTTCGCGACCGCGATGGTGGAGACGCGCGGCGCCAAGGGCTCGGGGGCCTCCACCGGCACGCGGCTCGATCACTTCACCGACGAGGCCGGCGTGGAGGCCGCGCAGAACGCGATCAACGCGATCGGCGGCGAGCGCGTGCCGTCGGGCACCTACGCCGTCGTTTTCGGCCGGCAGCCCGTAGCGGATCTTCTCAACAACATCGTGATCGCCTCCTGCACCGCGAGCTCGTTCTACTCGTCGAGCACGCCGTTTCTCGGCAAGCTCGGCCGGGCGGTCGCCTCCCGGCACCTGAGCCTCTACGACGACGGCGCCCGGCCCGGCCTGATGGGCTCGAAGGGAATCACGTGCGAAGGGCTGCCGACGGGTCGCACCGATCTGATCAAGGACGGCGTGCTCGTCGGCTGTCTCTCGAACTGGTACGAGACCCAGCGCCTGCTGCGTGACCCGGCTCTCGCCGAGAAGCTCGGCGCCCGCGGGCCCGCCGCCGAGGCGGCGCTGACTCCGCGCAACGGCTTTCGCTTCGGCGCCGGCGGCGGCCGGCAGTTCGACAGCGCGCCCGGCGTGGCCGCCTCGAACGTCGTGCTCGAGGGCGCCGAGACCGTCGCGCTCGACGAGCTCATCCGCCGAGTCGGCAACGGCCTCTACGTCGGGCGCATCTGGTACACCTACCCGATCAACGGGCTGCGCGCGGGTGATTTCACCTGTACCGTCGTCGGCGATTCCTATATCATTCGCGACGGGCGGATCGCGGCGCCGCTCAAGGCCAACGCGATCCGGATCAACGACAACATCGCCACGTTCCTCAACAACGTCGCCGGTGTCACCAAGGACGTGAAGGGCACGATCGTCTGGGCCGCGGACGAGGTCGTGTACGCGCCCGAGGTCGCCGTCACCGGCGTCCGCGTCGACGAAATCGCGGGATTCATGGAGGAGCTCGACTGATGGCCGAAGTACGTCTCGAGTCGATCGCACGCGAGTGTCGCGTCCAGATCCTACGCATGCTCGCCCACGCGGGCTCCGGGCATCCCGGCGGCTCGCTCTCGGTGATCGACATCCTCACCACGCTCTACTTCGGGCGCGTCCGGTACGATGCCAAGCGCCCGGACTGGCCGGACCGCGACCGCGTCGTGCTCTCGAAGGGCCATGCGGTCCCCGCCCTCTACGCCGTGCTCGCGAAGGCCGGATATTTCCCGGAAAGGGCGCTGATCACCTTGCGCAAGCTCGGCTCCCCGCTCCAGGGCCATCCCGATCGGACGGCGCTGCCGGGGATCGAGGCGGCCACGGGCTCGCTCGGCCAGGGGCTCTCGATCTCGCTCGGGTTGGCGCTCGGCCTCAGGCTCGCCGGCTCCAGCGCCCGCGTGTACTGCGTCCTCGGCGACGGTGAGACCCAGGAGGGCCAGGTGTGGGAGGCCGCGATGTCGGCGCCCAAGCTCGGGCAGCCCGACTACGCGCTCAACAACCTCGTGGTCATCCTCGACTACAACAAGATCCAGCTCGACAACTTCGTGAAGAAGGTGCTCGACATCGAGCCGGTCACCGCCAAGTGGCAGTCGTTCGGCTGGCCGGTGATCGAGATCGACGGCCACGACATCGCGCAGATCACCAAGGCGCTGGATCAGGCGGAGGCCACCACCGTGGGGCCGACCTTCATCGTGGCGCACACGGTCAAGGGCAAGGGCGTGTCGTTCATGGAGAACGACCCGGAGTGGCATGGCAAGGCGCCGAAGCCCGGCGAGGCGATCAAAGCCATCCGCGAGGTCCTCGGGATCACCGAGGGCGCCTGGGAGGACTACTTGAAGACCGATTCGGCCACGCGCGAGATCGTGACCGAGCTCAGCGCCCTGGAGAAGAAGTGATGCCGGCCAAGGCGAGTCGCGCCGCGTTCGGCGAAGCCTTGCTCGATCTGGGCGCCAGGGACGAGCGGATCGTCACGCTCGACGCCGATCTGTCGAAATCGACGATGACCGTGAACTTCGCGAAGAGGTATCCGGGACGGGCGTTCAACCTGGGCATCGCGGAGTCGAACATGATCGGGGTCGCTGCCGGGCTCGCGCTCACCGGCCGCATCCCGTTCGCCTGCTCGTTCGCCTGCTTCATCGTGGGCCGCTTCGAGACGATTCGTATCTCGGTCGCCTACACCAACGCGAATCTGAAGATCGTCGGGACACACTCCGGCATCGCGATCGGCGAGGACGGCTACAGCCAGATGGGGATCGAGGACATCGCGTGCATCCGCTCGCTCCCCAACATCGGAATCGTCCAGCCGGCCGACGAGCTCGAGACCAAGCAGGCCATCGCCTACGCCGTCGAGCACCAGGGGCCGCTCTATCTCCGGCTCACGCGGCAGAACCTCGAGCCCGTGTGCCCGCCCGACTATCGCTTCCAGTACGGTCGCTGGCTCGTCCTGCGGAAGGGCCACGACGTGACCTTGATCGGCTCGGGCGGAACCGTGTTCAACTGCGTCGAGGCGGCCAAGCGTCTGGAGGCCGACGGCATCTCGGCCGAGGTGATCAACGCGGCGTGCATCAAGCCGCTGGACGAAGAGCTGCTGGTCCAGTCGGCGGGCAAGACAGGCCACGTCGTGACGGCCGAGGATCACGCGGTGGCCGGCGGGCTCGGCGGCGCGGTGGCCGAGTTCCTCACCGACGTGCTGCCGACGCCGATCAAACGGCTGGGCGTCCACGGCTTCGGCGAGTCGGGCGATGCGAAGGGGCTCTACGCCAAGCACGGCCTCGACCCGGCCGGAATCGCCGCCGGCGTGAAGAAGTTCCTTCACCGCTGAAGACGAAGAGAGCGCCGCTCCCCACCCTGCCTGATTACCTCGGGTCGGGGCTCGACCTCGTCTTCGTCGGGATCAACCCCGGGCTCTACTCCGCTCGCCAGGGCCACTACTTCGCGCGCTCGACGAACCGGTTCTGGCCGGCGTTCACGGCCTCGAAGCTGAGCGCGCGCGTGCGAGGCGGGCTCGCCGTCGACGTCCTCCGGCCCGAGCACGATGCCGCGCTCCTGGGCTTCGGCATCGGGTTCACCGATGTCGTCAAGCGCGCCTCGGGCAATGCCACGGAGCTCGACGCGAGCGACTTCGAGACAGGGGCGCCGCGTCTGCTGCAGAAGCTGCGGCGCTCGGCACCGCGCGTGGCGTGCTTCCACGGGCTCACCGCCTACCGGCCGTTCCTCGCTCTGGCGCTACAGGTCGAGCGCCGGGCGCCGGCGCTCGGTCTCCAGGCGGAGGTCGTCGGCGAGACGCGGCTCTTCGTAATCCCGAACCCGAGCCCGGCCAACGCCCATTTCACGCTCGCCGATCAGACGGCGTGGTACGACCGGCTCGCGGACTTCCTCGCCGGTAGCGAGTCCGGGCCCGCTCCCGCGCGATCCTAGCCCGGGCGGACCATGTCCGCCGGTCGCACCCAGCGGTCGTACTGCTCGGCGGTCACGTAGCCGGAGGCCAACGCCGCGTCACGGAGCGTGAGCCCGCCGGCGTGGGCCTTCTTGGCGATCTCGGCGGCGCGGTCGTAGCCGATATGCGGGGCGAGCGCGGTCACGAGCATGAGCGAGCGCGCGACGAGCTCGGCGATCCTGGATCGGTTCGCCTCGATCCCCTCCACGCAGAACTCGCGGAAGCGCGCGCAGGCGTCGGTCAGGAGATCGACCGAGTGCAGGAAGTTGTAGATGATGACGGGCTTGAAAACGTTCAGCTCGAAGTTCCCCTGCGAGCCGGCGACGGCGATCGCCGTGTCGTTGCCGATCACCTGGACGGCGACCATCGTGACCGCCTCGGCCTGAGTGGGATTCACCTTGCCCGGCATGATCGAGGAGCCGGGCTCGTTCTCGGGAAGCGAGAGCTCCCCGAGGCCGCTCCGCGGGCCCGAGCCGAGCCAGCGCAGATCGTTGGCGATCTTCATGAGGGCGCCGGCGAGCGTGCGCAGCGCGCCGCTCGCCATGACGAGGTCGTCGTGGGCCGCGAGCGCGGCGAACTTGTTGGCCGCCGAGGTGAACGGCAGTTCCGTCAGCTCGGCGAGCTTGGCCGCGACCGCCTCGCCGAAGCCGGCCGGCGCGTTGAGGCCGGTGCCGACCGCGGTGCCGCCGATCGCCAGCGCCAGAAGCCCCGGCAAGGTCGTCTCGATCCGCGCGAGCGCCGCGTCGAGCTGCGCGACGTAGCCCGAGAATTCCTGGCCCAAGGTGAGCGGTACCGCGTCTTGCAAGTGCGTGCGGCCGATCTTCACGACGTCGTCGAACTCTCGCGCCTTGGCGGCGAGAGCCTCTCGCAACGCTCGCACGCTCGGCACGAGCCGCCGGGTGAGCTCGAGCGCCGCGGCCACGTGCATGGCCGTCGGGAACGTGTCGTTGGACGACTGGGACATGTTGACGTGGTCGTTCGGATGGATCGGGGTCTTGCTGCCGAGCGTCCCGCCCGTCAGCTCGATCGCCCGGTTCGATATCACCTCGTTGACGTTCATGTTGGTCTGGGTCCCGGAGCCCGTCTGCCAGACCGAGAGCGGGAAGTGCTCGTCGAGCTTGCCGGCGATGACCTCATCGGCGGCGCTCCCGATCAATTCGGTGCGCCGAGGATCGAGCAGACCCAGCTTGTGATTGACCAGCGCGGCCGCCTTCTTCAAGAGCCCGAGGGCGTGCACGACCGCCATCGGCATCCGGTCGTGGGCGATCGCGAAATGGTGCAGCGAGCGCTCGGTCTGGGCCCCCCAGTAGCGATCGGCGCGGACATCGATCCGCCCCATGCTGTCGGTCTCGACGCGGGTGTCTATGACGATCCCTCCACCGCAGTCCTGGTTCGCGCCTGCGCCCACGGGAACGCCGCGATGATCCTCAGGGCGCGGTCACGCATGAAGTCTCCCACGACCTGCAGCTTCGACCAATCGGGCTGCGCGTTCACCCAGGCCGCCGCTTCCGTCAGGTCGGCCCCGAGCAGCGGCTTGTAGGTGGGCACATCCATTCCCCGGGCCGCGAAGACCACCCGCCGCAAGCCGATCTGCGTGATGGCGAAGGAGCACAGTGCTCAATGCCAGCTCCATGAAGTGGGCGTCCTGCGGTTCTTGGGTCCCCTCCGTGGTCGCGCTCATCTGACTCGGGCTTCCAGCGACCGCGTCTTCGTCAGATCAACCCGTAGCCGTAGACGAGGCCGAAGGCGATCGAGCCGAGGCCGGCGCAGAGCGCAAGCGCTTGCCGGGCGCGGCGGTAGCGAAGCGCCAGTGACACGGGATACGCCATCACCGCGGTGAGCAGGGTCATGCCGAGGATCGTCCCCACACCGAAGATCAAGAGGTATACGAGGGCACTCGCGGTCGAGCGCAGGGTCGCGAGTACCAGGAGGGACACCGCCGCGCTGCCGGCCAGGCCGTGAATCGCGCCGACGACGACCGCGCGTCCCGCCGGCCAGCCGCTACGCCAGCCGAGCGTGGCGAGCCACCGCGACGGATGAACGTGCGGGTGCTCGTGAGCGTGCTCGGCACCGTGAACGTGGGGATGGCTGTGGACTACGCCGGCCCGGGCGCCATGCTCGTGATCGGCGACGAGGTGGCCGGCGGGCACCGGCTCGAGCCCGCGTGCCGCATCGCGCAGGCGGAGCACGCCCAACAAGATCAGCATCCCAGCTACGACGAGCTCGAGTCCACCGCCCACCGCCGGGGAGATCGTGAGCTTGAACCCGATGATGAGCGCGCCGACGATCGTCAGGGTCGTCATGTGGCCGGCGCCCCAGAGCACGCCGACCATCGCGCCGTCGATGAACCGGCGCTGGCGGGTGAGGATCGTCGCCACCGCCACGAGGTGGTCTGGATCCGTCGCATGCTGCAGGCCGAGCAGGAACCCGAGGAACATCGCCGAGAGCGGTGCTGCGTCCACGAGCGCGGTCACTCTGACATCTTGAGGAGAAGCCCTGTCCGGCGCGCCCGCTGGATCGCGGCCAGGAACGCCCAGTGGGCCAGCGCGGCATAGAAGACCGAGAGCACGAGGCCCGTCGCGATCGGAAAGCGGAACTCGGACTCGAACCCGTAATGGGCCCGATAGGCGTCGAGGAAGTACGTGAGCGGGATCGCCTTGGCGACCATCGCGATCGAGTCCGGCAGCACCGAGATCGGATAGTAGATGCCCGCCAGCACGAGCACCATGTTGACGCTCGCCCACGCGAATGCTTCGGCGCGATTACCGAACAGCGTGATCAGCGCGCACACGGCGACGCCGACCACCCACGCGGTGAGAAAGCAGCCCAGGAGAAACGTCGCGAGCGCGAGCCAGCCGGGCTGGAGCACCTGGAACCCGAACGCCCACCAGCCGAGCGCGGCCAGCAGCACGAACACCGCCAGGCTCCGTACCATCCCGACGATCCAGGACCCGAGCGTGAGGTGGCGGATGCCGATCGGCGCCAGGAACTGGTGCTTGAGCGACTTCGACCAGACGTCGAGCAGGACCGCGTACGCGACCTCGAGCTGGCAGACGTTGACCACCGAGAGCGCGATCGTGCCGACCAGCACGAACGACGCCTGCGCCTGCGTCAGCTCGAGAAACCGTGACATCAGGCCGATCGACAGCACGCCGACGATCGGCCAGAAGAGCAGCTCGAAGAAGAAGAACACGTTGCGCGCGCCCATGAGGGCGTTCCGGAGCGTCACCGCCCAGACCGCGAGCAGCTCACTTCGCCAGCTCAACGAAGACCTCCTCGAGCTCTGGCTCGCGGACCTGGATGTTCCGGATGACGACGCCGTCGGCGTGAAGCGCGCGCAGCAGCTCCGGCAACCGCTTCTCGGCCTCGTCCACCGTGCACTCGACCCAGCCGTCGACCTCCGCGCACCGGAGCACGCCCGCGCTTTCGGCGAGCCATGGCACGCGCGGCGGATCGAGCTTGAGCGCGATGACCTCGCCGAGGCGGATCTGTCGCTTCAGCTCGCCGGACGTGCCGCGCGCGAGGATCCGTCCGGCCTTGATGAAGGCGATCTCGTCGCAGAGCTCGTCGGCCTCGCGCATGTAGTGGGTCGTCAGCACGATCGTGATCCCCTGCTCGCGGCGCAGGCGGGCGACGTGCGCGCGCACCCGCGCGGCCACGTCGGGGTCCAGACCCAGCGTGGGCTCGTCGAGAAAGAGCAGCTCGGGCTCGTTGACGAGCGCCTTGGCCAGCGCCACGCGCTGCTTGAGCCCGGTCGAGAGGTCCGAATACGGGATGCGGCGGTATGGCACCAGCTCGCACAGCTCGATCA
>Ga0209577_10001575_pt1 | contig 22542 bp, 23 predicted proteins | sample GraSoiAngelo_109_FD_185874 | JGI IMG/M metagenome (GOLD analysis project Ga0209577, IMG submission 185874) | Grasslands soil microbial communities from the Angelo Coastal Reserve, California, USA - 14_0903_12_20cm (SPAdes) (version 2) | ecosystem: Environmental > Terrestrial > Soil > Grasslands...
TTCCCTACGAGTGCAGCACCGGCACCTGCGGCACCTGCAAGGCGACGCTGATCCGCGGCCGCGTGGCGGAGGGGTGGGCGGACGCGCCGGGCAAGAAGTTCCTCAAGAGCGGTGCGCGCGAGATCCTTATGTGCCAGTGCGTGGCCGAGGATGAGGTCATGCTCGAGGTGCCGAAGTTCGTGCATCCGATGGAACCCGGCGCCTGCGTTCCGGAGGCGAACGCGGGCACCGTGCACCGCACACGGCGCCTCGCGCACGACGTTACTGGTTTTTCAGTCGAGCTCGAGCGGCCTTGCGATTTCGACGCCGGGCAGTTCGTGCTCCTCGCCCCCACCGGGGTCGTGGGCTTCCGCGGCTACTCGATGTGCAATTTCGCGCGCGGGGCGCGCGAGCTCGAATTCGTCGTCAAGCGCAAGCCCGAAGGCCACTTCTCCGAGTGGCTCTTCGGTGCGAACCGCGACGGGGAGCGGCTGCAGGCGTTCGGGCCATTGGGCAAGGCGGTGTTCGATCCGGGCCTCGGCAAGAATATCCTGTGCATCGCCGGCGGCTCGGGCATCGCGGGAATGATGTCGATCCTCGCGCGCGCCGCCGACGAGCGCTACTTCGAGCGCCACTCGGCCTGGGTCTATTTCGGCGTGCGCGCGATGCGCGATGCGTTCTATCTCGACGAGCTCGCCGCTTACGCGCGCCGCTTTCCGGGCAAACTCAGCGTGACGCTCGCGCTCTCCGAAGATGACGTGCCGGCACAGGCGGCGCGCGAGCGGCCGGAGCTCGGTTTCGCGAAGGGCCTCGTGCACGAGGTGGCGAAGCGGGCGATGGCGGGCAAATACCAGAACCTGCGCGCCTATGTCGCCGGCCCGCCGCCGGCGGTCGATGCGGCGATCCGCATGCTGCTGCTCGAAGCGAAGCTTACGACCGACAACATCCGCTACGACAAATACAGCTAAAGATGGCGAAGCGCCTCGTATGCCGTGTGCAGGATGTGGCCGACCGGGAGCTGCGCGAGTGCGAGACCGAGGACGGCATGAAACTCGTGGTGGCCAACGCCGGCGGCGAATTCTTCGGCTTCCAGGCCGCCTGCCCGCACCAGGACGTGCCGCTGTGCGAAGGCATCTTCGACGGCGCCACCCTCACCTGCCACATGCATCTCTGGCAGTGGGATGTGAAGAGCGGCGCGCCGCTCGGCATCGCCGAGGCGCCGCTGCAGAAATATGCGCTCACGCGCGAGGGCGACGCGCTCTACGTCGAGACTTCCGCCAGCGCGCTCGAGGCGGCGCCGCTCTTTTCCGGCCTCTGCGCCGAGACGCTCGCGGCGCTCGGACGCCTCGCGAAACGCGAGGAGTTCCCCGAGAACGGCACGATCTACAACGTGGGCGACCCGGCCGAGGATTTCTTCATCCTCGAATCCGGGCGCGTCGAGTTCCTCATCGGCCGCGGCGAACACATGCGCCCGGCCGGTTTCAGGCTCGGAAGAGGCGAGCTCTTCGGCTGGAACGCGCTCATCGAGAAGCAGCCGCGCCGCATCGCGCGCGCGACGTGCCGGGAACGCTCGAGCGTGCTCCGGATGAATGGAAAGGAAGTGCTGAAGGTCCTCGAGTCCGATCCCGCGTCCGGTTACGTGGTGATGCGTAGGCTCGCGGAATTGATCGCCCGCTACCTGGCGGGAGACGCACCTAGGAGTTGAACCGACGCCAACTGCTACACTTGACAAAGGAGGAGGGTAGGATGAAAGCGATAGAAATCCCCGATGCCGCAATGACTGCCGTGCCGCCGGTCGGGACGCGGCTCCACATCCCGTTCCGCGAGGCGTTCCTCGTGGCACTCGCGGCCGGCCTCGGCTACGGCTTCGATGCCTACGCCGTGAACCTGCTCGGGCTGCTCGCGCCGACGATCGCCAAGGATCTCGGCGTCACCGTGAAGACGATCGGCCTCATCGGCTCGATATTCCTCGTCGGCTACACCATCGGCACGGTCGGCTTCGGCATCCTCGCCGACCGCATCGGGCGGCGCGATGCGCTCGGCTACTCGATTATCCTCTACGGCATCACCACCGCGCTCGGGGGCATGACGAAAAGCGTCGGCTGGTTCACGTTCCTGCGCTTCCTCACCGGAATCGGCGGTGCGGGCGAGCTCGCGGTCGGCGCCCCGTACACCGCGGAAATGTGGCCCGCCCGATGGCGCGCGCTCGGCACGGGCGGCGTGATGTTCTCGCTCTACTCGCTGGGCTACATTGGCTGCGCGCTTGCGGCGCTCTACATCGTGCCGCGCTGGGGCTGGCAGACGACGTTCATCTTCGCCATCGTGCCCGCCCTCCTCGTTTTCGCGCTGCGGCGCATGATCCAGGAGTCGGTGCGCTACAAGCACGCGCGCGACGAGCTGGAGAAGCTCACGGAGGAGGAGAAGCGGCGCCATCCGAAGGTGAGCATCTGGAAGATCCCGGGCGCGAAGCGCCGCATCGTCCTCGGCTGGATGATCTACACCGCAAACGCCTGCGGCTACTGGGGCATCACGGTGTTCCTCACCGTGTACCAGGTGCGGGTGTTCCACCTCTCGCCCGCGGACGCGATCTTCAACGCCATGATGTTCTATATCGTGCAGGTCGTGCTGTCCTACGTCGGCACCGCGCTCTCGGATGTCTGGGGCCGGCGGCCGGCGGCAATCCTTGGCGCGCTGATCATGATCACGAGCACGGTGATTGCCGCGCTCACCAACAGCATTGACATGTTCCTGGTCTTCGGCGGCATCATGATCGGCATGCTCGGCTGGCTCTGGGGCGTGAGCGACACGTACATGAGCGAGTTCTTCCATACCGCGCAGCGCGGCACGGGCTTCGGCATCATGGTGGGCGGCGGGCGCACGATGTCGATCTTCGCGCCCTTCCTCTTCGGCTGGGGCATCGAGGCTTACGGCCCCACGGTGCCACTCCTCGCGAGCGCGGGTCTGTGGATCCTGACCATCGTCGCCTACGCGATGGGCCCGGAGACCCACCGACGCGAGCTCGAAGACGTGCAGATCGGCTAGCCGCCCCTCATAGCGGCGCGCCGCGCGGGCGGCGCCTGTAAGCATCGTAGAGCGGCAGCTGCGCGGTCCGCGCGATGCGGCCGTCGGCGAGTTGCACGAGCGCGCCCGCCGGCGTGTCGGGCGCGGCGAACCCGAGCCCGATGCGCCTCCCGAGCGTCGGCGAGTCGCATTCGCTCGTCGCCTGCGCACGCGGCAGCCCAGCACTCGCTCGGCCCTCGCTGATCTCGAGCCCGACCAGTTTCCTGCGGAGCGCGAACTGCCGGCCGTCGCTCACGAGCCGCTCCAGTCCCAGCTCGCGCGGATTGGCGCGGCCGTCGATCTCGCGGTCGAAGAGCACGTAGCCCGCCTCGATGCGCAGGCTGTTCGCCGCCTCGAAGCTGCACGCGGGGACATCCGTGAAATGAGCGCGTAGCGCCGGTTCGTCGGCGCGCGGCACGAGGAGCTCGTACCCGAGCTCGCCGCTGTAGCCCAGGCGCGCGACCACCATGGCGTCGCGTTGCACGAAGTGGAAATACTTCAAGGCGCGCACCGCGTCGGCGCCGATGAGCCGCGCCAGGATGCGGCCGCTCGCCGGGCCCTGGAGCGCGAGGATCGCGCGCTCGCCCGAGCGCTCGCGCGCATCGCGGCGAAAGCGCGCGAAGTCGGACGGGCGGCCGGTGAAGAGCCAGAAGCGTTCCGCGCCGAGGCGCCAAACGGTGGCGTCGTTGAAGACGCTGCCGTCGTCGTTGAGGATGAGCGTATAGGCGGCCTGCCCGGGCGCGAGCGCCGAGGCGTCGCGCGTCTGCGCGCGCTGGATCGCCGCGAGCTCGCCGAACTCGTAGAGGCCCATGAAGGAGAAATCGAAGAGCCCGGCGGCGCGCCGGCTGGCAAGGTGTTCTTCGCGCGCGCTCACAGCGAGCGCAGCAATAGCAGGCCGCCGGTGAGCACGCAAAGGCTGCCGGCGAGGCGCCGCAGCAGGACCGGGCTCGCCACGTGCGCGAGGCGCACGCCGGCGAGCACGCCCGCGAGCTCGAAGAACGTGACCACCGTGGCGATGCGCAAATCGATCGTGCCGTGGCGCAGGTTCTCGAGCGAGCCGGATACGGCGGCGATGATCTGCAGCACCTGGCTCGTCGCCACCGCCGTGAGCGGCGCGTAGCCGAGGATCACCATGACCGGCACCGAGAAGAGCGGCCCGCCGGCGCCGGAGAAGCCCGAGCCGAAGCCGGAGGCGGCGCCGACCGCCGCGAGCTCGCATTGCCCGCGCCAGCCGCGCCCGTCGCGCGGGCGGGCGCTTGGCTTCGCCGGCAGAAAGACGTACAGCCCGGCCGCGATGATGAGGAGCGCGATGATGATCGCGAGCGGCCGCGGATCGACCACCGCGGCGAGCGCGGCGCCGGCATAGCCGAATACCACCGCGCCGGCGCACACCGGCGCGGTAATGCGCCACGCGATGCTGCCACGGCGCTGGTAGAGCCAGGTGCCGAGCACGCCGGTGAGGACGAACGTGGCGAGCGCGGTAGCGGCGGCCTGGTGGATGGTGAGGCCGCCGAAGAGCGCGAGGAAGGCGACCATCAGCACGCCGCCGACGCCGACCGTGCCGATGAGGAGGCCCACCAGCGCGGCGACCGCCGCGATGAGCGCGAGGGAGCTCAGCTGGCGGCGAAGGCGACGAGCTCGCTCGTCAGCAGCACGGCGAGCTTCTTGAGAAGCGCGTAGCCGAGCGCGCTGTCCGCTTCCATGAGGCGGTTCAGCGCCGCGCCGTCGATGGCGACCACCTCGCAGGCGGTGAGGCAATAGGCGGTGGCGATGCGCCGCTCGTGGCCCTCGACGAGCGGCGCCCAGCCGAAGATGTCACCGCGCCGGATGATGTCGCCCGCTGCGGTGTCGCGCTTGCCGAGGCCGAGCGTGAAGCGCACCATGCCCTCGCCGAGCACGTAGAAGTTGTCGACCGCGTCCCCCACGGCGTAGATGCGCGTGTCCTGCGGGAATTTGCGCACGCGCCCAAGGCGCGCGATGCGCTCGAGCGGCGCGGCCGCGAGTCCCGAGAAGAAGCGCGCCTCGCGCAGGAGCCCCGCTACGTCGAGCTTGCGCACGACGCTCAAGCTACTTGCGCCTCCCGCTCGCCATCATCTGCTTGAAGCGCGCGAGCTCGTCTTCCTTCATGAACACGGTGTGCTCGGGCCCTGGATAGCGGCGCGCGCGCACGTCGTCGCGGTAGTCGGAGAGGCCCTTCTCGATGATCGGCACGAGGTCGGTGTAGATCTTCGAGTGGCGCGGCGTGTGCTTCTCGTAGAGGTGGAAGAGGTCCGAGCCGATGATGTGCACGCCGTGCGCGCGGTTGCCCGCGCCGAGCGAGATCACGGGCACAGGGAGCGTCGCGGCGAGGTGCTCGCAGAGCTCGGAAGTCACCACCTCGCACATGATGGAAAAGCAGCCCGCGTCGACCATCGCCCAGGCGTCGTCGACCAGCTCCTTCGCGCGCTCGGCGGTCTTGCCCTGCGCGAAGAAGCCGCCGAGCTGGGGCATGCGCATCGGCGTGATGCCGATATGGCCCTGGACGGGGATGCCGGCCTTGATGATCGCCTCGATGTACTTGGCGTGGTGCTGGTTGCCCTCGCACTTCATCACCTCGGCGCCGCCCTGCGAGACGTACTTCGCCGCGTTGTCGACCGCCTGCTGCGCCGAAAGATGGAAGCTCATGTAGGGCATGTCGACCATGCGCAGGCCGTATTTGGACCCGCGCTTCACGGCCTGGCTCATGAACATCACTTCCTCGAAGGACACGGTGGTCGTGTCCTCGTGGCCGAAGAGCACCATGCCACCCGTGTCGGACACGCACAGGATGTCGATGCCGACGCGGTCGGCGACGATCGCCGTCTCGTAGTCGTAGACGGCGAGCTGCACGATCGGCTCGCCCTTCTCCATCTTATCCATCAGCGTCGGGATGGTGACCTTCCTGCGTGCGGGTGCGGCTCCTGCGGTTTTCGGCTCAGCCATGGCGCCCTCCTCCTCGGGTGCGGAATTCTTGGATAGCAAGACCTCGCGCCGTTTGCAAGCGCCGCGCGCGGCGCGTGTTTCGGAAGGAAACCGCCATTTCAGCGCGAAACATCCTTGCGGCTTCGCTTAAGGCCCCAGTGCTTGCGCCGCATCCACAGCGCCTTGCGGCCGATGCCGAGCATGCGCGCGAGCTCGGTCTCGGTGTGCGAATCCTGGAAGCGCTCGATGACCTCGCGGATGTACTCTTCGATGGCGAGCGGGCGCGCGCCGCCGGGAAGCGGCGCCGCGGCGCGCACCATGGGCAGCGCGGGCGCCACTTCGGCGAGATCGCGCCCGGTGAGCGTCTCGCCTTCGGCGAGGATCACGGCGCGTTCGATCAGGTTCTCGAGCTCGCGCACGTTCCCGGGCCAGGGATGCTTCTCGATGAACGCGGCGAACTCCGCGTCGAAGCCGCTCACCCGCTTGCCCAGGCGGCGCGCGTAATGCTCGGCGAAGTGCCGCGCGAGCAGCAGCGCGTCGCCGGTGCGCTCGCGCAGCGGCGGCAGCACGATGGAGATAACGCTCAGGCGATAGTAGAGATCCTTGCGGAACTCGCCGCGCTCGGCCGCCGCGGCGAGATCGCGATGCGTGGCCGCGATGAAGCGCACGTCGATCGCATGCGAGCGGCGCACCACCTTCTCTTCCAGCGCGTGCAGCAGCTTCGCCTGCAACGCGCTCGCAAGCTCGGCGACGTCCTCGAGGAAGAGCGTGCCGCCGTCGGCCTGCTGCAAGAGCCCCTCTCGGCGCGGCGTTCCGAAGAGCTCGTCCTCGAGCCCCTCGCGCGGCAGCGCGCCGCAATCGACGGGCACGAACGGGCCGTCGGCCCGCGGGCTCGCGTTGTGCAGCGCGAACGCGACGCGTTCCCTGCCCGTGCCCGTCTCCCCGCTGATCAGCACATGGGCGTTCGCGGGCGCGGCTTTGCGCACGAGCTCCACCACCCGCCGCATGGCTGCGCTCTCGCCGATGAGCGGCCAGGTGCCGTAGGCGGCGCTCAAGCCGCGCTTGAGCATGGCGTTCTCGCGCTTCATGCGCCGTTCGTTGAGAGCGCGGTCCACCGCGTGCAGGAACTCGTCGTTGAGAAAGGGCTTGACGAGATAGTCGACCGCACCCGCGCGCAGCGCGCCGATCGCGCTCTCGAGCGATGAGTAGCTCGTGATCATGATGAGCGGCAGCTCCGGGCGCTCGGCGCGCACGCGCTCGATGACGTCGAGCCCGGTGCCGTCGGGGAGCTTGAGATCGGTGATCACGAGGTCGGGCTCGGTGGCCGAGATGTGCTCGAGCGCGGCCCTCACGCTGCCCGCGCGCTCGGCAAGGTAGCCTTCGCGCGAAAGCAGCAGCTCGATCACCCCGGCGAGGCCGGGATCATCGTCCACCACGAGCACGCGCGGCGCCTTGCGCGCGGGCTTGCCGGCCGCTAGGCGCGCCATAGCGGCAGCGCGAGCTCGAAGCAAGCGCCGCCCTCCGGGTGGTTCGACGCGCGGATCGTGCCGCCGAGCCCGTGCACGATCTCGTAGCTGATGGCGAGGCCGAGGCCGGTGCCTGCGCCGGGCGCCTTCGTCGTGAAGAACGGATCGAAGAGCCGCCCGAGGTGCTCGGTGGGGATGCCGGGCCCGCTGTCGCGGATCGACACGAGCACCCTGCCCTCGGCGCCGATCTGGGCGCGCGCCTCGATGCGCCCCTTGCCCTGCATCGCTTGCGCGGCATTGAGCAGGATGTTGAACAGGACCTGCTCGAGCTGCCCGCGCCGGGCGAGGATCGTGGCGCTGCCGGCGCCGCGATAATCGAGCTGCACCTGCCGCGCCTGCTCGCTGTGGTGCAGCAGCGCCGCCGCGGCCTCCATGGCCGCATCGAGCGCCACAGCCGATGGCGGTTCCGCGCCGACGCGCGAAAAATCACCGAGCTTGCGCGAAATGGCGAGAACGCGGTCGATGTTGGAGGCGATCGAGGCGAGCCCCTTCTCCAGCGTCTCGCGGCTCACGCCGCGCTTGGATTGGAGGATCTGCAGCATCGAGTGGATCGCCGCGAGCGGATTGGAGATCTCGTGGCAGACGCCGGCCAGCATGAAGCCGAGCACCGCAAGGCGCTGCGTTTGCGCATCGCTCGGGCGACGGATGACCAACGTGCACTCGCCCGCGCCCGGCAGCTTCACGCTGAGCGTGTCGCGCGGGCCGGGTTCGCGCGACGTGCGCATCGCCGCGTTCTCGTGCAGCAGCGTCCCGCCCGCCGTGCTAAGCGCCGCTGGGAAGGGCAGCGCATCGAGCAGCGCGCGTGCTTCCGGCGCGAGCTGCGGCGCGCCCGAGCTGCGTAGCCGGGCGCTCTTCATGGCGCGGCGCCGAGCGCGGGCCGTGCGAGCGCGCGCGCGTCGATCGGCATGCAAAGCGTCGCGGCGATCAGGGACAGCGCGATCGAGGCAAGCCACATTTCCGCGGCACGGTGGTGATGCCATAGAGGATAATCGAGTAGCTGAGCGCATCGCGCCGCCCGATGCGGTCGGCGAGGATGCCGAAGCCGACCGTGCCGATGGTGTAGCCGACGAGGAATATCGAGCCGATGAGGCCGATCGTCTTCACGGTGACGCCGAGATCCTTGGCGATCGTCGGCGCGAGCAGCCCGAGCAGGTTCACGGCGTAGGCATCGAAGCCGTAGCCGAGGCCGGCCGCGAGTGCCACGAGGAACGCCTCGCGGAACGGGATGTGGAGCCGCGTCCCGACCGGCGGCACGGCAGTCATTGCGGCATCGGGGATTTCTATCGCTTTCATCCTACCCTCCTCCTTTGTCAAGTGTAGCAGTTGGCGTCGGTTCAACTCCTAGGTGCGTCTCCCGCCAGGTAGCGGGCGATCAATTCCGCGAGCCTACGCATCACCACGTAACCGGACGCGGGGTCGGATTCGAGGACCTTCAGCATGTGGCAGGTGAGGGTGGCGCCGTCGAAGATGCCTTCGCACAGCGGCACGTCCTGGTGCGGGCAGGCGGCCTGGAAGCCGAAGAATTCGCCGCCGGCGTTGGCCACCACGAGTTTCATGCCGTCCTCGGTCTCGCACTCGCGCAGCTCCCGGTCGGCCACATCCTGCACACGGCATACGAGGCGCTTCGCCATCTTTAGCTGTATTTGTCGTAGCGGATGTTGTCGGTCGTAAGCTTCGCTTCGAGCAGCAGCATGCGGATCGCCGCATCGACCGCCGGCGGCGGGCCGGCGACATAGGCGCGCAGGTTCTGGTATTTGCCCGCCATCGCCCGCTTCGCCACCTCGTGCACGAGGCCCTTCGCGAAACCGAGCTCCGGCCGCTCGCGCGCCGCCTGTGCCGGCACGTCATCTTCGGAGAGCGCGAGCGTCACGCTGAGTTTGCCCGGAAAGCGGCGCGCGTAAGCGGCGAGCTCGTCGAGATAGAACGCATCGCGCATCGCGCGCACGCCGAAATAGACCCAGGCCGAGTGGCGCTCGAAGTAGCGCTCGTCGGCGGCGCGCGCGAGGATCGACATCATTCCCGCGATGCCCGAGCCGCCGGCGATGCACAGGATATTCTTGCCGAGGCCCGGATCGAACACCGCCTTGCCCAATGGCAACCTCATCGGGCCACAAGCAGCACACCTCGTTCGCCGCACGCTGGTGGAAGGGCTCGGTGGGCGCCTCGCTGCTCGACTACTCGCCCTGCAGCATCCTCGTCGCGCTCTCCAGGATGTGAAAAGGCCCGCTGCAGCGGGCCCTTTTGTTTTTACAATCCGCGGTTATGCAGCCATTCGGTCACAAAGGCAGACTCGAAGACGAACGCATGCTCAAAGGCAGTGGACGTTACGTCGCCGACTGGAACCTCGTCAAGAAAGGTCTTGCGCTTGCGGCAGAGGAGCTGGAGGCCGCGCCAGCCGACGTCGAGTTCCTGGAGGGCAAATACCGCATCAAGGGCACCGACCGCGAGGTCGCGCTGGCGGCGCTCGCCAAGAAACATCCCGGCCGGCTCGACGTGGACCTGAAGGAAAAGAAAGTCGGCACGACGTTCCCCAACGGCTGCCACATCGCCGAGGTCGAGATCGAGGCGGAAACCGGCATCGCCGAAATCGTCCGCTACGTCGCCTGCGACGACGCCGGCAACATCATCAACCACCAGATCGTCGAAGGACAGATGCACGGTGGCATCACTCAGGGTGCCGGCCACATTTTCGGCGAGCAGGCGATCTATGATCCGGACAGCGGCCAGCTGCTGAACGGCAGCTTCATGGACTACCCCATGCCGCGCGCGCTCCTGGTGAATAACCTCACGGTCCTCGATTATCCGGTGCCCACTCAGACCAACCCGCTCGGCGCCAAAGGCGTGGGCGAGGCCGGGGTCACCGGCTCGATGCCGTGCCTGATGAACGCAGTGCTCGACGCATTGCGCCAGGCCGGCGTCACGCATTTCGACATGCCGGCAACCCCTGAGCGCATATGGCGTGCGCTGCAGGCGGCCAAAGCGGGCGATCCGCGAGCGCTCGCCGTCGCCGAGTTGAGTGGACATTCTTGAGCGGCTGTTCGAGCGGGCACGCCGCCGGCGGCGGCGCATCGTGCTGCCGGAAATCGGCGATGAGCGTATTCTTGAGGCCGCGCGCAGGCTGAAGGACGCACGGCTCGCCGAGCCGATCCTGCCGCTCGACCCCGAAACGAGCCCGCGACTCGGCGCTTACGCCGAGCTCTATCCGGGCAATCCGAAGATCGCGCAGCGCGCGGTGCGCAAGCCCCTGCTGCACGCCGGGATGATGGTCAAGGCGGGCGACGCCGATGCCATGCTCGCCGGGGTGGCGAACCCGAGCGCGCGCGTCATCGAAGCCGGCCTGATGACGATCGGCCTCGCCGCAGGCATAAGTACGCCATCGAGTTTCTTCCTGATGGTGTTAAAGGACAAAGTCCTTGTCTACGCGGATTGCGCGGTGAACGCCGAGCCCAACGCAGAAACGCTCGCCGACATCGCGCTCGTTTCGGCGGCGAGTTATCGCGCGCTGCTCGAAGACGAGCCACGCGTCGCGCTGCTTTCTTTCTCGACCAAGGGCAGCGCGCGCCACCCCCGTACCGAGAAAGTTGTGCGCGCACTTGCGATTGCACGCGAGCGCGATCCGCAGCTCGCGATCGACGGCGAGCTGCAGGCCGATACCGCGCTGATCGAAAGCGTGGCGAAGAAGAAGCTTCCCGAGACAGGCCCGGTAGCTGGGCGCGCCAATGTGCTGGTGTTCCCGGATCTCGACGCCGGCAATATTGCCTACAAGCTGACCCAGCATCTCGCCGGCGCGCGCGCCATCGGGCCGGTGCTGCAAGGCTTCGCGCGTCCGATCAGCGACCTTTCGCGCGGCGCGAGCGTGGAGGACATCGTCGCGACGGCGGCGATCCTGTCAGCGCAAGTCTAATGGCACGTAGTCGCGCGGCGCGGGCCCGTGGTACAGCGTAAGCGGCCGGATCAAGATGTTGTTCTCCATCTGCTCGAGCACCTGCACCGTCCAGCCGGGCACCCGCCCGAGCGCGAAGATGGGCACGAACATGTCGGCCGGAATTGCGTTCAGGTAGTAGACCACTCCGGCGTAAAAATCGACGTTCACGTTGACCCCGTGGCGCGCGTAAGGCTTCATCGCTTCGACCAGCGCTTCGAGGATTTGGTACCACTTCGGCTGGCCCATTTCACGCGACAGTTTCTCGACGCCGGCGCGCATGTGGCGCGCGCGGGGATCTTCGGCGCGATAGACGCGGTGCCCGAAACCCATCACGGGCTCCTTGTTGGCGCGCTTGCGCCGCACGTACTCGGCGGCGTTCTCCGCCTCGCCGACCTCGGTCGCCATGTGCATCACGTTCTCCGCTGCGCCGCCGTGCGCCGGCCCCGAAAGCGCGGCCACGGCTGCCGTGATGGCGGCGTGGAGATTGGCTTCGGTGCCTGCCACCACCCGCGCCGTGAACGCAGATGCATTCGAGCCGTGCTCGGCGTGCAGGATCATGTCGATGTCCATCAGGCGCGCGGCATCGGCGCTTGGCGCGACGCCTTTCAGCATGTAGAGAAAGTTCGCAGCGTGCCCCAGGCGCGGATCCGGCGCCACCGGTTCGCGGCCATGGCGGATGTGCTCGTGGGCCGCCACGATCATCGGCACCTGCGAGGTCAGCCGGATGCCCTTGCGCAGCGTCGCTTCGGGCGAGTTGTCGGCGACCTCGGGATCGAAGGCGGCGAGCGCGGAAACCGCGGTGCGCAGGACATCCATCGGGTGCGCCGTTTTTGTCAGCCTGATCAACTCGAAAATTTCGTGAGGAAGCCGGCGGGCGGCCCTGAGCTCTTCGGAGAAGGCCTTGAGCTCGCCGCGCGACGGCAACTCGCCGCGCAGCAGCAGATGGCACGTTTCCTCGAAGGTCGAGCGTTCAGCGAGGTCGTGGATCGAGTAGCCGCGGTAGCGCAGTTCGCCGGCGCGCCCGTCGATGAAGCACACGCGCGAGCGGTCGAAGTAGACGCCCTTCAGGCCGCGGCGGATTTCAGCCTTGTCGTCTTCTTGAGCCATGCTGGAGCTTATCTGGCAGGGGCTCCCGCAGACGACAGCGCCAGGTCATCACGGGAAGTCTCCCGCAGAGCGTAGGTGCAGCCGGCGCTGATCAAGCCGACGATCATCATATAGCCCGCGATCAGCCACGGCTCGCCGGCGCCTTTGTGCAGCAAGGCTGTCGCGATGATAGGCGTCAGTCCGCTCGCGAAGATGCCGGAGAACTGGTAGACGAACGAGATTCCGGTGTAGCGCACACGGGCATCGAATAACTCGGAGAACAGCGCAGCCTCGGGGCCGTACACCGCCGCGTAGATGATGCCGAACGCAATGACGATCGCAAGCACCCCAGGCAGCGGGGCCTGCGCCGAGCCGCTCATCAGCCAGAAAGCGGGAAACCCGCACAATCCGGTCAGCAAAGCACCTGTCCCGAACACTTTGCGCCTGCCGCGCCGGTCAGACAGCCTTCCAAAGTAGGGGATGCAGGTAATCATCACCAGAGAAGCGAGAGTGACGGAGAGCAGCGCGGTCGTTCTCGGCACTTTCACTGCTGTGACGAGATAGGTGATGACGAACACGCCGTAGATGTTGAACGCAACACCCTCGATATACCGGCATCCCATTCCGAGGAGCACCGGCTTCGCGTGGTGCTGGAACAGCTCGGCGATGGGCACGCGCGACAGCGATTGAGTCTGCTGAAGCCGCACGAAAGCGGGCGTTTCCAGCAGTTTCAGCCGAATGTACACGCCGACCGCGACTAGCACTGCGCTCAGAAGAAAGGCGATGCGCCACGCGCCTCGAGCGAAAAGGTCGTTGGGCAGGGACGTCAGCAACGCGACCATGCCGGTGGCGAGCGCAAGACCCGCCGGCACGCCGAGTTGCGGCCAGCTTCCGTAGAACCCCCGCCGGCCGTTCGGAGAGTGCTCTACGGCCATGAGGACTGCGCCCCCCCATTCGCCTCCGACGCCGATCCCTTGGGAGATGCGCAGCAGCAACAGCAGGCCCGGCGCCCAAATTCCGATCGAGTCGTAGGTTGGCAGCAGCCCGATCAGGAAGGTGCCGATGCCCATGATGAGCAAGGTCAGAATGAGCATTTTCTTGCGCCCGATACGGTCTCCGAAGTGCCCGAAGACGACTCCCGAGATCGGTCGTGCAACGAACCCCACCAGCGCCGTCGTATACGCCAGCATCGTGCCGACCAGCGGTTCGAAAGACGGAAAGAAAAGCTTGTTGAAAACGAGCGCGGAAAACGTGTTGTAAAGAAAAAAGTCGTACCACTCGATCGTGCAGCCGATGGCGCTTGCCCATGCCACCCTGCGAATTTCCGCTTCCGGGTTTGAAGCTGCGCTGCCGACGCCGGACATCTTTCCCCCTCTCGAGTGGTGCGATTAGCATACCGGAATCCGCTGCGACGAAGTATTGCAGTCTGGACCAGCCGCAGAATGGCGTTTCGAATTCTGAGAAACTGAAAGCCGTGAACTCCCATCAAGCCGACTACGTCGTTGTCGGCGCGGGATCGGCGGGCTGCGTCCTGGCAAACCGCCTGTCTGCAAGCGGCGAGCATCGCGTCGTGCTTCTCGAAGCCGGGCCGCGCGACCGCTCGATCTGGATCCACCTGCCGATCGGCTACGGCAAGACCATGTTCCATCCGGTCTACAACTGGGGCTTCTATACCGATCCGGAGCCGAACATGAACGGGCGGCGCATCTACTGGCCGCGCGGTCGCGGCCTCGGCGGCTCCTCCTCGATCAACGGCCTCATCTACGTGCGCGGGCAAGCGCAGGACTACGAACGCTGGGCCGCGCTAGGCAACGCGGGCTGGGCCTGGGAGGACGTGCAGCCTTACTTCCAGCGCAGCGAGATGGCCTACTCGGATATCGGCGAGAAGCACGAACTCATCGAGGCGTTCATCCGCGCCGGCAACGAGCTCGGCATCCCGCGCACCCGGGACTTCAACGGCGAACGCCAGGAGGGCGTCGGCTATTACCAGCTCTTCACGAAAAACGGCTGGCGCTCGAGCAGCGCGACGGCCTACTTGCGGCCAGCGGAGCACCGCACGAATCTGCGCGTTGAAACTGGCGCGCATGTCACGAAAATTATTTTCGACGGTACTCGTGCGACCGCGGTGCGCTACCGCAAGGGCCAAAGGGAGATCGAGGCTGGTGCGAACCGCGAAGTGATCCTCAGTGCCGGCGCGCTGCAGAGCCCGCAGCTGCTTCAGCTCTCGGGCATCGGTCCTGCAAAGTTTCTTTCCTCGATGGGCATTGCGGTCGTCAGGGATCTGCCGGGCGTGGGGGAGAACCTTCAGGACCACCTGCAGCTGCGGGTGATGTACAAGTGCACGCGGCCGATCACCACCAACGATGACCTGAGGAGTTGGTGGAGGAGGCTTCGTATAGGTGCCAAGTGGCTCTTCACGCGCAAAGGTCCGTTGGCCATCGGCATAAACCAGGGGGGCCTGTTCACGCGCGTGCTGCCGGGCTCGAAGACGCCCGATCTGCAGTTCCACTTCGCCACGCTCTCGGCCGAGCTGGCCGGCGCCGAGCCGCATCCCTGGCCGGGCTTTACCATGTCCGTCTGCCAGTTGCGGCCGGAGTCGCGCGGCACGGTGCGCATTCGCTCCACTGATGCCTTCGAGCCGCCGTCGGTGCGGCCGAACTATCTGTCGACCGAGCTCGACCGGCGCTGTGCCGTTGCCGGCATCAGGCTCGCCCGGGCACTCGCTTCTACAAGCTCTCTTAAACCCTATGTAGCCGAAGAGTATCGGCCTGGACCGAAGGCGACTACCGAGGACGACCTGCTTGAATTCTCGCGCAACTACGGTGCAACCATCTTCCACCCGTCGGGTACCTGCAAGATGGGCAACGATCCGATGGCGGTGGTCGACGCGCAACTTCGCGTGCGCGGCGTGGAAGCGCTGCGTGTCGTCGACTGCTCGATCATGCCGAGGCTCGTGTCAGGGAATACCCACGCCGCGGCGGTGATGATCGCCGAGAAGGCGTCCGACCTGATTCAGAAAACCTAGGAACCGGGAAAGGCGAACTCAGGCAATCAGGTCTCCCGCCTCCACCGCGAAGCTCCTGGCAAGCTCCTCGTCGAGCTCCGCGTAGAGCTCGCGCTCGGAGTCGCGAAAGCGATCGGACGTCGCCTCGCGCGGATGGGACAGGTCGACTGCGGTCATCTTCCTGATCCGGCCGGGGCGCGCGGTCATGACCGCGATGCGATCGGCGAGCGTGATGGCTTCGGGGACCGAATGGGTGACGAACACCACGGTCTTCTTATGCTGCTGCCAGATTCGAAGAAGCTGCCCTTGCAGGAAGCGCCGGGTGAGCGCGTCGAGCGCGCCGAACGGCTCGTCCATCAAGATGATCGAGGGTTGCGGGGCGAACGCGCGCGCGATCGCCACCCGCTGCTTCATCCCGCCGGACAACTCGTTGATGCCGCGCTCGGCGAAGTCCTGCAGTCCCACCATGCGCAGGTACTCCATCGCGATCTCGCGCCGCTCCCGCCGGGGCACGCGCTTGCGTTCGAGCCCGAATTCGACGTTGCCGACGACCGAGAGCCAGGGAAACAACGCGTAGCTCTGGAACACCATGCCGCGATCGATGTCGGGACCGGTAATCCTTGCGTCGCCCACCCGTGCCTCTCCACCCGAAGGCTCGCCGAAGCCGGCGAGGATGTTGAGCAGCGTGGACTTGCCGCAGCCCGAGGGGCCGACGATCACCAGGAACTCGCCTGCGGCGATCTCGAGGTTGATCGGCTGCAGCGCTCTGACTGGCGCTCCGGTCTTGCTCTGGTAGGTCTTGGTGATGCCGCGGACCGAGAGCGGTTTGCTCGAGCCGGTCACGCTTCGCCCCAGGCGAAACGACGGTTGAGGAAGCGGAAGAACGCGTCGAAGCACACGCCCAGGATTCCGATCATCGCCATGCCGACGAGCACCTTGTCGGCACGCAGGATTTCCATGCCGTTGGCGATGAGGTAGCCGAGCCCAGAGCGCGCCGCGACCAGCTCCGCGGCAATGATCGCAGCCCAGCCGGTGCCGAACGAGATGCGCAGCCCCACTACGATGCTCGGCAGGGCCGCGGGAAAGATTACCTTGCGCAGCAGCGAGGGCTGATCGGTGCAACCGAGCACCTGGCCAGCGTGGACCAGCACCGGGTCGATGCGCTTCACCCCGGCGATGGTGGAGAGCAGGGTGGGGAAGAACGTGGCCACGCACACGACGAACACCTTGCCCGCCTCGCCGATGCCGAACCACAGGATGGCGAGCGGAATCCAGGCAAGCGGAGAGATCGGCCGGAAAATTTCGACGAAGGGGTCCACGATCTGCTCGAACCGGTGCGACCACCCCATGGCGAGCCCCAGCGGGATCGCGATCGCGCCTGTGATCATCCACGCCGAGAACACGCGCGCGAGGCTGATGCCGGTGTGCACGAACAGCTCGCCGCTCGCAAACAGCGTCCAGAACTCGCTGGCCGCTAGCACCGGCGGCGGCAGCAGCGAGACGTGCGGCCTGAACAGCGCGATCACGAGTTGCCAGACGATCACGATCACGACGACCGCGGTCGCGAGCGGCAGCGCGCGCGCGAGCAGCTTTCCGGTTCGCTGCAGCCGCCCGCTACCTGCCGTTGCTGGCTTCAGCGAGCGCCTTTTGGGCGAAGGATGCGTTGAACTTGGGGTTGTCGTCCTCTTTGAGGATCTTGGCGTCCTTCAGAAACTTGGCGTAGGCGTCGATCGTCGCCTTCTCCGGGACGACGTTGCGGCTGTACAACGAAATGCCTTCGGAGAGCGAGTAATTGATGACGTTCTCAGGAAAGCCGATCTGTTTCGCCCACATGCGGGCTGCGCCTTTCGGATCCTTCAGGATGAAGTCGATCGCCCTGACGTTGGCGGTCACCAGGTCCTGCACGACCTCGGGCCGCCTGGCGAGGAAATCGTTATGCACGTACTCGCCGTTGCCGATGTAGTGGCCCTGCATGATCGGCATGATTCGCTCGGCCTTGACGAGCACCCTGGAATGTCCGGCCGCAAGCGCGTTGGACACGTGCGGGTCCCAGGTGATGCCCGCATCCACTGACTTGTTTTGCAGCAGCGTCGGGATCTGCGCGCCGTCGGTCTTGAACAGCGTAATGTCGGCCTCCTTGAGGCCTGCGTCGGCGAGCGCCTTCAGCAGCAGCGGGTATTGCTGCGAGCCCTCCCCCGGAAAGGCAACCTTCTTGCCCTTGAGCTCCTTTACGCTCTTCAGGGACGAGTCCTTGGGCACGATGATCGCGGTCTGCTCGAGGATCGTGATCGCGACCAGCGTCGAAGGCAGGCGCGAGGCGGCAATGATCGCCGGGCCCATGCCGGCTGAAGCCATCTGCAGTTCGCCCGCGGCCATTGCCTGGTTCTCGGGGGCGCCGTAGGCGAAGTTGCGGAACACGATTTTGACGTTGTGCTTCGTCTCGATCGGATCGAGCAGCCCCAGCTCGCGCCCGATGTAGATCGGCATCGTCGCCGGCTGTACGCCGTAATTGACGACTTGTTGCGCCGCCACGCCGTGCGCCACGAGCGCGGACGCCGCTACGCCAAGACTCGCCAACAAGGTTTTCATGAGCCCCCTCCAAGTGAGCATACTGCAGGAAACCCTAGGCCGGCCGCAGGCCGAGGATCTGCCGCGCCTCCGCAGGTGTGGCCGGGCGGCGCCCGAAGCGCGTGCAGCCATCGACGACCTTCTTCACCAGCTCGGCGTTGCTCGCCGCCAGCCGGTCGGGCTCGATGCGCAGGTTGTCCTCGAGGCCGGTGCGGACATGGCCGCCGGTTTCCAGGCACCACTGGTTGACTTCCCACTGATGACGTCCGACGCCTGCCGCCACCCAGGTGGCGCGCGGCATGACTTCGCGGATTTCGCTGCGAAGGAAGTCGAAGATCGTGCGCCGCGCCGGCATCGCGTTCGGGATGCCCATCACGAACTGCACGTGCGGCGGGTCCTTGAGCAGGCCTTTCTTCACCAGGCTGGCGGCGTTGTAGAGCATCGCCAGGTCGAACACCTCGACCTCGGGCTTGATGTCGTGCTCGAGCATGGTGCGCGCCAGCCCTTCGACGAAGTCGGGCGGATTTTCGTAGATCTGGGTCTGGAAATTCACCGACCCGGTGGCGAGCGATGCCATGTCGGGCCGCAGGTGCAGCATCGCGCCGCGCAGAGACTGGTCGCGGCCCCGTCCGCCGGTCGAGAACTGCACGATCATCCCCGGACAGTGCTTGCGCACGCCTTCCTGCACACGGCCATAGAGCTCGGGGTCGGAGCCGGGCGATTCGTCCGGATTGCGCACGTGGATATGCACCAGCGCCGCCCCCGCCTCGAACGCCTCGTGCGTCGACTCGACCTGCTGCGAGGGGGTGACCGGCACCGCGGGATTGTCCTTCTTCTTCGGCAGCGCCCCGGTGATGGCGACGGTGATGATGACCGGCTGGTTCATGGCTGATTATTGCAGGCGTTTTCCGCCTCGTGCAATCATGTCCGGGTGCCGGACCGCGAACTGACCTATGAGGATCTCCTGCAGATCGTCGAGCTCATCAAGTCTACCTCGCATTTCTCGGAGTTCAGGCTCAAGGTCGGCGACATCGAGGTCAGCCTGCGCCGCTCCGGTGGGGTCGCGCCGCCCGCTCAGCCGGCGCAAAGCAATGACGCAGCCCATGCGCCGGTTCCGGCACCGCACAAGCGTGACAAGAGGCAGTTCCCCGAAGGCGTCCACCTCGTGCGCTCGCCGATGGTGGGTACTTTCTACCGCGCGCCGCAGCCCGGCCAGCCTGCGTTTGTCGAGGTCGGCCAGCCGGTCGAGCCCGACACTACCGTTTGCATCATCGAGGTGATGAAGCTGATGAACTCGATCCCGGCGGGCGCAAGCGGCGTGGTGAAAGAGATCGTCGCCGACAATACCTCGGCGGTCGAGTACGGAGAAGTCCTGATGGTGATCGAGCCCCGATGAAACACTTCGACTTCGTCGATGTGACGCTGCGCGATGCGCATCAGTGCCTGTGGTCGACGCGCATGACCACCGCGATGATGACGCCGATCCTGGGGGCGATCGACCGCGTGGGCTACTCGTACATCAACATCCTGGGCGGGGCCGTGTTCGACGTATGCGTGCGCTATCTTCACGAGAATCCTTGGGAGAGGGTGAAGCTACTGTGCAGCCGGCTCGCGACGCCGTGCGACGCGCTGACGCGCGGCCAGAGCCTGTACACCTTCGAGTTGTTTCCGGACGACATCGTCGCGCTCAACGCGCGGGTACTCGCCAAACGCGGAGTGAAGGTGCTCACGGTCTACGACGCGCTCAACGACAACCGCAACCTCGAGTCTTCAGTGACAGCCGGCCATGCGGCCGGGATGAAGGTGAATGGCTGGATGACCTATACGCTGAGCCCCGTGCATACCGACGCGTACTACGTCGAGCGGGCGAAGGAACTCATCAAGCTCAAGGTCGACTTTCTGTGCATCAAGGATCCGACCGGACTGCTCACTCCGGAGCGCGGCCGCACGCTGTTCCCCGCGGTGGTCAAGGCGGCCGGCAAGATCCCGGTGCAGTTGCATTCGCACTGCCAGTCGGGGCTCGCGCCGCAGGTGTACGAAGTCGCCATGCAAAGCGGGTTCCGCGCCGGCTACACCGCGAGCGAGCCGCTCGCCAACGGCGCTTCGCTGCCGGCAACCGAGGAAATCAACGACCGCGCCCGGCGGCTCGGTTTGGGGACTTCGATGAATGTAACAGCCTTGAAGGAGGTCGCCGGCTACTTCCGATGGCTGTGCGAGCGCGAAGGCAAGCCCTGCGGGCGAGTCGCGCAGTACGACGCCGCGCTCTACGAGCACCAGATTCCGGGCGGCATGGTCTCCAACCTGCGCTACCAGCTCGAGACCATGAAGCTCGAGCATCGCATGCCTGAAATCCTGGAGGAGGTAGCGCAAGTGCGCCGCGACCTCGGCTATCCGATCGTGGTCAGCCCTTTTGCGCAGTACGTGGTCACGCAGGCGACGCTGAACGTGGTCCAGGGCGAGCGCTACAAGACGATCCCCGACGAGATCCGCAAGTACGCAGCCGGCTACTATGGAAGACTCGCTGCCAAGCCAAGCGATGAATTTCTCGAAAAGTTAAATTTGAAATCAAGTGAGATCGTGACCGAGCGCCCAGGCGAGCACATCGAGCCTTGGATTGCGCGTCTGCGCGCCGAGCTCGGCGTGGCAGCGAGCGACGAGGAGCTGCTGCTCGCCGCGTTCTACGACAAGCCGCTGCTCGAGCCGCTCCGGAAGCCGGCGCCAGAATATCAATTCCGGACAACGCCCCTGCACGAGCTGGTATCGTGGCTCGGCGCGCGCCGCGACATCGAGCATGCGCACATACGCTTTGCAGGGACCGAAATGACGTTTTCCGCTTAACCGGGGGGACGATGAGGAACGTTTTTTTCGCACTCATAGGATTGCTGATGGCGGCGCCGGTTGCCGCACAGCAAAAATTCACCGATTGGGGCTGGCCGCAGCCCTATGAGCGAGTCTCCGAAAAATCGCGGCAGTGGCTGAAGTCGAAAGGCTGGTGGCCGCTTCAGGTCGCGTTCCAGGCGCCCTGGTCGGGGCAAAACACCACGAACATCGTTATGGACCGCCAGGGGTTGATGAAGAGCCGCGGTGTCGAAGCGAAGTGGCAGGCATTTCCTTCCGGCCCGGCAGTCAACGAGACCATCGTCTCGGCGCGCTTCCAGGTCGGAAACGGCGGCAATTTCCCGTTCACGTCGCTTCTGGACAAGAACATTCCGGTCAAGGCGATCGCGATCCTCAGTCCCAACCTGCTGCACGCGCTCGTGGTGCCGCCCGATTCGCGGCTGAAGAGCATCAAGGACCTGAAGGGCAGCAGTCCGCCGGCCACCATCGGCATCGTCACCGGCTCGTCGGCCGAGTTCTACTTCCAGATGGCGATGCAGATGAACGGCATCCGGGCCGGCAAGGACGTGATCCTGAAGAACACGCCTCCCGGCGAGCAGATGGCGCTCCCCAAGGGCATCGCCGGCGTTGTGCCCTGGGACCCGACGCCGACAATGATGGTCGAAGAGCGCAAGAACGGCCGCATCATCGATTCCATCTTTCCGTACAACATGTACGAAGGGCAGTTCTACGTGCGCGCCGAGCTGGTTGAAAATGCGCCGGACGTCGTGCAGGCATTTTCCGATGCCTTCGCCGAGGCGACGCTCTGGATCCGGCGCAATCCCGGGAAAGCGGCGGACCTGATGGCCGAGGACCCGAGCCTCAAGAGCTTCTCCAGGGCGATCCTGCTGCAGCAGATCCGCGCCTATAACAATCTGTACAAGCCGACGCATATTTATCCACACGCGCAATTCTGGGGCGCAGTGAACGAAACCATCTTCAAGTGGCTGCGCGGGCAAAACCGCATCACGCAGTTGCTCACGGCCCAGGATTTCATCGCTGCGGTCGATGCGAAGTTCATGGACCGCACTTTCGGCAAGCTCGGCTGGGCGATACCGAAGCAGCCGCCGTTCCTGCCGCCAGGCTGGAAGGGCGATCCGGCCAAGCCGCCTTTCCCGGAATACCTGCACGCGATCAACGCCAAGGAGCCGCAGCCGTTTCCCGAGCGCGGCGATCTGGTGAAGCCCTGGTCGTTCGGCGGCAAGAGCTTTACGCCCTGATCGCGAGACTCGGGCACCTCGCGCTTTTGGCGCTGCTGATCGCCGCGTGGTGGCTTGTCAGCACCTATGTGCTTGACAAGACCACGCAGGCGCTGCTGCCGCCTCCGCAAGCTGTGGTCCGCGCGGCGTGGGAGCTCTCGAGCTCGGGCGACCTGTGGATCCACCTGCGCGACAGCCTCAAGCGCGAAATGGTCGCTTTCCTCTGGGCCAGCGTGTCGATTCCGCTCGGCATCGCGATGGGATGGTGGAAGGGGGTCGAGAACCAGGTCGATCCGGTGGCCGAGGTCCTGCGTCCGGTACCGCCACTCGCCTGGATCCCCCTTTCGATCCTCTGGTTCGGCATCGGTGACGTGCAGA